>OHSI01000943.1_pt1 | contig 16593 bp, 19 predicted proteins | sample 1578641 | NCBI WGS metagenome assembly OHSI01 (sample SAMEA3879535, study PRJEB24766) | human gut metagenome | biome: human-associated habitat; feature: feces | place: USA | collected 1985/1987 | reverse complement strand
CGGAGCTTTGCCGTCAGGCGGGAAAGGAAACGAGGGGGACACTCCGGGAAGTGTTTTTCAATCTTGCGCGGGAGCTGGAATGGCAGACCTCCCCGGACGCGGCCAGCTGCATGACCGCCGCGCTGCAACGCAGTCACGAGCTGCCCCGGCGGGTACGGGGAATCATGAAGCAGCTGGGGCATACCCTTGGCCGGTTCGATCTTCCGGGGCAGAAGCAGGGCCTTGAGGAAGTGAAGGAAGCGTGCCGCATGGAGCTGGAAGCTCTGGGGAAGAACCGGGAAACACGTCTTCGCAGCTACGGGACGCTGGGATTATGCGCCGGTGCGGCGCTTGCCATTTTGTTTCTATGAGTATGGACATTGACCTGATTTTCAAAATTGCTGCCATCGGCATCATCGTTTCTATCCTCAATCAGGTGCTTTCCCGTTCCGGCCGGGAGGAGCAGGCCACCATGACCAGCTTAGCGGGGCTGGTGGTCGTGCTGATGATGCTGGCGCAGAAGATCGCCGATCTGTTTGATCTGGTGAAGACCCTGTTTGAATTCTGATGAGCCTGTTCTGGAAGGCCGCGGCGGCGGTGCTGCTGGCGGTGGTGCTGGGGCTTTCTCTGGGAAAGCAGAAGGACATCGGCGTTCTGCTGACCATGGCGGTGTGCTGCATGGTCGCCATGATCGCCATTTCCTATCTGGAGCCGGTGCTGGACTTCCTGCGTGAGCTGGAGACGCTGGGAGACCTGCAGGGGGACATGCTGGGAATTCTCTTAAAAGCGGTGGGCATCGGGCTGGTGTCGGAAATTGCGGGGCTGGTCTGCGCCGACGCGGGAAACGGCTCCCTCGGAAAAACGCTGCAAATGCTTGGCTCGGCGGTGATTTTATGCTTGTCCCTTCCCATTTTCACCGCCATGCTGGAACTGATACGGGAGATTTTACGAGAGTTATGAGCAAATTGATTTTGGCGGTGGCGTTGGTATTTGCGCTGGCGATACCTGCTTCCGCTGTGGAATTTACGGCTCCACAGGTGCCGGAGAAAGGGGCGGAGCTGATGCCGGAGGACACCGGCTCCTTTGCCGCCGGGCTGACGGAGCTGCTTCGAGACGCGGTTCTGGGACTTCGGCCGGATTTGAAGGAAGCGTCCAAGGTCAGCCTTGGGGTGATCGCGGCGGTGATGATGGTGTCACTGCTCCAATCCTTTTCCGGAAGTGTGAAGACCGTCGCAAACCTTGTGGGGGCGACAGCCATTGCGGCGGGGCTACTGCTGAGCGCAAATTCCCTGATTCGTCTGGGGTCGCAGACCGTGACGGAAATCAGCGAGTACGGAAAGCTACTGCTTCCTGTCATGACGGCGGCCATGGCGGCGCAGGGCGGGGCGGCGTCCTCCACGGCGCTGTACGCCGGGACGGCGGTGTTCGACTCGGTGCTGAGCTCCCTGATTTCCCGGATGCTCGGCCCCATGGTGTACCTGTTTCTGGCGCTGTCGGCGGCAAACGGCGCAATCGGGGAGAATATTCTGGGAAAATTGCGGGATTTGGTCAAAAACGTCGTCAGCTGGAGCCTGAAAACCATATTGACGGTGTTCACGACCTATATGACCGTCACCGGCGTGGTCAGCGGCACTACCGACGCGGCGGCGCTGAAAGCAACGAAGGTCACCATTTCCTCCGTAGTTCCCGTGGTGGGCGGAATTTTGTCCGACGCCTCGGAAGCGGTGCTGGTCAGCGCGGGGCTAATGAAAAACGCGGCGGGCATTTATGGAATTCTGGCGGTGCTGGCGGTATTCCTAAGTCCGTTTCTGAAAATCGGCGTCCACTATCTGATATTGAAACTGACAGCCGCCGTATGCGGCATCTTCGGAGAAAAGGGACTGACGGAGCTGATCGGCGATTTTTCCACAGCTATGGGACTTCTGCTCGCCATGACCGGCTCGGAGTGCCTGCTGCTGCTCATCAGCACGGTGTGTTTTCTGAAAGGAGTGGGATAATGGAGGCGCTTCGGCAATATGTTATTTCTGTGGTAGCTGCCGCCATGCTCTGCGGCATTGTGGTCAGGCTGTTCCCCAATGGAAGCGGCAAGCAGGTGGGGAAGCTGATCTGCGGGCTGTTTCTGGCGTACACCGTTCTGAGTCCCATTTCGAGGGTGGATTTTTCCAAATTGCCGGACTTTTCCCTGCGGTGCATGGATGACGCGGAGGACGCCGCCGCGATGGGAGAAAATCTCGCGCGGGATTCCATGGCGGATATCATAAAGGAAGAAACGGAAGCATATATCTTGGACAAAGCCGCAGACCTCCACGCGAACCTGCGCGTTGAGGTCGCTGTCAGCGAAGACAATCTCCCGGCGGCAGTCACGATCTCCGGGGAGGCGTCCCCTTACGCCCGGCGGCAGATACAGGCCATGATCGCAAATGATCTGGGTATTTCAAAGGAGAATCAGAAATGGATTGGGTAACGCTGAGAAGCAGGGGAAAGGAGCTGGTCAGGAAATACCGCTATGTCCTTTTGGTGGTGCTGGCAGGGCTTTTTCTCATGGCGCTGCCCGACGGAAAAAACACAAAAGCAGCCCCGGAACCCGCCGCTGCGGAAACGGAACCCCGGCAGGATCTGCAAACCGGGCTGGAAGAAATTCTCAGCCAGATACAGGGCGCGGGCAGGGTGCAGGTGCTTCTGACCCAGCGGGAAGGGGAGCGGACGGTATACCAGACGGACGAGGATTCCACATCCTCCGGCATCCGGTCGGACACGGTTTTGCTCAATGGCTCTGACCGTTCTCAGACCGGGCTTGTGCAGCAGGTCAATCCCCCTACTTATCTCGGCGCGGTCATCGTATGCCAGGGGGCGGACAGCGCGTCCGTCCGGCTTGCCATCGTATCAGCGGTGGGCAGCGTCACCGGGCTGTCCACCGACAAAATAACCGTTTTGAAAATGAAATGAATGATTGGAGGCATTTTTATGAAGGTATGGAAGAAGAATCTGATTGCGGCGGCGATTTTGGTGACGGTATGCGCAGGCATCTACGTCAACTGGCGCTACACCGAGGATCAGGCGGCGGCAAATCTCACGGATACGCTGGACACGGAAAAGGTCATGTCCGACGACAATCTGGTGCTCAGCGAGGACATGGCGGCCATCTCCGCCGGGGAAGACGTGGCGACCACCTCCACCGATTACTTTGCCGCCGTCCGCCTGTCCCGGCAGCAGGCGAGGGACAACGCCGTGAATCTGCTTCAGGAAGCCATGTCCTACAGCGAAAGCTCCAAGGAAGCGGAGTCCGCGGTAGAGCTGGAACAGATCGTGCAGACGGCGCTGAGCGAAGCCCAGATCGAGAGCCTGATCATCGCGAAGGGCTATGCCGACTGCGTGGCCTACATGTCCGGCGAGGGCATTTCCATTGCGGTGGCTTCTCCCGAGGGCGGCTTGCAGCGGGAGGACGTGGCCGTTATCGCGGACATCGTCATGGCGCAGTCCGACTATTCTCTGAACGATATCCGTGTTGTGGAAGTTCAATAAGTTTATGCCCCGGATGAAGACCATCCGGGGCAATCTTGTAAATCCGTGCTTTGCTTGCAGAAAATGGTTGTATTTTTCTGGATTTGTGGTACAATAAACAAAAGTATGTCAAGCCCACGGGCGGGACAAACATTTAGGAGGTAAAACCTTATGGCTGAATATAAGCAGTACATCACCCAGATTCAGGAAAATGGAAGCGTCATGATCTCTGAGGACGTGGTAGCGACCATCGTGGCCCATGCCCTGTCCGAGGTGGAGGGCGTCGGCTCTCTGGGCATCAAGCCCGGTGTCAGCATCGCAGACTTTGCCAATAAAAAGAATTGGGGTAAGGGGCTGAAGATCCTGATCGCGGAGGATAACACCCTTACCATCGAGTGCGGCATTATGGTCTGCTACGGCTACAGCGTCGTGGACGTGGCGAAGGACGTGCAGGCGGCAGTGACCGCCAGCGTGGAGTCCATCACCGGCACGAAGGTCGAGAGCGTCTCCGTCAACGTCTGCGGCATCGTCCACAAGTAAGGTCGGGCGGTATGAAAAGAGGCGACGCCAGAGAACTGGCAGTACATCTGATTTACGGCCGGGCGTTCACCGGCGAGGAGCCGGAGCAGGTGGTTTCCACCCGTCTGGACAAGGAATATTACGGAAAACTGGCCGAAGAAAATGAGGTATATGCCCAGCGCCCTGACCGGTTTCAGCTGCGCTATATCGACTCGGTGGTCACAGGCGTTGCCAACCGGGAGGACGAGCTGGACGATGTGATCCGGCAGTTTTCCATCGGCTGGGACATCAGCCGCATTTCCAAACTTGCCCGGTGCATTCTCCGGCTGGCGATCTACGAAATCCTTTACGTGGACGACGTTCCCACCGGGGTTGCGGTAGCCGAAGCGGTGCGCATTGCGAAAAAATACGACGGCGACGATACCGGCGCGTTTATCAACGGAATCTTAGGCAGCTTTGTCCGCAGCCGGAACACGGAGACGGAAGCCCCACAAGAGGAAGCAAAATGAGCGTCATCGGCATCGACACCAGCAATTACACTACCTCCATCGCCTTTTTTGACGGTGAGGGGGGAGAAAATTGCTCCCGCCTTCTGCCCGTCAGGCAGGGGGAGCTGGGTCTGCGTCAGTCCGACGCGGTATTTGCCCATATCAAAAGCCTGCCGGAGCTTTCCGGCAGGCTGTTTTCCCATATTCAGAAGGACGCCATCACGGCGGTGGGCGTCAGCACCCGTCCCCGGGCGGTGGAGGGGAGCTATATGCCCTGCTTCATGGTTGGCTACTCCCACGCGAAGTTGCTGTCGGACGCTCTGGGCGTGCCGCTGGCGGAGGTTTCCCACCAGCAGGGACACGTGGCCGCGTCATTGTGGAGCGCAGGACGGCTGGATTTGATGGAGAAAACCCATCTTGCATGGCATTTGTCCGGTGGTACCACGGAGCTGCTTCTGGTAGAGCCGGAGGGCAGAAATGTGAAGTGTACCCGCATCGGCGGCACCACGGACATTTCCGCCGGTCAGCTGATCGACCGGACGGGGCAGCTTTTGGAGCTGCCGTTCCCATCGGGCAAGCATCTGGACAGCCTCAGCCGGGAAGCGACGGGGAAAGACGTGTTCCGGGTGAAGTGCAGGAACTGCGAATTTTCCCTTTCCGGCGTGCAGAATAAGGTGCAGCAGTTCCATGCCGCCAGCGCTGACCCTGCCGAAACTGCGGCTTACGCTCTGCGGTGCGTTGCGGGCGCGGTGTATCAGGCGACGGTTCAGGCGATGGAAGCCTATCCGGGGTTGAGCGTGGTATTTTCCGGGGGCGTTGCGTCCAATTCCATGCTCCGGGAGCTGACGGCAACCCTCCATCCCGTTTTTGCACAGCCGCAGTTTTCCACGGACAACGCCATGGGCGTCGCCGTGCTGACAAAACGACTGACGGAGGAATAACATGGCTCAGAATGTTCTGTCCATCACCCAGTTAACCGAATATATCCGTGGACGGCTGGACGACGACCCCTTTCTGGGGCAGGTGGCCGTCCGGGGCGAGATCAGCAATTATAAGGTCTACCCATCGGGGCACCACTATTTTACGCTGAAAGACGAAGGGGCGGCCTTGAAGTGCGTCATGTTCAAGGGCAATGCCATGCGTCTGCGCTTCCGGCCGGACAACGGCATGAAGGTCATTGCCATGGGCAAGGTCACGGTCTACCCCAGAGACGGGGCGTATCAGCTGTACTGCGCCGCCATGGCCATGGACGGCGTGGGCGACCTGTACGCCGCCTTTGAGCAGCTGAAGAAAAAGCTGGCGGCGCAGGGGTTATTTGACCCAGCCCACAAAAAGCCGCTGCCCAAATGCCCCGGCACCATCGGAATCGTCACCAGTTCCGCCGGTGCGGCGGTGCATGATATGCTCCGCATCCTCCGCGCGCGCTGGCCGCTGACGGAGGTCAAGCTCCTCGGTGTGCGCGTGCAGGGGACCGAGGCCCCGCCGGAGATCGTCGGCGCGCTGCGCTACGCAAACAAATGGCAGGTCGCCGACCTCATCATCACGGGGCGCGGCGGCGGGTCGATTGAAGATCTGTGGGCGTTCAACGATGAGCGGGTGGCGCGCGCCATCTATGAAGCGGAGGTGCCGGTCATCTCGGCGGTGGGGCACGAGCCGGACGTCGCCATCAGCGACTTTGTCGCCGACCGGAGGGCGTCCACGCCGTCTAACGCGGCGGAGATCGCCGTGCCGGACATGGCGGAGCTGCTGCGGACGCTGGGGGGTATGGAGCAGCGGATGCAGCAGGGGGCACAGCGGTGCATCGGCTATCGCCGGGAGCGGCTGGAAGCACTGGCGGAAAAGCGGGTGTTGACGGAGCCGACGGCGTATTTGGAGGATCGGCGGCAGGACATCGACCATCTGACCCACCGGCTGTGCGCCGGGATGCGCTCCGCGTCCGGCCACGCGGCACAGCGGTTCGGCGCACTGGCCGCCGCCCTGGACGCGCTGAGTCCCCTGAAGGTGCTGGGGCGGGGCTACGCGCTGGCACAGACGGAGGACGGGGCGGTGCTGCGAAGCTCCGGGCAGGTGAATACAGGGGACAGGGTACACGTCCGGCTGAGTAAAGGCGGCATCGTGTGCGAAGTGCGGGAAAAGGAGACGTAAAATGGCGGCGAAAAAAACATTTGAGGAGAATATAGCGCGGCTGGAGGAGATCGTGGCACGGCTGGAAAAGGGCGACGCTACGCTGGGGGACAGCATGACGCTGTTTGAGGAGGGCACGAAGCTGGTGAATCTGTGCCGCAAGGAGCTGGACACCGCCGAGCAGAAGGTGGTCAAGCTGTCCAAGGGGGCGGACGGAGAGCCGGTGGAGGGCACCTTCGCCGTGGAGGAGTGAGCGGGATGGAGTACGAAAGACAGTATGAGCAGTACCGCAGTGCGGTGGAGACGTATCTGGAGGGGCTGTTCGCAGGCAGCGCGCCCTACGGGCGGCTGTATGAAGCCATGCGGTACAGCATTTTGGCGGGCGGCAAGCGGATACGGCCGGTGCTGACGCTGGAATTTGCGCGGCTGGGCGGGGTGGACTGGCATTTGGCTCTGCCCTTTGCCTGCGCGCTGGAGCTGGTGCACAACTATTCGCTGATCCACGATGACCTGCCCTGTATGGACGACGACGACCTGCGGCGGGGAAAGCCCACCAACCACAAGGTATACGGCGAAACGCTGGCGATACTGGCAGGCGACGCCTTGCAGCCGGAGGCGTTCCGGCTGATCGCGCAGGCTCCCGGTCTGGACGCGGAGAGACGCATCGCGGCGGTGGAGGTGCTGTCCAAGGCGGCGGGAGCCGACGGCATGGTGGGCGGTCAGGTGCTGGACACGGTATGTGACGTGTCCGACGAGGCGGGGCTGACACAGCTGAACCGGCTCAAGACCTGTGCCATGATCTCCGCCGCGGCGGAGCTGGGCTGTGTCGCCGCCGGGATGGACGAGGAAAAGCGGCGGCAGGCGCGGCAGTTCGGCGACGGGCTGGGGCTGGCGTTCCAGCTCCGGGACGACATACTGGACGTGACCGGCAGCGTGGAGGTGTTCGGCAAGCCCATCGGCTCCGACAAGGAGGAGGGGAAGGCGACCTTCGTGGATCTCAAGGGTCTGGAGGGCTGCCAGCAGGAGGTGGAGGCGCAGACGGCGCGTGCCAAGGCGGCGATATGCCGCTGGGAGGACAACGGATTCCTGCTGGAGCTGGCAGATCGGATGGTAAAGCGTGTAAAGTGATTTCGCATTACAGATATTGCAATGCAACGCCCTGCGCCGAATGGCGCAGGGCGTTGGTGCTTATTCTGCTGCGGTGCCGTAGTCGCAGAGGGGACGCAGGGGGCAGCGGTCACACGCGGGCTTTCGCGCCATGCAGAGTGCTCTGCCGTGGAGCACCATGCGGTGGCAGAAGTCGTTGGCTTCTTCCGGCGGCAGGGCGGCGCGGAGCTGCCGCTCCACCTTGAGGGGTTCCTTGCTGCCGTCGGTGATGCCGAGGCGGCCGGTGATGCGGATGCAGTGGGTGTCGCACACGTAGCCGTCCTTGCCGTAGACATCGCCGAGGATGAGGTTGGCGGTCTTGCGCCCTACGCCGGGGAGGGACAGGAGGTCGTCCATGGTGTCGGGCACCCTGCCGCCGAAGCGTTCCAGCAGCTGCTGCGCCGAGGAGACGATGTCACGCGCCTTGGCGCGCCAGAAGCCGCAGGACTGGACGTAGGTGCCTACCTCGTCCACGTCGGCGCGGGCGAAGTCCTCCAGCGTAGGATAGCGGGCGAAGAGGGCGGGGGTGACGAGGTTCACCCGTGCGTCGGTGCATTGAGCCGCCAGCCGGACGGAGAACAGCAGCTCGTAATCCTTGCCGTAGTCCAGAGAGCAGGCGGCATCGGGGTAGAGTTCTTTTAACGCCGCGATGATGGCGGCGGTCTGTGCTTTCGTTTTCATGTGGTATCACCTCGCGACTATTGTAACAGAGGTTGCAGAAAAAGGCAATCTGTGCTATACTATATCGCGAGATTTTCAACGGGAGGAGGCGGGTGACGTGCGGCCGCTGGCAGACGAGATACGACCCCAGACGCTGGACGAGGTGGCGGGGCAGAGGCACCTGCTGGGTGAGGGCGCGCTGCTGCGCCGGCTCATCGAGAATGGGGCGGACACGAACCTGATCTTCTACGGGCCCTCCGGGACGGGAAAGACCACGGTGGCGAACATCATCGCCAAACGAGCGGAGAAAACACTGTATACGCTGAACGCCACCACCGCGTCTTTGCAGGACGTGAAGAACGTGATGGCGGACGTGGGCACCATGATGGCTCCCAACGGGGTGCTGCTGTATCTGGACGAGATACAGTATTTCAACAAGAAGCAGCAGCAGAGCCTGCTGGAATTTTTGGAGAACGGGAAGATCACGCTGATCGCGTCCACCACGGAGAATCCGTATTTTTACATCTACAACGCGCTGCTGTCCCGCAGTACGGTGTTTGAGTTCAAGCCGCTTTCCGTGGAGGACACCATCCCGGCGGTGGAGCGGGCGTTGCGGATCGAGCAGGAGCGGAGCACGCTGCCCTTCTCGTGGGCGGAGGACGTGCCGCGGACGGTCGCCGCCGGGTGCGGCGGGGATGTACGCAAGGCGGTCAACGCCGTGGAGCTGCTGTATCGGTCGGCAAAGCCGGTGGGCGGCGGGCTGCACGTGACAAAGGAGGACGCTTTACAGCTTAGTCAGTGCAGCGCGATGCGGTACGACAGGGAGGGGGACGACCACTTCGACCTGCTGTCCGCGCTGCATAAGTCGGTGCGGGGCTCCGACCCGGACGCGGCGGTGTACTATCTGGGCAGGCTGCTGGTGGCGGGGGATCTGATCGCGCCGTGCAGACGGCTGCTGTGCATCGCGGCGGAGGACGTGGGGCTGGCGTACCCACAGGCGATCACGGTGGTGAAAAGCTGCGTGGACGCGGCGTTGCAGCTGGGACTGCCGGAGGCGAGGCTGCCTCTGGCGGAGGCGGCGGTGCTGCTGGCGACCGCGCCAAAATCCAACAGCGCATACGACGCCATTAACGCCGCCATGGAGGACATTCGGCGCGGCGCGGTGGGGGACATACCGCGGCATTTGAAGAATGTGCACGCCGACAGTGCGGGGGCGGAAAAGGCGGCGGCGTATAAGTATCCTCACAGCTATCCGGATCACTATGTGAAGCAGCGGTATCTGCCGGAGTCGCTGGGCGAGCGGACGTACTATCAGTACGGGGAGAACAAGACGGAGCAGGCCGCCAAGCGGTATTGGGACGACATTAAGGGGAAGCATTGATATGGATCTACATCTGAATGATATTCTGGAATTGAAGAAGGAGCATCCCTGCGGCAGCAAGCGTTGGCAGGTGCTGCGGGTGGGGATGGATATTAAACTGAAGTGCTTGGGCTGCGGTCACGAGGTCATGCAGCCGAGGCGGAAAATCGAAAAAATGATACGGCGCGTGGCGTCGGGGGAGGAGACGGAATGAGACCGAAATGGACGAGATACTTTGCCATGGGGATCGCCCTGCTGCTGGCGATCGTGATGGCGGTTTCGCTGGTGCTGCCGTACATCGGACTGTGAGGCGGCGATGAAGCACTGCATTATCGCCAAGTTCACGGCAGACGCCTATGAGCGGCGGCAGGAGCTGCTGGTGCGGATCGGGGAGATATTCGCCGACGCTGTAACGATCCCCGGCGTGCACAGTGCGGAGGTGCTGCCCAACTGCGTGGCGCGGAGCAACCGGTATGATGTGATGATCGTGCTGGATATGGAGAAGGACGCGCTGGCGTTGTATGACGAGTCGGAGATGCACCACCGGTGGAAGGACGAGTTTTCACCGCTGCTGGAGAAGAAAGCCATTTTCGACCATGAGTGAAAAAAACAAGTCTCAGGCTTCATGCCTGAGACTTGTTTTTTTATGAGTGCTGCTGCGCCGATGTCTTTTGAGAGGCTTTCCGCCTGCGGAGGCGGTGCGTCACGGGGATGGCGCAGAGTGCCAGCCCGGCGGCGGCACCGGAGGCGATCCAGACGCCGAGGGGCACAGAGGTGTCCTTCACCACGGCGAAGCTGCCGCTGCTGTCCATGGTGAAGAGCAGGTAGCTGCCGGACGTATCGGCGGGGACGCTCTGCCAGCCGGTGCCCGTCTCGGTGTAGACCTTCAAACGGCGGGGGGCGTTGTCCGGAAGCAGATAGCGGACGGTGTGCCGGGTGGTGCCGTCGGCGGGGATGGTCACGGCGTAGGACGCTACGGCGTTGGCGGCGTACTCCCCAGGGGCGGACGCGCCGCTGACACCGAGACGGTCTCCCTCACGGAACAGACCCTCCACCAGCAGCGCGGCGCGTCCGTCCTGCGCCGTGCCCCACGAGAGCGTGGTGGTATAGGGCGAGTAGACGGCGGTGACAACGGTGTCAAACCGCAGGTCGGTGAGGGTTTCCCTGTCCCAGCGGGCATAATAGCCCTCCTTCACCGGGGCTTCGGGGAACACGGAGTCGTCGAAGGAGTCGCCGTAGGTGAAGGCGACACGGCGGACGGTCTTGCCGTCAGCCATGAAGGTGAGCGTCAGGCGGCGGAAGTCCTCCGGGAGACCGGAGAGCGTCAGCAGCTGCTCGTAGGAGACAGGCTCCGCCTTGCCCGCGTAGCTGACGCGATCCACGCCCGCCAGACGGGAGGAGACGAAGCGGTTGCCGCTGTACGTGCCGGTAAGCTCACCGGCGACGCCGCCGGCGTACTGTGTGGCGGCGGTGATGTCGGGCATGGCGGCGCAGTCGGTGACGTTACAGCCGGAGCCGACGATGCCGCCCACGTACTTGTCGCCGGAGAGGGTGCACTTGGCGTAGCTGCGCCGGACGGAGGTGAGGGACAATCCGGCGACGCCGCCCACGTAGTCGCCGCTTTCAATGGAGACATCGCCCCAGCCGCCGCAGCCGGAGACGGTGCCCAGATCCATGCGTCCCGTTACGCTGCCGGCGCAGCTTTTCTTGGCGGTGATGGTACCGTAGTTATGGCAGTCCAGAAGAATGGCGCGGGTCAGGTAGGTGTATTTCACCGTGCGGCTGCCGGGGGGGAGGAGGTCGTCCTCCCGGTCGTAGTCGTACTCGATCGCCATGGCACCGGCGACGCCGCCCACGTTGCGGTCACCGTCCACGCTGCCCCGGTTGACGCAGTCCACCGCCTTGCCGCGCCGGGCACTGTACAGCGTGCTCTCGGACACGTCCTGCACCACGCCGGAGGTGTCCGTCGCCTCGTCGATGAGCGTCAGGAACAGGTTCATGGTGGAGGTGAACTGTGCATTGACGGCGCGGAGATCGGCGGAGACGTCCTTGTTGGCGTTCACAAGTCCGCCGGTAAGCCCGGTGATCTCGTTGCTGATGCCGCTGAGATAGCCGTGGATGGTGTCGGAGCTGTCGCCCAGCTTATCCATCCACGCTTGCAGGTCATCGTAGGTCATGTCGCGGTTCAGGTCGTCCACCAGAGCTTTGACGGTCGCCTCGGCACTGTTGGCGTAGTCGTTGATGCGGTCAATGCGGGTGGTGACCATGTCGGAGGTGTCGGAGAGGTCGCGGGAGGTCTGCTCCGTCAGGTCGGACAGGGTGCCGAGGGAGGAGCGAAGCTGGGAGACGCGATCCGGCCCCTGCTGAACGGTCACGTCGGGGATCATCTGCCCTACGATGCCGCCCACGTCCTTGCGTCCCAGCACATCGCCGTAGTTAATGCAGGCGGACACGAGCCCGTCCTGACGACCCACGATGCCGCCCACGTTGTAGCCCACATGGGGATAGCCCACGCTGCCCTTGTTGGTGCAGCCCTCGATGGTACCGGTGGAGTAACCGGCGATACCGCCCACGTCGGTATTAGCACCCGTTTCGGTGGTCTTCTCGTCTTTAAGGAGGCTGTATACGGTGCTCTCCAGATCGGCGGTGGTGATCTCGCTTTCGCGTACCTCGGTGTTGATGGCGGCGGAGTTGGTACAGCCCCGGACGGCACCGTAGTTCTGCCCCACAATGCCGCCGGCTCCGGTGGTGGCGTGCACCACGCCCACGGCGGCGCAGTCGGCGATAACGCCGCCATCGCCGTTATAGCCGGCGATCAGACCCACGGTATCCGTGCCGGTGACAGTGCCGGTGAAGGCGCAGCCGGAGACGGTGCCGTAGTTCTCGCCCACCACGCCGCCCACGCGGCTCTGCGTCCCGGAGGGGGTGACCTTGCCCTCCACGGTCAGGCCGCGGACGGTGGCTCCGGCGGTGATACGGCTGAAAAAGCCGCAGCAGGAGGCACTGCCGGTGAGGGAGACGCCGGTGATGCGGTGCCCCTGCCCGTCGAAGGTGCCGAGGAAGATGGGGACGGATAGCTCCGCGCCGCCCAAGTCGATGTCGTTCAGCAAGCGGACGGTCAGCCCCTTGGAGTAGGCGTCGTAGGAGCAGTTGGCGGCGAAGGCTTTCAGCTCGTCGGCAGTGGAGAGGGAGAGGGTGCTGCCAGCTGCCAGCGCAGGCGTGCAGAGCGTCAGCGACAGGAGAAGCGTCAGCAGGAGGGAGGCAATATTACGCATTTTCAGTTTCCCCATGGGTGGTTTCCTCCTCTCCTGTGTGTTCGGGTATCATTTTCTCTGCGTCGTCGTTGGTGATGTCGCCGGAGATCAGGTTCAGGTCTACGTCGCCCTCCACGGTGGCGCGCATGACGCCGGTGACGGTGCCGCGGATCTCGCCGCTGACCACGCCGTTGACCATCACGCGGCCGCTGTACTCGCGGCGGTGGAGAACCTTGGGAACCGCGAAGGAGGTGGCGTCCACCACCTTGCTGCCGATGAGCAGGATCTGGGGTAGGACGAACAGCACCAGAAACATGGAGAGTATGGTGCCGCGCCCGAGGCTCTGTCCGATACCGGCGATGGTAGGCTCGGAGGTCATTTGACCGATGAGCGCGCCTGCCACCGTCAGGATGGTGCCTGAGGTGACGATGGTGGGGAAGGCGAAGTTCAGCGTTTCGATGATGGCGCGGCGGTGCTCCATGCGGTTTTTCAGCTCCTGATAGCGGCTGGCGATAACGATGGCATAGTCGATGTTCGCGCCCATCTGGATGGAGCTGACCACCAGATAGCTCATAAAGAACAGGGGGGAGTGGGTCAGCGCCGGAAGGGAGAAGTTGATCCAGATACTGCCCTGTATCACCAGAATCAAAAGCAGGGGCATACCGGCGGAGTTGAAGGTGAACAGCAGCACCACCAGCACGATGAAGATGGAGACGATGCTGACCACGGTGTTGTCGCGGGAGAAGGATTTTTCGAAGTCGTATTCGTTGGTGGAGTCGCCCGCCACCAGCACCTTGCCGTCGGGGTAGTAGGTTTTCGCCACGTCGCGGATAGTGTCGGTGAAAACATACGTCTCGTCGCCGCTGATGGGGAGCGTCAGGTACAGCAGCATACGGCTGTACTCCGTGCCCTGAAGCTGCGCCTTGGCACTTTCGATCTGGACGCGGGCGTCCATGAGCGTCTCCGTCTGCTCGTCGCTGAGGGTGACGATGCCCGCGTCCACCTGGTCGCAGACGAAAAGGAACATATCCATCAGCGGCACGCGGTAGGAGTTCAGATTGCCCGCCAGCTCGCCGTAGCTGCCCTGCTCCAGTGCGTAGGCACCGTAGAGCACCTGCGCCAGCTCGTAGTCCAGATCCGCCAGCTCCGCGAATTGGCGGGGCGTCAGCTTATCCGCCAGCATATAGCCGTCCATCGCCTCCACGTTGGCAAGACCCATGGTGTAGTCGATCTCGTCGTAGGTCTCCAGCTGGCGGAGGAGCGTCGCCTCCTTTTCGTAGTCGCCGGCGGGCACCACCAGTGCCACCATGTTGCTGCTGGTGAAGGTATCCTTGATCTTGTTTTCGGCGATCTGGGAATCGTTCAGCTTGGGGGTGGTCAGGTTGCTGTACCCGTAGGCATAGGGGCACTTGCCGGAGAAGTAGATGCCACCGACCACCAGCACCACGAAGAGAACGGGGGTGATGAAGCGGGTCTTATAGTCGAAGTCGCCCACGAAGGAGATCTTGGGGACGAAGCTCTTGTGCTCCGTTTTTTCGATGAGGGGCCCGAAGAGCACCAGAAGTCCGGGCATGACGATGAACACGGACAGCAGCGCGAACAGGATGGCCTTGATGAGACAGATGCCCATGTCGGGTCCGATCTTGAACTGCATGAACAGCATCGCCGCCAGACCGCCGATGGTGGTCAGGGAGCTGGCGCAGATCTCCGGGATGGCGCGGCTGAGGGAGGCGATGGCCGCCTCGCGGACGGGCAGCGTCTGGTGCTCCTCGCGGAAATGGTTGCTGAGGATCACGGCGTAGTCCAGCGACAGCGCCAGCTGCAGAATACTGGTGACGGAGTTGGAGACGAAGGAGATGGTGCCCAGCAGGAAGTTGCTGCCTTGATTGAGGATCATGGCGATCACGAAAGTCAGCAGCAGGACGGGCACCTCGCCGTAGGTCTGGCAGGTGAACAGGAGCACCACCACAACGATGACCGCCACGTAGACCATGATGATACGCACCTCGGAATCTATCGTCTCTTGTAGCGTGTTGCCCAAATCGGTGGACACGTACACGTCGTAGGCGGAGAGGGCGTCCTTCACCGCGTCCAGCGCGGTGAGGCAGTCGTCGCTGCTCTCGTCATAGTCGAAGGTGACGCTGTACAGCGCGGAGGCGGCGTTGTAGTGATCCGTCGTCTCGTCGAAGGAGACGCTCTGGACACCCTTGACGGCGGTGACCAAGTCGTAAAGCCGCCGCGCCTCGTCGTAGGTGACGTTCTCCACCATGACCTCCGCCGTGCCGTAGGTGGTGAATTGATCCCCCATCACGTCCAGAGCCTGCTTCGTCTCGGAGTCGTCGGGGAGGTAGGTGGTCAGCTGGTTCTCCACGTTGACCCAACTGCGGGAGAAGGCGGAAAAGACCAGCATGATTATGGTGAAAAGGAAGAAAAGGTTGCGCTTATCCACGATAAGCGTCGCTATCTTCGTCATTAAGGTCGGCTTCTGCGCCGCTTTTTCTTCCATCGGTGTTCGCTCCTTTACGTTGGGTCGCAATTCTAAAAGGTTAGTATAGCAGAGTTTTGTGACCGTGTCTATCGACAAAATGGTTTTTTCTGTGGGAGTTTGGCAGGAGGTGCGGGGGAGGCGGCAGAGGGACGGTAAATGCTGGGGAGGGTGCCGTTTACGACGGGTTTTGCCGCCGGGACGGCGTATACTGACAGCAGTGAGGTGATGCGGATGACGGTGGTATATCTGGACAGGGTCGTGGTGCTGAACGGGCTTGTGGACTATCTCCTGCTGCTGGGCACCGCATGGCTGTGCGGGCTTCCGCTGCGGCGGAGGCGGCTGCTGCTCTGGGCGTTTGGCGGCGGGTTATACGCCGCCGCCGTGTTCCTGCCGGGATTTGCCGCACTGGGACATCCGACCGTTCGCCTGGGGGCGGGGGTGTTTATGGCGTGGGGCGCACTCCGGTGGCGGTGGCGTCCGGTGGGCGTGTTCCTCCTGCTGGCGACGGGGCTGGCGGGAGCGGTGCTGTCGCTGGGGCTTGCCTGCGGCTCGGTGAGAGGGCTGGCGCAGCGGCTGTATTATGCGGACATTAGCTGGCAAGGGCTAATACTTGTCAGCGCATTATCTTACGCGGGTTTGCGCCTATTCATGGGGCAGGCGGCGCGGCACGGAGGGGGAGAGCTGTTGAACGTAACGATTGCATTAGGAGGGCGGACGCAGACCGTCACCGCCCTGTACGACACAGGGAACACGCTGCGGGATCCCGTCAGTGGGTGCCCCGCGCTGGTGCTGGAACGGCGGGAGGCGGAGACGCTGTGGTCGCCGGAGGTGGCGCGGCTCCTTGCGGAAGACGCGCCGCCGGAGGAGAAGATGGCGCGGCTGCACCGAATGGGCTGCCCGGTGCGCTTCACGCTGCTGCCCTTCCGGACGGTGGGCACCGAGGCGGGGCTGCTGCTGGCGGCGCGGAGCGACTACATAGAGGTCAACGGGTATCGGTATCCCAGAACGCCGGTGGCTCTGACGGAGCAGCCGGTCAGCGACGGCGGCGGGTATCACGCCCTGTGGGGGGCAATG
>OHSI01000939.1_pt1 | contig 16643 bp, 10 predicted proteins | sample 1578641 | NCBI WGS metagenome assembly OHSI01 (sample SAMEA3879535, study PRJEB24766) | human gut metagenome | biome: human-associated habitat; feature: feces | place: USA | collected 1985/1987 | reverse complement strand
ATCGGAACATCCCAATATTATTTATGTATTTCCGGACCAGTACCGTAATCAGGCAATGGGCTTCTGGAGTCAGGATGGATTCCGGGATAAAGTAAATTTTGAGGGAGATCCCGTACATACCCCCAATCTGGATGCATTTGCACGGGAGTCTATGGTTCTGACCTCCGCGCAAAGCAACTGTCCGTTGAGTAGCCCTCATCGGGGAATGTTGCTGACCGGTATGTATCCGAACCGTAGCGGAGTGCCTTTAAATTGCAACTCTACACGTCCGATCAGTTCTTTGCGTGAGGATGCGGAGTGCATCGGTGATGTATTTAGCAAAGCTGGTTATGATTGTGCTTATTTCGGTAAACTTCATGCAGATTTTCCCACTCCGAATGATCCCGAACATCCGGGACAATATGTAGAATCCAAACGTCCTGTGTGGGATGCCTATACACCGAAAGAGCGTCGTCATGGTTTCAACTACTGGTATTCTTATGGCACGTTTGATGAACATAAGAATCCGCATTACTGGGATACGGACGGTAAAAGGCACGATCCGAAAGAATGGTCACCTCTGCATGAATCCGGAAAAGTTGTATCTTATTTGAAAAACGAAGGTAATGTGCGTGATACAAAGAAGCCTTTCTTTATCATGGTAGGGATGAATCCTCCTCATAGTCCGTATCGTTCATTGGATGATTGCGAAGAGCAGGACTTTGATCTTTATAAAAACCAACCTTTAGACAGTCTGTTGATTCGTCCTAATGTTGACCTGAAAATGAAGAAAGCCGAATCAGCCCGTTATTATTTCGCTTCCGTGACCGGGGTAGACCGTGCTTTCGGACAGATTCTGGAAACACTGAAAGAGATGGGGCTGGATAAGAATACAGTCGTTATTTTTGCCTCCGATCATGGTGAAACGATGTGTAGCCAACGTACGGATGATCCGAAGAATTCGCCTTACTCAGAGTCAATGAATATCCCGTTTCTGGTTCGTTTCCCGGATAAGATTCAGCCGCGGGTAGATGACTTGCTGCTTTCCGCTCCTGACATAATGCCTACTGTGCTCGGACTGTGCGGATTGGGTGATTCAATTCCGGCAGAAGTGCAGGGACGTAACTTTGCCCCTCTTTTCTTCGATGAAAAGGCTGAAATTATTCGTCCTACCGGTGCTTTGTACATTCAGAATATAGATGGTGAAAAGGACGAAAACGGCTTGGTAAAAACTTACTTTCCTTCATCACGAGGTATTAAGACTGCGGACTATACATTGGCTCTGTACATCGACCGTAAGACAAAACAGTTAAAGAAAAGTCTTTTATTCAATGACGCGAAAGACCCGTATCAGTTGAACAATCTACCTTTGGAAGAAAACAAGGAAATAGTGGCACAACTTTATCGTGAAATGGGTGCTATGTTGAAAGAAATCAACGATCCTTGGTATACGGAGAAGATTTTATCGGACAAAATACCTTATTAAGCAGTAGTTGGTTACTGTTTGACCATTTAATAATGACACAATGAAGAAAGATATTTGTTTTATACTACTGTTTCTGTTTGTAACAGTTTCTTCGGCTTTCGCACAACTCATAGGATTTGAGAGTAGTGAGGTACCCGAAGCATTTAAGACTTCCGGAAAGGGAGAGGCGAAAATTTCTTCTCTTTTCTATAAAGAGGGTAAAAGTAGCTTGGAGTGGGATTTCCAATCCGGTTCAACTTTGAATGTACAGATACCTCCTTTATCATTAAAAGGAAAAACGGAGAGACAGTATGGCATTACCTTGTGGATATATAATGAAAAGCCACAGCAGGATTCTATTCGTTTTGAATTCCTGAATAAGGCGGGAGAGGTGTCTTATTGGTTTGCTTATCATCTGCAAGCAGCAGGGTGGCGGGCTTGCTGGATTTCTTTCGAATATATGCAAGGCGATAAGAAGGACAAAGATATTGTAGCTTACAGGTTAGTTGCCCCCCAACGCAAAGGACGTATTTTTCTTGACCGTCTGATATTCCCGGAAAAGAAGATGAATCTTCGTACCACTCCGGATCAGCAGTTGCCGACTAATAATGGCTTGGCTAACCGTGACCTCTGGCATTGGTGCCTGGTATGGAAGTGGGAGCAACTGTCGTATGATACTCCATTGGCATCCAAGTTGACTGCTCGACAGGCGAAAGACCTGAAAACAATCGAGCAACGTCTGACAGATTTTTTGGAAGTGAAAAAAGCCCCTAAAAAGCAAGTTGATGCCGCTTACGAGACATTTAAAAGAGCGGATATCCGCCCGTCGGCAGCAGGTACGGGATTTACGGGAACACCTATTGTAGCTCCGGACGAACAGAATAAGAAGATAGGAGAGATGTCGTGGAATGATATTGAAACAATGCTTTCCGGTTTTGCGTATGACGTTTATTGCAATCGAAACGAGACATCAAAGAAAAACTACTTCACGGTGTTTGATTATGCTATTGACCAGGGATTTGCCTTTGGTAGCGGTATGGGAACCAATCATCATTATGGTTATCAGATACGTAAGATATATACGACGGCATGGTTGATGCGAGATGAGATCTATAAACATCCCCACAGGGATGCTTATTTGTCGACATTACGTTTCTGGTCTGCTTTGCAGGAGACTCGTCAACCGTGTCCTTTGGAACGGGATGAAATGCTGGATACTTGGCATACGCTTTTAATGGCGAGATTTATCTCTGCTATGATGTTCACGGATGCAAGAGAGCAGGCGCAGGCTTTGGAGGGCCTCTCCCGTTGGGTTTCTTCTTCTTTACACTATTCACCGGGAACAATTGGTGGTATTAAGATAGATGGCACAACTTTTCACCATGGTGGTTTCTATCCGGCATATACGACCGGAGTGCTGGCCGTAATAGGGCAATTCATTGCTTTTACTAACAATACGGATTTTGAACTGACGGAAGAAGCCCGCCAGCATATAAAATCCGCATTTATTGCCATGCGCAATTATTGTAATCTTTATGAATGGGGAATTGGTATCAGCGGACGTCATCCTTTCGGTGGAAAAATGGGGAATGATGATGTGGAAGCATTTGCCAATATAGCTTTAGCCGGTGATTTGTCCGGTCGGGGGAATACGTTCGATCATGGTCTGGCAGCAGATTATCTACGGTTAGTACGTGATAGGGATACTCCGAATGCGCGTTTCTTTAAGAAAGAAGGCATCAAGCCAGCACAAGCTCCACAAGGATTTTTTGTTTATAATTACGGTTCGGCAGGTATTTTCCGCCGTGCAGATTGGATGGTGACGCTAAAAGGATATACTACTGATGTTTGGGGGGCTGAAATCTATACAAAAGATAATCGTTACGGGCGTTATCAGAGTTATGGTTCGGTGCAGATCATGGGAAAAGGAAACCCCGTTTCCCGTACCGGAAGCGGCTTTGTACAGGAGGGTTGGGATTGGAACCGCCTGCCGGGTACGACTACTATTCATTTGCCCTTCGAGTTGCTGGATAGTCCGTTAAAGGGTACTACCATGGCTCATTCCAAGGAAAACTTCTCCGGTAGCAGTTCCTTGGAAGGCAAGAATGGCATGTTTGCTATGAAGTTAATGGAGCGTAATTTGGAAAACTTCACTCCTGATTTTGTTGCCCGTAAATCTGTATTCTGCTTCGACAACCGGATGATTTGTCTGGGGACCGGCATAACGAATAGTAATGCCGATTATCCTACGGAAACGACTCTTTTCCAGACGAAATACAACGGCGGAGAACAGAAAGTGGGTAATGACGGCTATTGGTTACATGACGGTTATGACAATTACTATCATGTAGTAGACGGAACAGTTCGTTCGCAGATCGCGGAACAAGAATCACGTCATGAGAAAACCCGTGCGGTCACTAAAGGAAAATTCTCCTCTGCATGGATAGAGCATGGTAAAGCTCCGAAGAACGGAACTTATGAATATATGGTATTGATACAGCCTTCTGCAGCGGACTTGGACGACCTTCAGAAAACTCCTGCGTATGAAGTCCTGCAACGTGATCAAACGGCTCATGTCGTTTATGATAAGAAAACAGGTATTACGGCGTATGCGGTTTTTGAGGCTTATCAGCCGGTAACTGATAAGGTGATTGCTTCTATTCCTGCTGAAACAATGGTGATGTATGCGAAAGAAACCGGTAAAGGAGTTCGTTTGAGTGTTTGTGACCCAAACTTGAATATAAAAGAAAAGGCGTATACGACGAAAGAACCTAGCCGTCCTATTTATAAGAAAATACTACTCAAAGGTCGTTGGACGCTAAAGAATTCAATGGAAAATGTCCGGTTGGAGCGACAAGGAAATGATACACAATTGACGGTAACCTGCCAGCACGGACAACCTGTTGAGGTATTAATGGAAAACAAGTGATTAGATAATAAGATTTGTAGTTTAAGAGGGGTATTAGTTACTATGTTTCTATGAAACAGAAAGACCGGTTCGTAATGAGCCGGTCTTTTTTATCTGTAGAAGGGATTTATCTCCCTGATGTTTAATATTTATTTATTCAATCTCCACTCAAAACCGTCTTTTGTATCTTTGATTTCGAATCCGAGGGCTGTTAATGTGTTACGGATTTCGTCGGAAGTAGCCCAGTCTTTGTTGGCTTTTGCTTTCATACGCTGTTCCAGCAACATATCCACCACTTTACCATAGGCATTTTCACGACTGTCGGAAGAACCTTTTTCTTCTTTCAATCCCATAATGTCAAAGCAGAACAAGTGGAAAGTTTCTTTCAGCTCTTTCAAGTCTTCAGCGGAGATCGTTGCATTACCGGCAATGACGTTATTAATGATGCGGGCACCTTCGAAAAGCTGTGCGATGACAATTGGAGTATTCAGGTCGTCATTCATGGCTTCGTAGCATTTGGCACGCAGCTCTTTTACATTGATACCTTCTGAAGTTGCGGATGCAGGGGTAACCTTTCCCAATCCATCGATAGCTTCTATCAGACGTTGCAATCCCTTTTCGGAAGCAATCAGTGCTTCATTGCTGAAATCGACCGTACTGCGGTAGTGGGCTTGCAGGATGAAGAAGCGGATTGTCATTGGAGTATAGGCTTGGGTCAGCAACTTATGTGTACCATTGAAGAACTCATCCAATGTGATGAAGTTGCCGAGTGATTTACCCATTTTCGTTCCGTTAATGGTAATCATGTTGTTATGCATCCAGTAGTGAACCATATCGTCGCCTTGTGAGGCTACTGATTGTGCTATTTCACACTCATGATGCGGGAAAATCAGGTCCATTCCTCCGCCGTGAATGTCGAAGTGCTCACCCAGATATTTGCGTCCCATAGCGGTACATTCGGCATGCCAGCCGGGGAAACCGTCGCTCCAAGGAGATGGCCAGCGCATGATATGTTCCGGCTGTGCCTTTTTCCAGAGGGCGAAATCGGCGGGATTACGCTTTTCACTTTGTCCGTCAAGGTCGCGGGTGGTGTTCAGTACATCATCCAGATTGCGTCCGGAAAGTTTTCCGTAGTGATGATCCTTGTTATATTTGGCTACATCGAAATAGACGGAGCCTTCACTTTCGTAAGCATATCCGGCGTCCAGAATCTTCTGTACCAGTTGGATTTGTTCGATGATATGGCCCGAAGCATGAGGTTCGATACTTGGAGAGAGCACGTTGAGGGCTTCCATTGCTTTATGATAGCGGTTCAGATAGTACTGAACGACTTCCATTGGTTCCAGTTCTTCCAGACGGGCTTTCTTGGCAATTTTATCTTCTCCTTCGTCGGCATCATGTTCCAAATGACCTACGTCAGTGATATTGCGTACATAACGTACTTTATATCCTAGATGAGTGAGATAACGGAAGAGTACGTCGAAAGTAATGGCCGGGCGTGCATGTCCCAGATGCGCATCACCGTAAACAGTCGGTCCGCACACATACATACCTACATGAGGTGCGTGGAGCGGTACGAATAACTCTTTTTTTCTATCTAACGTGTTGTAAATGGTCAGTTGATGTTCCATAACGTTTGCTATTTATTCGATTTAAAACCACAAAATTAGAATAAATCTTTGATATATTACGATAATTCAAGTTGAAATATGTAACTCATAGCCATTGTTCTGTGTTGTGATTGAAATCTCTTTGTCTTTGGACAATACTTCACGCAGCTTTCTTATATAGTTGTAAAGAGTGTGTTCGCTTATTGGTACAGCTTTTCTTGCTGTACGTATCATGAGTATATAGACAGCATACATCTATAATTTGCATCCCCATCCTAGAACGGATTTTTTTAATATTGTTCTCATTGTTCTCATATTTTTTGGCAATTCCTTTATAATCAGATATGTGACGAATGAGAAATGCCTTTCAAAATTGGTATTTCTCATTCGTTTTTTACGTTCGTTAACTCAAAAATGGCTATAATGCATCTTTTTGGGGGGTATTTCTCATCATTGTTCTCATGATAGTTGGAAATGAAACCATTTGCTTATTTATATGAACCATATTGATAAACGTAAAGTAGGATGACCTTTGGTTATATGTTGTTGGCCCTGTTCTGATAACTTAAGTAGTCGATATTCGCAGATCCTCTTGCTGACATCACTGCGTTATGTAATAAACATCCGCTTCTTTCCACAAGAGTGATGAGGCCTGTGTACTGGAGTGGAAAGATCTCATCACTTTAGTAGAAAGAACTGTTCACTTTAGTGCAACGAGCTATATAATGGTAAGATTGATATACGATAGCTACTCTGCATACTGCTGAAACAGAGTATAAGACATACAGTCAAAGGTTATGAAGGTACGGTTGAAAAAGGAATTGTGAGCATATGATGCTACGTAAATTTATAGTAAAAGTGTTCTAGTGCTTCCGCCACTCCGTCTTCTTCATTGCTCAGAGTGATATAGTCCGCCGCTTTCTTCACCGGTTCCTGTGCGTTGCCCATGGCAATGCCTAGTCCTGCAAACTTTATCATGGACAAGTCATTGTAGCCGTCGCCTATTGCTATCATTTCTTTGCGTTCTACTCCTATTTCTTTTAATAATACGGCAAGAGACAGGGCTTTGTCGATTCCTTGCGGGACTAGTTCGAGAAAGTAAGGTTCTGAACGGAATACGTTGATACGTCCTTGCAACCGAAGACAAAGTTCGGCTTCTAAGGGGATGAGCTTGTCGGCATCTCCCACAATCAAGCATTTAGCTACCGGAAGCGTGATGTCTGTCAGGAAGTCGTTTGTTTCCCGGACTGCCATTTTATTCAGGAAAGCCTCTTTTTGAACATACGGGTCCTGAGAGTTTTCGGTTACGATTTCTGCTCCGTCGTAAGTCAGTATGCTTAACTGGTGGCTGCGGGCGCACTCATAGAGTACGGGGACGACATCGTTCGGCAATACATTCTCATAGAGCATTTCCTGTGTTTCCCAATTGATGATTTCCCCTCCGTTGTAGGATAAGATAAATCCGCCGAACTCATTCATGCGCAATTCATTTGCCAACGGCACAATGCCATAAGTCGGACGACCGGAAGCAAGAACCAGACGGACGCCCTGTTCTTGTACACGTATCAATATTTCCCGGTTGCGGGGAGTAATTACTTTTTTAGAGTTGGTGAGTGTGCCGTCAAGGTCGAGCACGATAAGCTTGTATTTCATGCAGTGTCATTTTGCGTGCAAAGATAAAGTAAAAAAGTATTCTTGCAAGACAGTCCATATAAAGATGCAGTTTTTATTTTAGCAAATCCACCCACTGTTCATTGCTCAATGCAGGCAATGTTTCGCTGTCGGTAACAAATGTTTCTGCTAACTTTCGTTTTTCATCTTGCAGATAGAGAATCTTTTCTTCAATACTGTTCTGGGTAATGAAGCGATAGGCGATAACCTGCTTGTCCTGTCCGATGCGGTGGGCACGGGCAATAGCCTGCGATTCGGCGGCGGGGTTCCACCACGGATCGATAATAAACACATAGTCGGCTTGTGTCAGATTAAGTCCTACGCCTCCGGCTTTCAGAGAGATAAGGAAGGCTTGTACGTCTTTCTGCTCGGTGAAATGGGCAATTTCGGACGGCCGGTTGTTGGTTGCTCCTGTCAGTAGTGCATATTTCCAGCCCCGTTCGCGAAACGCTTCGGCGAGGACTTCCAGATGTTTGACGAAGGATGAGAAAATCAGTACTTTATGTCCTTCACTCCGTAGTGTGTCGAATATTTCTATTATTTGTATCGCTTTGCCGGATGCACCGTTAAAGTCCGGATAGATGAGTTGCGGATGACAGGCAAGTTGGCGTAGCCGCAGGATGCCGTTCAAGATACTGAAAGAATGAAGTTTATCCATATTTTGAGGATGTTGGAGCAGGATATTCCGCAAACTATTTTTTTCTTGTTCGTAAAGAGTATTTTGTTCTTCGGGCATGTCACAATAGATCGTTTCTTCGGTAAGCGGGGGAAGTTCCGGAGCCACTTCACTTTTGCTTCTGCGAAGAATAAATGGGGATATCAGTTGTTGTAACTGTGCTTCTACACGGGTATTGCCTTGGCGGATCGGAATCATGAATTGTTTTTGAAAAGCACTCTCAGTTCCCAGTAAGTCCGGTTGGATGAAACGGAATTGTGCCCACAGATCTTTCAGTGAATTTTCGATAGGTGTGCCCGTAAGTACAAGCCGATACTTGCTTTCCAGTTGGAGTGCAGAACGGAAGGTGAGCGATTCGCTGTTCTTAATATTTTGGCTCTCATCGAGTACGATATATTCGAATTTGTAAGAAGAAAGCAGGTCGATGTTGTTGCGCATCATGCCATACGTTGTGAATATCAACTGGAAACGTCCGAAGAACTTCCCGGGATGATTGGGGGGCACGACGATGCTACTGTTATATTCAATCATTGAAAGCGTTGTAAAGCGTTTCGCTTCCCGTCGCCAGTTGTGCAACAGCGACGTAGGAACGACGATGAGAGTGGCTGCTTTCCTTGAGGCGGGCGATTTATATATATGTTGTAACAACGTAAGTGTCTGGAGGGTTTTCCCCAGTCCCATATCGTCTGCCAGACATCCGCCGAATCCTAGTTTATGCAGATGCATCATCCATGAGAATCCTTTCTGCTGGTAAGGACGTAATGTTGCTTTTAGTGCTTTAGGGACGGAAACATTCTTAATCTGATTTTTGCCAGAGAACTTTTTAAGTCCTGTTCCTCCCAAGGCAGCTTGCGCGGCGCCTATAAATGTATGCTTCAATCGTATTCCCTGCTCTGTCTGAACTCCCATTTCCAACAAGTTCGCATACTTACTGAACCATTCCTCGGGTAAAAGGATCATGCGCCCGTCCGGCAGCAGATATTCTCTCTTTTCTTCGAGGATATGCTTGCGGAAGCGTGAGAAAGGAATGCGCAGGTTGCCGACAACAACGGTGATATGTAACTCAAACCAGTCTACTACTTCATCGTCACAACTCTGCTCGATATGTATCTCGTCCAGGCAGTAAGGAGTGTTTCCCATATGGCCGGTCAGTTGAAAGTCCGATTGTAACATCTCCCGATGCTTATTGATCCATTCAACAAGTGTTTTCTCAGAAGAACTGGCTGATAACCTGAAATGGATATCACCGATACGTTGCAGACCGGAGCTTTCTAAAAGCTGAATCGCTTTTTTTTCGGCGACAATATCCCGCCGGAAGAAGGATACCTCACCGGAGTCTTTCCGATAAATGATTTTCTTCATTGCTGCTCCGTTGTCTGATGTAAATAGCTGGTCTCTATAACGAAAACCAAGCTGCAACAACTGTTCGCTATGGGTGATGTCTTCAAGTGACAGTAATGCTTCGCAGGCACATCTTTCTTCAGGGATATCCCACCCTTCGGTTATGATTTCGTGATAGCGTGCAATCGGAATGACAATATTGTCGATATACTTTTCGAGTTGAGCGGCGCTTGCACTAATTGCCTTTTTCTTGGTAAAGGGTAAGAGCCGGACACTATCTATGTGTGGAAAGAAGTATAAATTCATCCCTAGCAATAGAGTAGCCGGTGAGGCAGTTAATGCGATAACGGGTTTTTGGTCGTCCAATGAAAATGGTTGCTTCTCATAATAACATTGCAGTTGATAGCGGAAAGTACTGCTGTCGACATGAAATGTAAAGCGGACTTCGGCGTCATGTGGATGTACGTGATAAGCATGGTGGGCGTACAACACTTTGCTTCCGGGCTGTTTCTGATAAAAAGATAACCCGTTTTCCCGTATGAGAGTAAGCATCTCGAGTAGTTTGCCTTCAATAAATGGCCGAATGTTATTCTTTACTTTCTCAGGATCTTGAGATAACTTATGCAGGAAGCGTGATACTATCTTTTCTCGGGAATAGGCTCCCATTAAATATTTCTCTGTATAGTGAGAAGCGATGTCGATGGCTTGTCTTTCTGCTTCATTCATTTGTTCAATAGCTTCGGGAGAAGCGTGAAAAGCCTGTTCAATCAACTGCAACGTGCCATCTTCCAGTCGCTCTGCTATGTAAGGGATCAGTAGTATACCAAACACAGGATGCTCTGTATAAACGATGATGACTTGTCCGTTAGTTGTTTTCTCTCTCATTCTCTTTGGGCTTTAACTGACAAAGATACGGGAAAATCCTTAATTTTGCAGCATGATAGAAGAAAACAAACGAGTATTGTTAGGAATGAGTGGCGGTACGGATAGTTCCGTTGCCGCTATGAGACTGCTGGAGGCCGGATATGAGGTGATCGGGGTGACTTTTCGTTTTTATGAATTAAATGGCTCGACCGAATATCTGGAAGATGCCCGCCATCTGGCAGAGCGTTTGGGAATCCGTCATATCACGTATGATGCCCGCGAGATATTCCGCAAACAGATTATCGAATATTTTGTGCATGAATATATGGTGGGGCATACTCCGGTTCCCTGTACCTTATGCAATAATTATTTGAAATGGCCGTTGTTAGCGGAACTTGCCGATGAAATGGGCATATTCTATATTGCCACAGGGCATTACGTTCGGAAAGTTAAGTTGGAAGATACCTATTATATCACATCTGCGGCTGATTCGGACAAGGATCAGACGTTCTTTTTATGGGGATTGAAACAAGATATTCTCCGTAGAATGTTATTGCCAATGGGAGATATCACGAAAGTGGAAGCCCGTGCATTGGCTGCTGAACGTGGCTTCCGGAAAGTTGCTACTAAAAAGGACAGCTTAGGGGTTTGTTTCTGTCCAATGGATTATCGGAGTTTTTTAAAAAACTGGTTGGATAAAAATGATCAGCTTTTTACCGCACATGGTCAGAAATGGTCAGAAATAGTCAGACGAGGGCGGTTTGTCGATGAAACGGGGCATTTTATTGCTTGGCATGAAGGATATCCTTTTTATACCATCGGACAGAGACGCGGGCTAGGGATACATCTGAATCGTCCTGTTTTTGTGAAAGATATATTTCCGGAAAAGAATGAGATAGTACTTGCCCCTCTTCAATCTCTAGAGAAAACAGAAATGTGGCTGGATAATTGGAACTTGATAAACGAAAACCGTGTACTCGGTTGTTCTGATATAATCGTGAAGATACGGTACCGCAAACAGGAGAATCACGGTACGGTAACTGTTACTCCGGAACACTTATTGCATATACAGCTTCATGAACCGTTGACTGCTATTGCTCCGGGACAAGCTGCCGCATTCTATAAAGATGATTTGCTGCTGGGGGGAGGGATTATAGTAAAAGCCCGATAACTATCCGACAGCCGGAATAACTTGTGCGAACCCAAGTCTCATCCATGCTGAGACCCGGATTCCGTCTACACGACACCCGGGTCTCAGGCAAGTAATCTTTGCAAAAAAGAAAACCTGTAATAACTATATGATAAGTTTCTCTATATTTGAGGGCTGGAATTCAACGCCAGCATTGTCTCTATGTATTCACGTGTATTGCTGAGTCTGGGGACTTTGTGCTGTCCTCCCAACTTCCCTCTCTGTGCCAGCCAGTCATGGAATAGTCCCGGTCGGGCAACGATTACTTCCAAGGGTTGCAATGCAATATCTTTCCAACGTTTTGCTTCATAGTCGGAGTTTACTTCCTTTAATGTTGCATCCAGTATTGCTGCGAACTTCTCAACGGAATCCGGCATTTTAGCGAACTCTATTAACCATTGGTGGCGGCATTTGGCATGTTCGTCCATAAACACCGGTGCGGCAGAATATTCACTCACTTGCGCCCCTGTTTCCGAACAAGCCTTTGCCAGTCCTTTTTCTGCATTATCTACGATTAGTTCCTCGCCAAAAGCATTGATGAAATGTTTGGTTCGTCCGGTAATGACAAATTTATAAGGGTTCTTGCCGGTAAATTTCACTGTATCCCCAATCATATACCTCCACAAACCGCAAGAGGTCGAAATGACCATTGCGTAATTCTTGTTAAGCTCCACTTCCTCAAGGCAATAGGCACGTGGATTCTCTTTGTCAACTTCTTCCAACGGAACAAATTCGTAGAAGATTCCGTAGTCGATCATCAGCAACATTGCAGGATCTGAAAGATCGTTCTGTGTGCCGAAATATCCCTCGGAAGCATTGTAGGTCTCTACATAGTGCATCTTCGGTGAATGAATCACTTGCTTGTATTGCTCACGGTAAGGAGTAAATGCAACTCCTCCGTGGAAGAAAACTTCCAGATTCGGCCATACTTCTTCCAACGTCTGTTTGCCTGTTTTTTCAAGGATCCGTTTGATAAGCACCAACATCCACGACGGTACGCCGGATAAACTTGTGACGTTGACCGGAATAGTACTGTTGGCTATCGCCTCTATCTTGGTTTCCCATTCGCTCATTAGTGCGATTTTCTTGCTGGGCACACGGACAAAATTGATAAGCGGATTGACATTTTGAATCAAAATAGCAGATAAATCTCCTACCAGGCTATGATTAGAATTGAGATTCGGACTATGGCTTCCCCCTAGGATCAATCCTTTTCCTGAAAAGAAATGGCTGTCCGGGTTGATGCGGAAGTAAAGTGCGGCAGCGTCTTTTCCTCCTCTGTAATGAATGTCTTGCAGTGCTTCCTTACTGACAGGGAGGAATTTACTTTTATCATTTGTCGTTCCGGAAGATTTGGCGAACCAACGTATTTCCGACGGCCAAAGCAGATTCTGTTCTCCTGCCCGCAAACGTTCTACATACGGCTTGATTTCCTCATAAGTCTGGATTGGAACACGTTTTCTGAAGTCTTCATAGCTGCGGATCGAGGAATAGTCGTACTTTTTCCCCCATTCTGTCTGAGCAGCCTGATGTACTAAGCGGTTTAGTACACTATGCTGTATCTCACTAGCCTGAGTAGCATATAGGTCTATCTGTTTTAAACGGGAATCAAAAGTCTTACTAATAATTTTTGTAATATTCATTTCTGCTTTAACATAATAATGTTTAGTCGTGCAAAAGTAACTTATTTATCTTTTTTTTCTATCTTTACGACGGAAATAATCGTTAAAAATTGACGGCTTTCATATAATCTCCGAGTTTTAGACTAAAAAATGCGACAATGAGAATCGGAATTTTAACATCAGGGGGAGATTGCCCCGGTATAAATGCCACTATTCGTGGCGTGTGCAAAACTGCCATTAACTACTACGGTATGGAAGTGGTAGGTATTCATAGCGGCTTTCAGGGGTTGCTCACAAAAGATGTAGAATCCTTTACAGATAAATCTTTATCGGGTTTGCTGAATCTTGGTGGAACGATGTTGGGGACTTCCCGCGAGAAGCCTTTTAAAAAAGGAGGTGTTATTTCGGATGTCGATAAACCTGCACTGATCCTTCAGAATATTCGGGAAATGGGATTGGATTGTGTTGTCTGTATCGGCGGAAACGGAACGCAAAAGACGGCTGCCAAATTTGCTGCCATGGGTGTAAATATCGTTTCGGTTCCTAAAACCATTGACAACGATATCTGGGGGACGGATATCTCTTTTGGTTTCGACTCGGCTGTAAGTATTGCTACGGACGCTATTGACCGGTTGCATTCTACTGCAAGTTCTCATAAAAGGGTGATGGTGATTGAAGTCATGGGACATAAAGCGGGTTGGATTGCTTTGTATTCCGGTATGGCAGGAGGGGGAGATGTTATTCTTGTGCCTGAAATACCTTATAGCATTAAAAACATAGGAAACACTATTCTGGAAAGATTGAAAAAGGGGAAACCATACTCTATTGTAGTAGTAGCTGAAGGCATTCAGACGGACGGTCGTAAACGTGCTGCGGAATACATTGCACAGGAAATAGAGTATGAGACGGGTATTGAAACCCGTGAAACCGTATTAGGGTATATTCAACGTGGTGGTTCGCCTACTCCTTATGACCGTAATCTCTCTACCCGAATGGGCGGACACGCGACGGAACTGATTGCCAACGGGGAATTCGGGCGTATGGTTGCACTAAAAGGAGATACTATCGCTTCTATCCCTTTGGAAGAAGTGGCTGGGAAACTAAAGTTGGTTAGTGAAGATCACGATCTGGTGATTCAGGGACGTCGCATGGGGATTTGCTTTGGATAGATTCCACGATCGGTTCTGCCGTAATCTCATTGTCGAACTCATTTTCTTCCAATATATTGTCATTCAGTAATTCGATATCAGAGTCTGCATCCATTTCGGGTTCAGGTTCGGCTGCCATTGCTGATTGCTGCATTTTGGTTTCGTTGACGGTTGCCATGAAAGTCGGGTCCTTTACTTTCTTTATAGCCATCTGGGCGGCATTCTGTTGGGATTCTTTCTTGGAATATCCGGTTCCGGTTCCGGCAGGAAGTCCTTCAATGCGTACTTCTGTCTGGAAAACAGGATTGCTGTCCTGATCAAGGAATTGCTCAATCAGTTCAAAAGAAACCTCCAGTTTGCTCTTTTGGCTCCATTCGATCAGTTTTGATTTGAAGTTTACTTCTTTACGGGAGATTTTATCCAGATCGATATAACGATTAATGATTCGCTGCTCCATAAACTGTTTGCAGCGTTCATATCCCTGGTCCAGGTAGATCGCTCCGATAAATGCCTCGAAAGCATTCCCGTACATATAGCTGTTGTGGGAAGAAGAACGGGTTGAATATTTAATAAGTTTGTCCAGTCCGATCTCTACGGCAAGTTTGTTTAAAGTCTCCCGTTGTACAATCTTGGAACGTGTGTTTGTCAGGAAACCTTCCCGCTTCCCTTCAAAACGTTTGTAGACGATATCGCCTACGATAGCGTCGAGAATGGCATCACCTAAAAATTCCAGACGCTCATTGTTTAACGGACGCCCCTTGTCCGAACGGACAGATGAGGATTTATGTAAGAGAGCCTGCTCATAGAGCTGGATGTTACGCGGGTAGAAACCGAGTATCCGGTAAAAACAAAGATAAGACTCTCTATCCCTGTGGAACAAGAGCCTTATCTTATCTATTTGGTTTCGTAACACGATTTTACTCAGCGTATTTTTTGAAGATAACGCACGCATTATGACCGCCGAATCCGAATGTGTTGGACAAGGCAACATTAACTTCGCGTTTCTGTGCTTTATTGAACGTGAAATTAAGGTTATAGTCGATATTTTCGTCGTCGTCACCTTCTTCATGGTTGATAGTCGGGGGAACAATGCCGTTCTTGATGGCAAGGATACTTGCAATTGATTCTACCGCACCGGCAGCACCCAGCAAGTGACCTGTCATTGATTTTGTTGAACTGATGTTCAACTCGAACGCATGATCACCGAATACTTCTTTAATCGCTTTTGCTTCCGAAATGTCACCAACCGGAGTAGATGTACCGTGTACATTGATATAATCCACTTCTTTCGGGTCCATTTCCGCAGACATGCCTACACCGGCAACTTCTGCATAGATTTTAGCACCACGGGCTTTCGCATGTTCTAGTTCTTCCAGAATCAAGCAACCGCCACCTTCGCCCATGATGAAGCCGTCACGGCTTGCACTGAACGGACGTGAAGCCTTTTCGGGCTCGTCGTTGCGGGTTGACAGAGCATGCATAGCATTGAAACCACCTACACCTGCGGGGAAGATAGCCGCTTCCGAACCACCGGATACAATCACATTTGCTTTGCCCAGACGAATCAGGTTAAACGCATCTGCAATGGCATTGGTAGAAGTAGCACATGCCGAACAAGTCGCGTAGTTAGGACCATGGAAGCCATACATGATAGAAATCTGTCCGGCAGCGATATCCGAGATCATCTTCGGGATGAAGAACGGATTAAACTTCGGACCCATTTCCTGACGAGTGTAGTAGTTGCCTACTTCCTCTTCAAATGTATGTATACCACCGATACCGGCGCCAAAAATAACACCGATTCTGTTCAAGTCTTCTTTTTCTACATCAAGACCGGAGTCTGCTACCGCTTCTTTGGCAACTGCAATGGCGTACTGAGTGTACAGATCCATTTTCCTTGCCTCTTTACGATCGATATATTTCGTTACATCGAAGTTTTTCACTTCGCATGCGAATTGGGTCTTGAATAGCGACGCATCAAAATGAGTAATAGGCCCTGCTCCACTAACCCCGTTCACAATATTCTCCCAAAATTCGGGCACACCATTGCCAACAGGAGTAATGGCGCCAAGGCCTGTTACTACCACTCTTTTTAATTCCATATTGATGAAATCGGATAATTACTTAGCGTGTTCTTCGATGTAAGATACAGCATCACCTACAGTACCAA
>OHSI01000935.1_pt1 | contig 16679 bp, 16 predicted proteins | sample 1578641 | NCBI WGS metagenome assembly OHSI01 (sample SAMEA3879535, study PRJEB24766) | human gut metagenome | biome: human-associated habitat; feature: feces | place: USA | collected 1985/1987 | reverse complement strand
GTCAGCCCTCTGCGCGGTTGTCATAATAAAAATTATTGTAAACTCATCAGAGGAGCATACCCGCCAGCCGCCCCGACGACCACGCCCACTGCAAATTGTAGCCGCCGCAGTCGCCGTCCACGTCCAGCACCTCGCCGCAGGCATACAGCCCCGGCACAAGGCGGCTCTGCATGGTCCGGGGGTCGAACTCGCCGGTCTGCAAGCCGCCCGCCGTTACCTGCGCCTGATCGAAGCCGCAGGTGCCGGTGATGGGCAGGGCGAACGCCGTCGCCTGCGCGGCGATACGGCGCAGGTCGCCGTCGGTGAGGGAGGCGGCGGGCTGGTTGGTGAAGCCGGCTGCCTTGCAGAGCATCTGCCCCAGCCGGGTGTGGCAGGAGCCTACCAGCAGGGTGGAGGCCTCGTGGGCTGCCATGGTCTGCCGCCGCCGGTGCAGCCAGTGCAGCACCTCCTCAATCTCCCAGTCGGGGAAGAAATTCAGCACGCAGGTCAGTCCCTCACCGCCGGTGGACACGGCGCGGGAGAGGTCAAAGATGGCGGGGCCGCTGACGCCGTACTCGGTGAACAGCACCTCGCCGCGGTTTTCCGCCACGGTCTGTCCGCCCCGGCGGACGGTGATGCCGCACTCCGCCTTGATGCCCTTCAGCGCACGGGGGTAGGTGGGGTCGGTTTTCAGCTGGACGAGGGAGGGGTACAGCGGTGTACGGTGGTGCCCCAGGCTCTTTGCCAGCTGATAGCCGTCCATGACGCCGCCCACCTTGCTGCCGGCGCAGCCGCCGGCGGCGAGAATGAGCCTTCCGGCAGTGAGGGCGTCCGTCTCCGTCCGCACGGTGAAGCCGTTGGCGGTTTTCTTTACGGAGGTGACTGCCTGCCCGGTGACGACCTCGATGTTGGGCTGCTCCAGCGCGTAGCGCAGCACGTCCAGCACGCTGCCCGCCATATTGCTCATGGGATAGACGCGGCCGCTGTCCTCGGCGACGGTCAGCAGACCGAGGGAGGCGAAGTATTGCAGGGTGCTCCCTACGTCGAAGGCGTTCAGCGCGTAGGCGCAGAAGCCGTCGCCGCCGTGATAGCGGGCGGGGGAGACGTTGTGGTTCGTCAGGTTGCACCGCCCGTTGCCGGTGGCCAGCAGCTTGCGCCCCACGCGGCTCTGCCGCTCCAGCAGCGTGACGCGGCGGCCGTGCTCCGCGGCGGTCAGTGCCGCCATCATGCCGCTGGCTCCGCCGCCGATGATGATAACGTCCCGGCTCATTTCTGCGCCTCCAGCCTCCGGCGGGTGAGATAGCCCTCCAGCATCAGTGCCGCCGCCACCGCGTCCACCGTCTTTTTCCGCTTTTTGGCGTTCTGTCCGTTCTGGAACAGGATATTGTGGGCGTCGATGGTGGTGCGACGCTCGTCCCAGAGGATCACCTCCAGCCCCGTCTCCTGGCGCAGCAGCTCCCCGAAGGCGGCGCACTTTTCGGCGCGGGGACCCTCGGTGCCGTCCATGTTCCGGGGATAGCCCAGCACCAGCAGCTGTACGCCGTGCTCGGCGATGAGCTGACGGATGCCGGAGAGCACCTCCTCCTGTCTGCGGCTGTGGAGCACGTCGGAGTGCCCCGCCAGCGTCTCTGTATAGTCGGAAATGGCGATGCCGGTGTGGGCGTCGCCGTAGTCGATTGCCATGATCTTCATGCTGCTGCACCTCATTTTTCGCATTTTGCGTTTCGTATTGGCTCTATCATACACAAAATCACGGGGCGGCGCAACAAAAAAAGTGGCGTAAACCGGGAAAAACACGGTATTTTTCTGCAAAAAGCAGTTGACCGGCGGCGGAAAGTGTGATATAGTGGGCATTACCTGTGAGTGGGTGTTTTCTTTTTGCGCGCTTTTTCGCTTCGAGGGCGCGAAGGGACGACAGCCGGCAGGGAGGCAAAAGGGCGTCCCCCCAGGGGAGCCTAATCTAATAAGGAGGTGCCGTTAATGCGCGTGAAGATCACCCTGAGATGCAACGAGTGCAAGCAGAGAAACTACAACACGATGAAGAACAAGAAGAATACCCCTGACAAGCTTGAGCTGAACAAGTATTGCCCCTTCTGCAGAAAGCACACCGTCCATAGCGAGACGAAGTAACCGGAAGGAGATATTGACATGGCTGAAGAGAAGAAGGTCAGTAAGGATCGCGGCAAGTGGTTCCGCGAAATGAGAAGCGAGCTGAAGAAGGTCGTTTGGCCTGATGGCAAAACTACCGCTAAGAACACCGGCACCGTCCTGCTGTGCTCCCTGATCGTGGGCGCGGCGATCTGGATTTTTGACGCCGTGGCTCTGCTGGCGGTGGATACCCTCATCGGTCTGTTCGCCTGAGGAACGGGAGCATGGCTGATAACGCAAAGTGGTATGTGGCACATACCTATTCCGGCTATGAAAACGCGGTAAAGGCCGCCATCGAGAAGTCCGTGGTCAATCGCGGTATGGAGGACATGGTCCTCAAGACCGAGATCCCTCTGGAGACTGTCACCGAGGTCACGGAGACCGGCGTGATGAAGGAAGTGCAGCGGAAGATATTCCCCGGCTACGTCCTCATCAAGATGGTCATGACCGACGACACATGGCATCTGATCCGCAATATCCGCGGCGTCACCGGCTTCGTGGGCGAGGCAAACAAGGCCATCCCCCTGACGGATGACGAGGTGGCGGCTCTGGGCATGGAGAAGCGCGAGATCGTCGTGCTCTACCATGTGGGCGACACGGTACGCATTACCGAGGGTCCCCTGTCCAGCTTCACCGGCACCGTGGAGGAGATCGATCCGGAGAAGAACAGGGTGCGCGTGGTCGTATCCATGTTCGGACGCGAAACCCCTGTTGATCTTGAGCTGGATCAGGTCGAGGTCAGCGAGAACTGAGCGCAGACAGTCTGCGCGGAAGGCACGGCACCCGTGTGCCGGCGCAAGTGGGAGAGACGCTGCGCGTCTCGCCAAGAGCGGCTTCCAAGACAGCCGCTACCACATCTTATTGAAGGAGGTGCCTACAAATGGCACAGAAAGTAGTTGGATACGTCAAACTGCAGATCCCCGCGGGCAAAGCAACTCCCGCGCCCCCCGTTGGCCCCGCTCTGGGTCAGCACGGCATCAACATCGCCGCTTTTACTAAGGAGTTTAACGAGCGCACCAAGAATGACATGGGTCTGATCATCCCCGTGGTCATCACCGTGTACGCCGACCGCTCCTTCAGCTTTATCACCAAGACCCCTCCCGCAGCGGTCCTCATCAAGAAGGAGTGCAACATTGAGTCCGGTTCCGGCGTTCCCAACAAGGAGAAGGTCGCTACCATTTCCAAGGCCTCCCTCCAGAAGATCGCCGAGCTGAAGATGCGCGACCTGAACGCCGCGTCTCTTGAGGCTGCCATGAGCATGATCGCCGGTACTGCCCGCTCCATGGGTGTTACCGTCGGCGAGTAAGGAGGGTGTAAGAAATGTTTAGAGGTAAGAAATATCAAGAGAGTGCCAAGCAGATCGACAAGGCGACGCTGTATGACCCCAAGGAGGGTCTGGAGCTGATCTGCAAGACCGCTTCCGCCAAGTTCGACGAGACCGTTGAGCTGCACGTCAAGCTGGGCGTTGACTCCCGCCACGCCGACCAGCAGGTGCGCGGTGCCATCGTTCTGCCCAACGGCACCGGCAAGTCCGTCCGCGTTCTGGTGTTCGCCAAGGGCGACAAGGCCGACGCTGCCAAGGCAGCCGGCGCCGACTACGTGGGCGAGATGGATCTGGTGGAGAAGATCCAGAAGGAGAACTGGTTCGACTTCGACGTGGTCGTCGCTACCCCCGACATGATGGGCGTCGTCGGCCGTCTGGGTAAGGTGCTGGGCCCCAAGGGTCTGATGCCCTCCCCCAAGTCCGGCACCGTGACTCCCGACGCCGCCAAGGCAGTGCAGGAGGCGAAGGCCGGTAAGGTCGAGTACCGTCTGGACAAGACCAACATCATCCACTGCCCCATCGGCAAGGTTTCCTTCGGTGCTGACAAGCTGTTTGAGAACTATTCCGCTCTCATCGGCGCCATCATCAAGGCCAAGCCCGCCGCTGCCAAGGGTCAGTATATCAAGTCCTGCGTGGCTGCGTCCACCATGGGCCCCGGCGTGAAGATGAACGCCAACAAGCAGCTGTAATAGTTGAGGGCACCGCGATACCGACTCCACCGCACAGCTCACCGGCATATTTCCCACCGGTCTGCGTTGAAGCCTCTTGAAATACACAAAGTATTCCTGCGAGGCTTCGCCTTGCCCAGCGAAAAATCTGCGCGGAGATCTGAACGGCGGCTCGGTATCTTGGCACCCGACGGCTCTTTCAGGAAGTGCCCTGAAAAAAATGCCGAAACACTGTTATCTTGGGCTTGACAAGCTGTGAGGCCTTGGATATAATAGTGGTTGCGTTCCAAAGACAGCAGGTGGCGTATGCCGTAAGTCCTGCCGAGGATGGCACATCGTTATGATTGCTTTTCACCGTCCTCATGTCCTTTGGCATGGGGACGGTTTCCTTTTTTTGAACGCACCGAAATTCTAACGGAGGTGAAATCAAAGAATGCCCAACGCAAAGGTTCTGTCTGAAAAGCAGGCGATCGTGGCGGCGTTGACCGAAAAGCTGCAGAGTTCCGCAGCCGGTGTCATTGTTGATTACAAGGGCATCACCGTGGCAGAGGATACCGCTCTGCGCGCGGAGTGCCGCAAGAACAACATTGAGTACGCTGTCATCAAGAACACCCTGCTGCGTTTCGCTTTCAACAACTGCGGTCTGAACGAACTGGACGATCAGCTCAACGGTACCACTTCTCTGGCTATCTGCACTGACGATCCCGTTGCTCCCGCGCGCGTGATGGCGGACTACGCAAAGAAGCTGAAGGACAAGTTCGAGATCAAGGGCGGCTTCATGGATGGCAAGGTCATCTCCATGGAGACTGTGAACGCTCTCGCGTCCATCCCCGCACTGCCCGTGTTGCAGGCACAGGTGCTGGGCACCATGCTGGCTCCCATTTCCGGTCTGGCTTGCGTGCTGAAGCAGATCGCCGAGAAGAACGGCGCAGCCGCCGAGTAATTCGGCACCCTTTCCCGCGGGTGGACGCCCGCCACAACACTTAACAAAAATCTCAAAAATAGGAGGCTATCACAAATGTCTGAGAAGATTACTGCTATGATCGAAGAGATCAAGGGTTTGACCGTTCTGGAGCTGTCCGAGCTGGTGCACGCTCTGGAGGAGGAGTTCGGCGTTTCCGCCGCTGCCATGGCTGCTCCCGCTGCCGGTGCTGCTGCTCCCGCCGCTGAGGAGAAGACCGAGTTCGACGTGGTTCTGACTGGCTTTGACGCCGCTCAGAAGATCAAGGTCATCAAGGTCGTCCGCGAGATCTCCGGTCTGGGTCTGGCTGAGGCCAAGGCTGCCGTTGAGGGCGTGCCCCACACCCTGAAGGAAGCTCTGTCCAAGGACGACGCCGAGGCCATGAAGAAGCAGGTCGAGGAGGCCGGCGGTAAGGTCGAGCTGAAGTAAGTAAAGACTTCCATAAAAAAAGTCCCTCTGCGTGAGCAGAGGGACTTTTCAGGCTGTCGAAAAAGCCGTCGGCTTTTCTCGACAGCCTGCAATAATGCCGTTATTTTCGTGCCGCGAAGCGGCACGAAAATATTCGCTTCGCTCCACGCACGCCTTGCAGAGCAAGGCTTAGCGCGGCATTTGATCCGATTCGAGGCGGGCTTTGCCCCCTCGAGCTCCCCCTGTAATGCGGAAGGACTGCACACGCCGGGGGATTTATCGACAAGCAGAAAAGTCCCTCTGCGTGAGCAGAGGGACTTTTTTGCGCGGCAAAACCAACGGCCGCCGGCACCGCCGGCGGCTGTTGGTTTACATAATGATAAAGACTACTGTTTTTTCCGCAGGCGGGAGACGCCCCATACCGCCGCAGCCAGCAGGGCGACGGCGATAGCGACGATCACCGCCGGACTGGGGGAGGCAACCACGGCGACGGGCTGCCACGCGGCATAGAGCGTCATGTCGTGGGTCACCGCCGCGGTGAAGTCCCACGGGCGCGTCAGGTCGTAGTTTGCGAACCAGCCGCCGAAGTCGTAGCCCTCGCGGGTGGGCTCCTGAGGGGCGGCAATCGCTTCGCCCCAGGGGACGGTTAGTGATTCCACGGCGGAGCCGCCGTTGCTCTCGAAGGTCACGTGGCACTGGTCGGAGATCTCCACGGAGGAGTCCTCCGTCGTGACGGGGAACAGCTCCATGCCGTCGCGGGAGGAGACGAGGAAGTTGCGCTGGGACAGCACACCCGTGCCGCTCTGGGACAGCACCTTGAGCTGGAAGGAGGCGACCACGGTTTCCGCCGCCCAATCCTCGCCGTCGCCGAAGGACAGGAAGTGCAGGCACACCGCCTGCCGCCCGTCCCGCAGCGGTATCACGGAGGAGGTCACGCCGCTGTGCAACAGCAGGCTGTCCGGCTGGAGGGCGAAGAAGGCGGGATCGAAGGTGACCTCGTCCTGCATGGCGTACATGGGCTCGTCGCCTGCCGTGCGGTGCAGTGTCACCGTGACGGTCACGGTGTCGCCGGGGAGGGCGTTGCAGCTTTCCCGCCCGTTGACGGACAGCTTGAAAATGTACGCCGGTTCGTCGCCGTACGTTACGGCGGGCAGCAGCAGCACCGCCAGCAGCAGGCTCAAAAGCAGCCGTTTCATATTAGTTCAGGAAGTCCTTCAGTTTCTTGGAGCGGGAGGGATGGCGCAGCTTCCGGAGAGCCTTCGCCTCAATCTGGCGGATGCGCTCACGGGTGACGTTGAACTCCTTGCCGACCTCCTCCAGCGTGCGGGTGCGGCCGTCCTCGATGCCGAAGCGCAGCTTCAGCACCTTCTCCTCACGGGGCGTCAGGGTGCTGAGCACGTCCACCAGCTGCTCCTTCAGCAGGGTGAAGCTGGCGGCCTCGCTGGGCTCGCTGGCGGCCTCGTCGGGGATGAAGTCGCCCAGATGGCTGTCCTCCTCCTCGCCGATGGGCGTCTCCAGCGACACGGGCTCCTGCGCGATCTTCAGGATCTCGCGCACCTTGTCCACGGGCATATTCATCTCCTCGCTGATCTCCTCGGGGCTGGGGTCGTGACCCAGCTCCTGCAGCAGCTGGCGGGAGACGCGGATGACCTTATTGATGGTCTCCACCATGTGGACGGGGATGCGGATGGTGCGCGCCTGATCGGCAATGGCGCGGGTGATCGCCTGCCGGATCCACCATGTGGCGTAGGTGGAGAACTTGTAGCCCTTGGTGTAGTCGAATTTCTCCACCGCCTTGATAAGACCGAGGTTACCCTCCTGGATCAGATCGAGGAACAGCATACCGCGCCCCACGTACCGCTTGGCGATGGACACCACCAGACGGAGGTTCGCCTCGGCGAGACTCTGCTTCGCCTTTTCGCCCGCCTTGATCTGCTTTTTCAGCTGCGCCAGCTCCTCGTCGGACAGCACCTCGCCGTCCGTCTCCGCCTGCGCCACGCGCTCCTCCGCCTCGCGTCCGGCGGACATGGTGGTGGCCAGCTCCACCTCCTGATCGGCGGTCAGCAGGGGCACCTTGCCGATCTCCTTCAGGTACATACGAACGGGGTCGTCGATGTTGAAGCTGTCCACCAGCGTGTTGGGATCGACCAGCTCCTCCTCCTCGATCTCCGCGATCTCCTCCATGGCTGGCTCGCCGTCGTCATCGGGCAGGTCGGCGAGGAAGTCCTCCGCGCCCACCTCGATGCCCAGCTGCTCCAGAGAGTCGTAGATGGAGTCCATTTGCTCGCCCTCCAGATCCATCTCGTCCAGCACCTCGGACAGCTCGGCGGAATCCAGCTTGCCCTTCTTCTTGCCCTTGGTAAACAGCTCCTTCAGCTTCTCGTGGGTGTTCAGCAGGGACGCCGCCGGCAGCGTGGCGATGGTTTTCTCGTCCAGCGCGCCTTTGGCGGGCTTGTCCTGCGTCGGCTTGTCCTGCGCGGGAGCGTCCTCCAGCAGTGCGTCCGCCATCTTTTCCAGCTGCTCCGCCGTGTACTTTTCGTCAGTCATGTTCGCTTTCCTCCGTAGCCTTTTTTGTCTTTATAGGTGTCTCTGGCAGCCGCCAGCGGGTCAAAGCCGGCGGTGCGCTTAGTGTATTCTTCCTTGATGATGCGTATGTAATCAGCCAACGCCTGGGGTGCGTTGGCTGTGGATTCCGGTTTTTGCAGCAGGGAGGTCAGATGGTTCATCTCCTCCGCAGTCAGCACGGCTGCCATAGCTGCCATGCTGACGTGACCGCGCCGCTGCCACAGCTCCCCGTAGATGCGTCCCAGCAGGGGGGAGGAGAATTCCTCCGCCCGCACAGGCGTCTCATCGGGGAACAGGCTCTCGTCCTGCGACAGCAGGCGGATGACGCCCTCCTCCGCCATGGCACTGCGTAGATTCTGATAGCGGATGCTCCGCTCCGCGGGCTGCAAGCTGGCCGCCGGGTTCAGCTCCCTGCGCTCCTGCTGCTTCCGCGCCTTGGCGCGCTGCCGCTTGGCGGCGCGGCTTACCTCCATCCGCATGGCGTCCACCGGCAGGGACGCCGCCTCGGCGGCGCGGGTGGTATAGACCTCACGCTCCACAGGGTCGTCGAGTTTACATAATGCCTCGGCTATCTCCCCGGCGTATCCAATGCGCCCCTTGTCGTCCTTCAAGTCGTACCTTCCGGCAATCTGGGACATTGTAAATTCTACGCCGTTTTCGCTGCCGGACAGGAGGTTTTCAAAGGCGTCCCGCCCTTGGTATTTGATGAAGTCATCCGCATCCTGCTTTACATAATTCCCGTCCACCAGACGCTGCGGCAGGCGCAGCACCTTCACCTTGAACTCGGTGTTTTGCAGCAGCTCCAAGGCTCTGTCCGTGGCAAGCTGCCCCGCCTTGTCGTTGTCGTAGCACAACACCAGCTCCTTGGTAAAGCGGCTCAGCAGCCGCACCTGCTCCTGCGTCAGTGCCGTGCCCATGGACGCCACGGCGTTGTCAAAGCCCGCCTGATGCAGTGTCACCACGTCCAGATTGCCTTCGCACAGGATGATGTTGGGGCGTTTCGTTTTCTTCGCCAGATTCAGCCCGTACAGCACCCGCCGCTTGCTGAACGCCACCGTCTCGGTGGTGTTCATGTACTTTGGCGAGGAATTGTCGATCACGCGGCTGCCGAAGCCCACCACATCGCCCCGGCTGTCGATGACCGGCAGCATCAGCCGGTTCCGGAACTTGTCGTAAATGCCGCCGTTTTTCCCGGCTGCCGCCAGTCCCGCCGCCAGCAGCTCCTCCTTGGAGTAGCCCTTGGCGCGCATGGCGCGCGTCAGCGCGTCCCACTCGTTCAGCGACGCGCCCATACCGAAGCGGACGGCGATATTTTTCCGTATCTGCCGGCGATCCAGATAGGACTGCACCGGCGCACCCTGCGGCTGCTGTAGCTGCTCATAGTACCACCGCGCCGCCGTCCGGTTCAGTTCCAGCACCCGGCGGCGCATACGGTCGGCTCCGGTCTGTTCCTCCTCGGCGGGCAGGGGAAGGTTGGCGCGCTTCGCCAGAAACGCCACCGCCTCCGGGAAGGACAGCCCCTCGATCTCCATGATGAAATTGATGACCGAGCCGCCCTTCTTGCAGCCGAAGCAGTGGTAGATCTGCTTGTCCGGCGCAACGGAGAAGGAGGGCGTTTTCTCGTTGTGGAACGGGCAAAGACCGAACAGGTTGCTGCCCTTGCGCGTCAGGGTGACGTAGCTTGACACCACGTCGGCGATGTCGTTCCGCGCCACCACCTCGTCCAGAAATGTGTCGCTGAACCGCATGAGAGCCCTCCTTTCCGCCGCTTGCGCGGCACGGATGATACCTTACAATATACTATACGGAATTACCGTCCGAAATCCTCTTTTTCTCCGCAACTTTTTCCCCAAAAACCGCAAAACCGCCTGTAAGGGCGGTTTTGCGGTTTACCATAACATAGAAACTATACGTTATTGTCAACTAAATCGACGGGCGGCGTCGTGTCCTCCCCGGGGGGCGGGGCATCGGGCACCGCCGCCGGAGCGGGCGGGCAGTCCGGCTCCGGCATTGTAGGAGCGGGGGAGGGGGCGGGGCAGCTTTGCGCGGCAGCCTCCTGTGCGGCTTCCTGTGCGGCGGCTTCCTGCGTGAATTGCTGTGCCGCCTCCTGTGCGGCGGCTTCCTGCGCCGCCTCGTGCAGCCGCTGGTTTTCGGCGCGGGCGGCAGCCTTCTGCTCCCGGCGGGCATCGGCGGCGGCGAAGAACGCCCGCACCAGCGTCAGCAGGAGGAAGAAAACGACGACCGCCAGTCCGACCCAGCCCGGCGTGCGGATGTGGAAGAAGTCACGGATGGTGAAATACTCCTTGTACATACCGAGGAAGTACAGTGCCACACCGCCGGCGGCGCACAGAATACACAGCAGCAGGCGGAAGAATGCCCGCACCTTATGCTCTCTGCCGGTCAGATACGCCACCAGCAGTGAAGCCGCCAAGAGAAACAGGGCGGGGGACTGGCAGCAGAGCAGATACCCAAGCGTTGTATCCATCATTATGGTGCGCCTCCCTTACAGCTGGCACTTGCCGCGGGGCAGGTACTTCCCGTCGAGGTCGGCCAGCACCTTCCCGGAGGAGACGGCGACCTTGCCCCGCAGCCAGACCTGCCGGATGGAGCCCTTGGTCACAATGCCCTCGTAGGGGTTGTAATCCGCCGCGCCCACCATGTCCTCGGCGCGGATCACATGGTCGGCGGCGGGGTCGTATACCACGATGTCCGCATCGGAGCCGGGGGCGAGGACGCCCTTGCGGGGGTACAGTCCGTACAGCTTGGCGGGGTTCTCCGACAGCACGCGGCACATGGTACCCAGACCGATCTTCCGCTTGGCGACGCCGTAGGTATAGACCAGCTCGCCCCGGGTCTCCACGCCGGGGATGCCGCCGGGGATGGTGGTGAAATCCTCCCGCCCCGCCAGCTTCTGCGCCGTGGTGAAGCTGCAATGGTCGGTGGAGATCGTCTGCACCTCGCCGCGGCGGATGGCGCGCCACAGTGCCTCGCGATCCGCGCTCTTGCGGAGAGGGGGAGAGCAGACGTACTTGGCACCTTGTAGCCAGTCCTCGTTGTAGTACACGCTGTCGTCCAGCACAAGGTACTGGGGGCACGTCTCCACAAACACCTTCTGACCGCGCCAGCGGGCGTTTGCCACCTCGTCCAACGCCTCGATGTTGGTGGTGTGGACGATGACCACGGGGATGTCCACCTGCTCGGCGATACGCAGCAGGCGACCCACCGCCTCCGCCTCCATGATGTCGGGGCGCGTCTCCGGATGGCAGTACACGCCGTTCTCGCCCTTGGCTTTTTTCTCGGCGATCAGCGCGTCAATGACCCCGGCGTTCTCGCAGTGGACGCCGCAGATACCGCCCTTCTCCTTCAGCTTCTTCAGAGCCTTGTACATCGCCTCGTCGCCGATCATCATGGCGGGATACGTCATATACATCTTGAAGGAGGAGATGCCCTCGGCGTACATATCGTCGATCTCACTCTCGATGGTGTCGTTCCAGTCGTCGATGGTCATGTGGAAGCCGTAGTCACAGGCGCACCTGCCGTCCGCCTTCTCGTGCCACAGCCGCAGACCGTCATGGAGCGTCTCGCCCTTATTGGGGCAGGCAAAGTCGATGATGGTGGTGGTGCCGCCCCGCAGTGCCGCACGGGAGCCGGAGGCGAAATCGTCCGCCGTGGTGGTGTTGCACACGTCCAGATCAAAATGGGTGTGGGCATCGATAAAGCCGGGGAACAGCAGCATACCGGACACGTCCACCACCTGCACGTCGATGGGGGGGATGTCGCGGCGGACATCCACGATCTTCTCGCCCTCGACCAGAATGTCGGCGCGGCGCGGGCCTTTGCCCGTCACCACGGAGCCGCCCTTGAACAGCAATCTCATCACAAGACCTCCTCTTATGTTGGTTTCTGGGGACAGTATAGCACATTCGCCGGGAATAGACAATAAAAATAGCGGAGCCATCGACGGGCGGACGTAAAAAATGGGCAAAAGCGGCGCATAAAACAGTTGCATTTTTGGCGGAATCGTTGTAAAATAACAGTGACAATCCAAGATTGGTAGCTGTAAGGAAGTGCTTCGCGCACGGGCTGAAACTATCACTCGGCGGACGCTTGAGTGTTTCAAACCTCCCTGACGGGGTTTGAGGCACTTTTTGTTTACCGGGGAGTAGAGCCATATTGAGGAGAGCATACGAACACTATCGGAAACAAAAGGAGGAATACACATGGTTCTGGTAACAAACGGACGGCTCATCACCCGCGACAGCGAGGGCAAGGGCTATTACGAGCACGGCGCGGTGGCTTACGAGGGCACCAAGATCGTGGAGGTAGGCGAGGAGGCAGCCCTGCGCGCCAAGTACGCCGAGGCGGAGATCGTGGACGCCAAGGGCGGCGTTATCATGCCCGCCCTTATCAACGCACATACCCACATCTACTCCGCGCTGGCGCGGGGCCTGAGCATCGTGGGCAACAATCCCACCAACTTCTATGAGGTGCTGGACGGTACATGGTGGGCCATTGACCGCCACCTGATGATGGATGGCACCCGCGCCTCCGCCACCGCACTGTACATGGACAGCATCAAGCAGGGCGTGACCACCATCTTCGACCACCACGCCAGCTATGGCGAGATCCCCGGCACACTGTTCACCATCAGCGAGGAGAGCCGCCGTCTCGGTCTGCGCTCCTGCCTGTGCTACGAGGTCAGTGACCGCGACGGCGAGGAGAAGTGCTTGCAGGCGATCAAGGAGAACGCGGACTTCATCACCTACTGCCAGAAGCAGAACGACCCCATGCTGGCGGCCATGTTCGGCGGTCACGCGCTGTTCACCATCTCCGACAAGACCTTTGACCGCATGGTGGAGGCAAACAACGGGCGCACCGGCTATCACATCCACGTGTCCGAGGGCATGAACGACGTGTATGACTCCCTCCAGAACTACGGACGCCGCCCGGTGCAGCGTTTGCAGGATCACGGTATTCTGGGGGAAAAGACCATTCTGGGGCACTGCATCCACGTGAACACCGCCGAGATGGATATTATCAAGGAGACGGGCACCATGGTGGTGAACAACCCGGAGTCCAACATGGGCAACGCCATCGGCATCTGTCCGGTTTTGCAGCTCCACAAGCGGGGTATCCTGCTGGGCATGGGCACCGACGCCTACACCAACGATATGCTGGAAAGCCTCAAGGTGGCTCTCTGCTCCCAGCGGAACCAGAACTGCCTGCCCAACGTGGGCTGGTGCGAGGTCACGGATATGCTGTTCCATAACAACGCCAAGATCGGTGCGCGGTACTTCCCCGATGAGCTGGGCGTGCTGAAGGCCGGCGCGGCGGCGGACATCATCGTCATGGACTATAAGCCGTTCACCCCGTTCTCCGATGAGAACATCGACGGTCACATGATCTTCGGCATGACCGGCCGCCAGTGCCAGACCACCATCGCCGCCGGTAAGGTGCTGATGCAGGATCGCGTGCTGGTGGGTATCGACGAGGAGGCGGAGAACGCCCACATCCTCGAGGCCGCCAAGAAGCTGTGGGGCGATTTGAACCACCGTACCTATTGAGACGCAGACCATCACCGCAAAGGAGGAACACCTATGTCTGAGAAAATGTATCCCATTCCGTTCAAATCCCTGATGAACTGGGTCGTGACGGAATACGCAAATTCCGGCGAGATCTTCGGCGTGCGTAAGGCGTACCACGCCACGGGCAAGAGCCTGCCCATCTTTGGCGAGCGCATCGAGACGCCCTTCGGACCCGCTGCCGGTCCCAACAGCCAGCTGGCGCAGAATATCATCGCCGCCTATATGGCGGGAGCCCGGTTCTTCGAGGTCAAGACCGTCCAGAAGATGGACGGCGAGGAGCTTGCCGCCTGCGTGCCCCGCCCCTGTATCCTCGCCAACGACGAGGGCTACAACCAGGAGTGGTCCACTGAGCTGACCGTGCCCCAGGCCATGGACGAGTACATCAAGGCGTGGTGCGCCCTGAAGGTGCTGAGCAAGGTCTACGGTCTCGGCGACCCCGACGGCTTCGTGTTCAATATGTCCGTGGGCTATGATCTGGAGGGTATCAAGGGCGAGAAGGTCAACACCTACATCGACGGTATGATGGACGCCGACAAGACCGCTATCTTCGGCGAGTGCAAGGCGGTTTTGAAGGAGCTGTTCCCCGCGGAGAGCGACTATATCGACGGCATCTCCCCCCGCGTCAGCCGCAGCGTCACCGTGTCCACTCTGCACGGCTGTCCCCCGGATGAGATCGAGCGCATCGCCAGCTATCTCATCACCGAGAAGCACCTGCACACCTTCGTCAAGTGCAACCCCACCATTCTGGGCTACGAGACCGCCCGCCGTATTCTGGACGGTATGGGCTATGACTATATCGTGTTCGACGACCACCACTTCCGGGAGGATCTGCAGTGGGCGGACGCAGTGCCCATGTTTGAGCGGCTGCAGGCGTTGGCGGACAGCAAGGGGCTGGAGTTCGGGCTGAAGCTGTCCAATACCTTCCCGGTGGACACCACCCGGGGCGAGCTGCCCAACGACGAGATGTATATGTCCGGCCGCAGCCTGTTCCCCCTGACCATCGAGATGTGCCACCGTATCTCCCGCCAGTTCGAGGGGAAAATGCGGATCTCCTTCGCCGGCGGTGCGGAGTATTTCAACTGCGACAAGCTGTTCGCGGCGGGGATCTGGCCCATCACTGTGGCCACCACCATCCTCAAGCCCGGCGGCTATAACCGTCTGCACCAGATGGTGGAGAAGGTGGAGTCTATGGCGTACAAGCCCTTTGCCGGAACGGATACGCAGGCCATCTGCGAGTTGTCCGCCGCCAGCCACACCGACATTCACCACGTCAAGCCCATCAAGCCCCTGCCCAGCCGCAAGAGCGAGAAGCAGGTGCCGTGGATCGACTGCTTCACCGCGCCCTGTAAGGGTGGCTGTCCCATCGCGCAGGATATTCCGGAGTACATGGAGCTGTGCAATAAGGGGCTGTATGGCCCCGCGCTGAAGCTCATTACCGAGAAGAACCCCCTGCCGTTCATCACCGGTACCATCTGTGCCCACCGGTGCCAGACCAAGTGCAGCCGCAACTTCTACGAGGAGTCCGTCCGCATCCGGGATACGAAGCTGCTGGCGGCGCAGAAGGGCTATAACGCGCTGATGGCGTCCGTCAAGGCACCCGCCAAGGTGGCGGGTAAGAAGGTCGCCATCATCGGCGGAGGCCCCACCGGTATCGCCGCCGCCTACTTCTGCGGCAGAGCCGGTATCGAGACGACCATATTCGAGCGGGAGAGCTGTCTGGGCGGCGTGCCCCGCCATGTGATCCCCGCCTTCCGCATCGCCAACGAGGTCATCGAGAAGGATATTGCCCTCATGGAACGCTACGGCGTGGAGGTGAAGTGCGGCGCGCCCGCGCCCTCCGTGGACGAGCTGAAGAAGATGGGCTATACCCACATCCTGCTGGCTGTGGGCGCGTGGAAGCCCGGTAAGCTGGACATTGCCGGCGACGTGGCCGGTGCCATCCAGTGGATGAAGGGCGTGAAGGCGGGCAACATCGGCGTGGCAGGGAATATCGCCGTCATCGGCGGCGGCAACACCGCCATGGACGCGGCGCGCCTTGCCAAGCGCAGCGGCGCGGAGAACGTGACGCTGGTCTACCGCCGTACCCGCAAGTATATGCCCGCCGACGAGCACGAGCTGGCTCTGGCTCTGGCGGACGGCGTGGAATTTGCCGAGCTGGCCGCCCCCGTCAAGCAGGCGGACGGCGTATTGACCTGCGAGAAGATGGTGCTGGGCGAGGCGGACGCCTCCGGCCGCCGCAGTCCCGTAGGCAGCGGCGAGTTCTTCCACATCCCCTGCGATCTGGTGATCTCCGCCGTGGGCGAGCAGGTGGACGACGCGCTCATGGCCGCCAACGGCATTGAGCTGGACAAGAAGGGTCGTCCCGCCTTCCAGACCAACGTGGAGGGCGTGTACGCCGCCGGTGACGCCAAGCGTGGCCCCGCCACCGTGGTGGAGGGCATCGCCGACGCCGCCGCCTTTGCCGAGGCGGTCATCGGCGCGGCGCATACCTACGATATTCCGGAGCAGGCCTACGTCACCAAGGCGGACGCTGCGGCGAAGAAGGGCACCTTGCAGATGAGCGGGTGCGTCTGCCGGGAGGGCGAACGCTGCCTCCAGTGCGCCACCGTGTGTGAGAACTGCGTGGATTCCTGCCCCAACCGCGCCAATGTGGCCATCCGCATGGCAGACGGCAGCCACCAGATCGTCCATGTGGACAAGATGTGCAACGAGTGCGGCAACTGCACCCAGTTCTGCCCCTACGCCTCCGAGCCGTGCCACGACAAGTTTACGTTGTTCCAGACCGCCGAGGATATGGCGGACTCCCACAACGCCGGTGTGCTGTTCCTGGGCGGCGACAAGGTGCGCGTCCGCACCTTCGGCGAGCCGAAGGACTACGATCTCGGCACCAAGAACGACTTGCCCGCCGAGCTGGAGACGCTCATCGTCACGCTCCGGGACAAGTACGGCTATCTCTATCTGTAAGCCATCCGCAGTATGAATGAAAGGCGGTGCCCACCGGGGCACCGCCTTCAGGCTGTCGAAAAAGCCGTCGGCTTTTC
>OHSI01000922.1_pt1 | contig 16864 bp, 10 predicted proteins | sample 1578641 | NCBI WGS metagenome assembly OHSI01 (sample SAMEA3879535, study PRJEB24766) | human gut metagenome | biome: human-associated habitat; feature: feces | place: USA | collected 1985/1987 | reverse complement strand
TCTTACCACGTATTATCACACTCGCCTTGCCCACCGCTTTGTTCTTGCTGTAGGTTACAGTGTAATCCTTGTTCAGTCTAAGTGTCTTTGCACCAGCCTTTACAACAAGAGACTTCTGGGTATGTACCTTTCCGTTGTAGATCTTGTTCTCTATTCCAGAAACAGTGATCTTGCTTGTCTTCTTGCTTATATCTGTTGTTGCAAGTTTGGCAATACTTGCTGTTTTCGCAGTCTTGCACACGGTACATGTGAATGTCTTCACACCTGTCGCCGTGTATGTAGGTTTCCTTGTCACCCTGCCAGAATTCCACTTATGTCCAAGTTCCTTTACATATACACCTGTGCTCATGACATCACCGCAGATTGAACACTCTGTATGTCCAGTTCCTGCCCTTGTGCAGGTCGGAGCCTTCTCTCCTTTTAGTGTATACTTTACAGTCTCACCTTCTGAACATGCCGCTCTGTAGATTGTTATCTTCAGCTCTGTGCTGTCGTAATTTTCCTTGTCATCACCAACGTATACAGCGGTTGCCTCCACTGATCCGCCTGCCTTTATCGCAGTCGATGTATCAGCATCAAGCCATGTCCAGTCTCCCGGAAGTGCAATACTTCCAACGGTCTTATGTGTATTATCTACACTTAACAGCAGATTCGGCATTGCAGCCTTGCTCACATTTACCGTGATCTCAATTTCTGCTGTGTTGTAATTCACACTGTCAGCCGGCGTAAACACAACGGTGTATAGTGTCTTATCGCTGTCAGATACAAATGGCTTTATGGATTCATCTTTCCATGCAAATGTTCCCGGTATCTCAACCTGATCAATACCATCAAAGGACACTCTTCCTCCAGATATAACAGCTTTTGCAAGATCGTCGCCATATGTTATTGCGCTTGCCACTGGCAAATCAACTACGTTTACATCAGCCTTTGAGACATTTACCTGAACAGTTCCACTGACCGGATTGTAATGTTCCTGTTCATCAGGGGTAAATACAACATCATAACCTGAATTGTCCACTGTCGGTACTACTGAGGTATCTGCCCAGCTCCAGCTTCCTGGTACGTTTTTCCCTGAAGGGTCAAGTACATTTCCACCAGAAAGGTTTATAGCTCCTAAAGTTTTATTTGGATCATAGCTTACAGCATCTGCCACTGGAAGTTCATTTATAATAACTGTATCAATTTTAACTATATTGAATTCAGCCTTACAATTCACCTCGTAATTTCCGCCGGAGGCATCTTTGATGGTTACTGTAGCTGTTCCAACTTCTGTGTTATCACTGTATATGACTTCATACTCGCTTGATGGAATGACTGTATCGCCGTCCATGAGTGTAAACTCAGGCTCGATCGCCTGTCCTGTGTATGTGTACTCAGACTTAAGTCCGTCAAATGTTGGACTGTCAATCTTCTTTGGCTCGATGGTAAATGTGACATTCTTTGATCCTGAGTAAGCGCCGATTCCTGTTATGGTTGCAGTTGCTGTGCCGGCATTGATGTTGTCGGAATAAGTTACAGTGTAGTCCGTGTTTTCTATTAATTGTTCATCGGCCTGTACACCCCTATTGATATATACCCTAACAGTTGGTTTTAATTCAGCGCCAGAATAAGTAAACGTTTCGCCTTCATCAAATTCGGTCTTCACTTTATCATTGATCAACGCTCCAATTATAAGTTTATTATCTTCTATCCTGGATGTCATATCAAGTTCCACGGTTCCTGACGATATATCGAACCACTCTACATCCAATGTAATATTATCTCCGGCCCCGACAAGTGGGGGATTTGCTTCAAGTCTAGACCAATTTGGAATAATTGGGATAATATTATGAGGTTCAGCATTTATAATAACTCCTTCAAAATATTCATCATGCCAATATATACAATTATTGATTTTTATATCACTATTGTTAAAGAATACTTTCGCATTGTTTTCATATAGATATACGTACGCTAAATCTCCACCATTTAATATCAGTTGTCCATAGACCTTTGTAAGATCTAGTATCTTCACATCACCAAGCGTTACTATTGAATCACTATTTACTGTTAAGCCGCCCCATATTTCACCGTTCGTTTTTGAATCAATTATTGATATTTTTCCGTTGTTTGCTACAATACTTCCTACATTATTTCCATTTATATCAATGGTAAAATCAGAATCAGGATTGTTTACGTAGAAATTACTATTATCTGTATCTGCAATCACAGCAACAACACTGTCAGGTATGTTTTCGGCATAATCTATCGCATCCTGAAGTGATGGATAGTATGTGATAATCTCACCACTTGTAACAGATGTCAAGGCTTCTTCGTCACAGTATCTGCACACCCCGTCAACATAGTCATGGTCTCCATAAGTTGTCTTATCTTCATTGCTATACGCAACCGAGACAACGTCAGACGAATCGTTACAGCCAAAATAAGTTATGTTCTTATATACCTTTTCACCATGTAATAAAGGATATGTGTCTGTTCCGATGGTCTGTCCCCAGATGGAGCCATCGTAAGTCACAGTGTTATCACCTTCTCCGGTTGAGCAGCCCTGTGACAGGAGATACGCAATTTCACCGCTGGCGAATTGTGCGGCGGTTTTGCCGCCATTTTCATCTTCTGTGTCTGCGAGGTAATAGCAATTTTTGATTGGCCCAAAATTGTATCCACATATACCGCTTATATCAGCATCTGAGCCAGTAGCAGTAACAGTTCCTATGTTATAACAGTTTAAAATTAGTTCAATACTACAACCACACACACCACCTACAGAAGCTGCTGAGCCGGTAGCAGTAACAGTTCCTGTGTTATAACAGTTTGTGACTGTGCCACCATTATTATATCCACATATACCGCCTATAGTAGCAGATGACTCAATAGCGGTAAGATTCCCTGCATTATAACAGTTTGTGATTGTGCCAGCATTGTTTCCGCACACACCGCCCACATGATCATTCCCTTTGAAATAGGAATCAACGACTCCAACATTTTTTATGTTGCCATCGGATTCTGAACTTCCGAATAATCCAATACATGTTGAATCACCATTAAAGTACAAACCACTTACGGTTTTATTATTTCCGTCAAACGTTCCTGAATACTGTGTTGTACGATTTCCCATCCAATCTGCAATCGGAGTCCAGCTTATAAAATCACTTCCGTTGGAAACGTTGCCCTCTGCATCGTATTGTAAGGAATCAAGAAGATTTTCATTTACTGTGATGTTGGCTGTCAGAACTGCATTGGCTAATTTGTTTTGTTTAACTCCATCAAGAGTGCCGTTTACAAGTCCTGCAAACCAGAAAAGCTGACCTGCATTTCCAATCTCGTACACATCGTCCTTGCTATTATCATCGTCAATATCATACTTGTCTGTAGTGAGCACCGCCGACTGGTAAGCATCACATTCTGTACAAAAACCCTGTGAATTATAGTTGTGCGATTCTGTTTCTTCAGCTTTCGCAGTGATTGTTTTTAAGCCACCTGCCCCGATCGCAGGCGCCAGCGACGTAACCATCGCCACCGTAAGTGCTGTTATAATTCCCTTCTTAAATAGTATTTCTTTTCTCATTCCATACCTCCATTTCCATAACATTCTATCCTATAAACTCTGTTACTTTATCCCTTTTGTTGCATAATCAAGTATCATTTCCTTGATCATTATAAGCTCGTCTGTGTAGTCCTTGTTGTCGTCCGATCCCCATATGAAGCCCTCCGCATAGTGGGCGCAGGCCGTCATCATGGAGTGGACGGTGACACGCATGAATTCTGATTCCGGTATGTCAGTCCGTATAGTTCTGTCCACCTTCGCCTTCTCGTACATCATGTGAAGTCTGGTGTCCACTGAATACAGTGAGCTGTGGAAATCTACAAGCTGATCATTGTTCTTGCCCTCATGGGTTACATAATAGTTGAAGTTATCGTTGTACTTCAGCAACGCCTTGTGGTTCTGATACATGTCTATGTAACTGTCCATGGTGAATATCAGTCTGTCTATGGCTGGTATGTCATGTACAGACGATATAGGCCTTCTCTCGTCCAGGCCATCCAGATATCTCTTCCACTGATCAGCACATACCGCTATGACCAGTTCGAGCTTACTTGGATAGTACCTGAACAAAGTAGCCCTCCCAACATCAGCAGCCCTCGCGATATCACCCATGCTCACCGCCTCTATCTTCCTGTCTACGAACAGCTCAAATGCAACATCAAGGATCTTTCTATTACGCTCGTCCATTTCCTCTTTAAGTTTTTCCGGATCTCTCATATATTACTTTACACTCCAAAATTACATTATGATACTCCCTGTCTCACAATAAATATTTTACAGGACTATCTTATGTCAGTCAACAAAAATCCCAGAAGTCACATTTCGAATCACATTTCGATAGTAAGTAACTACTGGGATTTCGTATTATATTAAATTTTTATCAATCTGCCAAAATCAGCATTCTTTCCTCAATCAAATGATTGAAGTCTGATTTCATTTTTTCAGGTATATAAGATTCGTCACACATCTTTTTCATTTTATCCTTATTTTTAACTACCAAACTTATCATCTTCTCCGCTGATATCCGACTTAAACCACATACATCAGCAAATATAAGGAAATCTTTTCTTCTCACATTTCTCTTTTTCCCATTCATCGGTATCGCCAATTGCTCTGTATCCTCAGGCATGATAACATTTACCGGCAGCAGATCATAGGCTGGTGAGAGAACATAATCTCCGCTTCCCACCTCTGTTTCAATAAGCGAAAAATTCTTCAAATGCATATCGGAATTGCCAGTCACGAAAGAAAATACAATTCTCATATAGAATTCTGCCATATCCAGACCTACACGACTTGAATATTTTTCTATGATTTTTGCGCATCGCTCGTATGAACCTTTATATTTGTCCTGTGTAAGACGATAGTCCAACTGACAGAAATCTTCCATTGCAAGCATTTCAACAGTTGTTTTCTCGAATATCCTATCCACTCTTTTAGTAATATATGCCATCTGCCCATTTCCTTTGATCAACGCATGCGGCACCGTTGAAATTCCTATCATATCAGCCATAGACATCACAAGTTGCTCCGCTTCAGGCATCGCTTTAAACTGATCAACCTGAGGTTTAAGTATATATCCTGTTGGGTAGTTTACCAATGTAAGTCTTGGATTACCTAGTTCAGAAAGCAGGTGTAACGACAGTTTCTTCTGCACACCCGGGACCGTATACCCCTTGTTTATACTTTCCTCTGCAAGAACTTTTAGTTTCTGATCATCTATATCTATATCTGGCAGCTTAGTCGTCGTAAAAAATCTCTTCACACAAGCTTTATGCCAGCCTGTTCCGTCGTCATTTTTCAAAGTTTTTCCACAGCACAAACAATTCATACGCGATCCTCCATGACACTTACATTGCCTATCGCATCGCGGCATGCAACAAGCAGCAATCCAAACCTGTCCCTTACATCTATTTTCCAGTTTCTGCTGACAACATCAAGCAGCCACCCCTCGGGGATTAGTCCATCAAAAAAAGAAAATAAAGTCTTGGATCGATACATGTCCTTCGACAATGGCATGGTAAGTGATACAGCACTGGCATTTTCTCTCTCAAGATATTCTTCATCGTAAGAAAATGTATATCCCTCGTCGGTCTCACATAAAATTCCCGCAAATTCATTTCTTATATATACATAAGCCGTTCTAAAAGTATTATCCACCATCAATCATCCTTTCTCCCTGGAACCGCCTCCATGCCGAACATTGCAAGAGCTTCATTGACCTTGTCCATACGCACAGTTTCTTTCCCCTGTTCAAGTTCGCGGACAAATCTGAGTCCGAGGCCTGATCTTATTGCGAATTCTTCCTGTGTAAGACCCGCTTCTTTTCTGTTAGTCTTTATAAATTCAGCTATCTTATTCATCGTTATTACCTCTTATATGTGATTCCTCCTACACGTGATTCCTCTTACACGTGATTCTTCTTATACGCTATTCTCCTTATATATTACACCCGATAAGGTATAATTTCAATCGAATATAATATTTTTTATACCATAACGGGTATAAAAAGTATTATATAAAACAAAACTACACCCGATGGGGTATAATAGCCGCAATAAGCAACAAACTTATACCCTATCGGGTGCAGTAAAACTACTTTATGAGAACCGGCTGTATCTGCCTTCCCTCAAGAGCCTCCTCTATGGTGGCTGGGATGAGATCAAGTCTGCTTATGAGCGAATTTGGCTTCTTCACACAGTTATCCTGTTCAAATGGAACAAAATAAATATTTTTCATATTCATGAGCTGACCGATGTTCTTGAAGTTCATGCCCATGGCATCATTTGTCGAAACAGATATGATGAGCGGCTTGTTGTTCCTCAGATGTGCCTTCGCAGCCATGAGAACCGATGTGTCTGTTATTCCATTTGTCAGCTTGGCGATGGTGTTTCCGGTACAAGGTGCTATGACCAGCGCATCAAGATAGGACTTGGGACCTATAGGCTCCGCCTCCTGTATGGTGTAAATGCCTTTTCTTCCTGCTATCGTCTCAACGTCATTTACGAATTTGTCAGCTTTTCCAAATCTTGTGTCGTACTCTGCGGAGTGAGGCGAGAATATCGGATACACATTTATTCCCATCTCAACCATTTTCTTTATTTCTATCTTAATCTTATCAAAGGTACAAAATGAACCGGTTATAGCCATACCTACATTGCACTTTGATAAATCCATGTTATATACACTCCTATTTATTAAGCGTCAGTTCATACAAATCCATTTCAGCGGTGAGCCGACACTGCCTCTATCACTGCATCGGCAAGAATCATCCCCGAGGTCTTTGGAGACAGCTTACCCGGGATTCCCAGGCTGTGTTTATAAGGAATATCATGTTCCTTGCAATAATCAAAATCCACCCCTCCCGGCATAGATGCTATATCTATTACAACCGCATGTCTGCTGAGCAGAGACAGGATATCTTCACATACAACTCTCGCAGGTACTGTATTGAAGCAAAAATCCACTTCTGACAGTATATGCTTATATATCGGAATATCCTCAAATGACATAACCTTGTAGCCTATGAGCGCCGCATCACTCCTCTGCTTTGGACGTCTTGCCATAACTATTACATCTGCTCCCCAGGATGCAAGCCTTTCGGCAAGAACCCTGGCTTCCGTCTATATTAATATCAGACAGCTCCTCCGCATCGCAGACTGCCCCCTCCGCGGTTGCAACTGCATTTCTCTCGGCCACAACATCGTCTGCAAGAAAATCAAATACATAAGGACTATTTTCGTTTGTATCAGACATATATTTGCCTATCCCGCCTCCAAACACAATGTCAAATTCCTTGCTGCATTCCAGAATGCTGTTCACGGTGAGAAGGGTTCTGCCGTTGACAAATTCACCATCCCTCGTAACAGGCACAGGAAGAATGATAGCTTTCAGCATTTCTACAGATGGAGACGCACATTCGCCCTCTATCAGTCTGCGAAAGCCCACTCCTGAAGCCCCCGAAATAATGGTGACCGGCGAATGTCTCAGCAGATCGGCATCATATGGATCGAAATGAAACACATTACTGCCTTTCTCCGCCAGACTGAGAGACATATAGCAGCTTCTCCTGTCACCGCCTACCACGTAGTATACACAATCCATATCCATACCTCAGTGCACCGCCCTTATATTATTGATAATTTAGGATATGCCTGTGCCAGGCAAATGTTACATTGCAGCACGATATAAAACTTTTATTATCTCATCTTTAAATGTCACATCTGCTATCTCCTCGGACACAATAACATTCTCAACATCTATAAGTTCATCGTCCAGGTACACTTCAAGCGAACCGGCCACAGCGCCTTTATGCACAGGTGCCTTTAATGTATCCGCGACTTTGTATACATACTGTATACTACCTTCAGATGCTGTCACAGTCCTGTTCAGCCTGCATTTTGTCGCTGTGCTTCCATCTGCCGACGAGCCCGATGAATATGTTATCCTGATGTCAGGCGAAGCAGGCGCCTTAAGCTCCGTGTATATGGTGTGTTCCTGCGCAAATGCCACAAGTGCCCTGGAATCTTTCCATTTATAAGTCTTATTATTCGGCCATCCGCAGCCAAGGAGAGCCCATATATATGTATGTCCCTCAACCTCCGCAGCTCCTATATAGCAATATCCAGCATCGCAGGTAAAGCCGGTCTTTCCTGACAATGCGCATGGCATCATATCGAGAAATGCATTGTGATTAATGCATGCAAATGTTCTATTTCCGGTATTATCAGTGAATGTGTATGATTTTGTTCGGGTAATCTTCAGAAATTCATCCTTTTGGGGTGAAATAAGAATACAATACCTCATGATCCTGACAAGATCCTCCGCAGAGGTGCCATGGACGCCATTTTCGTCCTGGGCATCCAGACCATTTGGCGTGATAAAATATGTAGAATGGCAGCCTATCTCCTCAGCCTTTGCGTTCATCATCTCCGCAAAGTGCTGTACACTGCCACCGATATGTTCCGCTATGACTACAGCGGCGTCGTTGTAGCTCTCGAGCATCATGGCGTACAACATGTCTTCAAGTGTGTACTTCTCGCCGTCACGAACCCCAAGTCTGACCTCAGGCATCTTGGATGCATAGGATGAAGCTGTCACATCATCCGCCAGATTCCCGCACTCGATTGCAAGTATACATGTAAGTATCTTGGTCGTGCTGGCGTTGGGTCTGTGCTCATCACTACATTTGTCATATAGTATATCTCCAGTCTCCCCATCCAGCAGAATCGCATTTCTGGCAAATAGCTGTACATCCGCTGTATTGTCTTCCTCAGCATACGCTTTTATAAATATATTGTTACCAACGAGAAACTGTATTACCAGACTTGCTGCAGTCCAGGCTGCAACAAGCAACATAAACCGCCTTATGCGTGATCTTTTTCCTGTAGAAAACATATGCATATACCGTCATATCCTCATAATATTGGTCATGATATTATATTACAGGAACATGTCTGTTATTCTTCGGATGTCGTATCTACACTGAGCGTGAAATCTGCTTCCTCCAGCGCTTCTTTCTTGAAGTCCTCTATCTTATCAGGGCTTATCATCGGAAGATCATTTGTCGATGACACTCCAAAGCATCTGAGGAATTCCTCTGTTGTTCCAAACATGATAGGTCGTCCAGGAGCATCAAGTCTTCCAACCTCCTGCACGAGATTGTACTCTATGAGCTTGTTTATGGCATGTACACATGAAACTCCTCTTATAGCCTCGATCTCGGGCCTTGTTATCGGCTGTTTGTATGCAATTATAGACAAAGTCTCAAGAACAACATCCGTGAGGGAAAGCTTCTTCGGTGTATTGACAACCTTGGCAAGAATTCCATAGTATTCGTTGCGCGTACAGAGCTGAAGCGAACCGTCAAGATCTATGATCCTGATACCCCTGTCGCTATTGTTGTAATTATATATGATACCCTCAAGCTGCTTTGTAAGCTTCCTCTTGTCCATCTCAAGAGCTGAGGCAAGTCTGTCGATCGATACAGACTCACCCACTGAGAAAAGTATGGCCTCGATGGCGGATGTGAGATAATCGTCACTGTACTCCTTGTCCGTCCTGGCCTCCTCATTCTCTTCTGAAGGGGTATTTACTTCATCTATTTCCTCATTCTGTAAATCTTCGTTATTCATCGTTACCTCATCTCTATATAGTATCCAGAGAATCAATGATTATCTCTCCGAATATATCTTCCTGTCTGATCGCTATTGCGCCTATCTTCATAAGCTCAAGTATGGCAAGGAATGTGACTATGATGTTCATCTTTGATGCCTGCATCTCAAGCAGTGTCCTGAAGTTTATGCCCTCCAGTCCTCTGACTTCTTCTCTTACCTCCGCCATCTTCTCCTCAAGGGAAATCTCCTCCCTCTCGATCTCTTTGAATTTGCTTCGTATCGGATCTACCTTGTCGACCTGCTTACGCATAACCGATTTGAATATCTCATTGAGCTTCTGGAGATCCACATCAGCCTTGGAGATCAACTCATAAGGATCGACCTCCCGCTTGACATTCTTCACCTCAGCCGGTATGGTCGCCTTCTTGAAAAATGCCTTGTTTCCCTCAATCTCCAGATCCTTCAGTTCACCGGCAGCATACTTGTACATCTTGTACTCAAGCAGTCGTCTGACGAGCTCTTCTCTAGGATCCTCTTCATCCTCAGGATCCTCCTCATCCTTCGGCAGGAGCATCTTGGACTTGATCTTGATCAGAGTCGCCGCCATGACCAGAAATTCGCTCATGACGTCAAGATCTTCTTCCTCCATGTTGTTCACATATTCCAGATACTGCTCTGTGATAGTGACGATCGGAATATCGTATATATTGACTTTGTTTTTCTCTATCAAATGCAAAAGAAGATCCAGTGGGCCCTCAAATACATTAAGCTTTACATCTATCGCAGACATATGTACGTCTCCATCCTGAATTGATAACCACCATAATGTTCCATGCCCGGACAATCAAATGTCTAAGGCATCCACCAGAACACCTTAGACATTTTAACATAGCCTGCCATAAATATGCAATCTTATATTATTATGCACACCATTCCGCCATTTCCGTCATTTACGATCTTCTCCATGGTATTCTGAAGCTTCTGCTGACTCTCCGCACCTATCTTGCTGACCTTGTTGTTAAGTCCATCGTCAACGAGTTGTTCTATGGTCTTGCCAAATATATTAACTCCCCACATATCTCCATCATCGCTGTTGTCAGATATGTATGTGACAAGATCATCCGCCTGCTCCTTGCTTCCCACAAGAGGCATGATCTCGGTGGTGATATTCGCCTTGATCATATGTACCGATGGCGCGCTCGCCGATATCTTCACTCCAAATTTTCCTCCGGTCTTTATAACCTCAGGACTTCCGAGCTGGACATTCGACTTATCCGGCATAACGAGGCCATAACCTCCATTGTTCACCTGCTCAAGCGCTCCCATGACACTCACACAATACTTACGATTATCTGCCATGGATTTGAGCTCAGTGATAAAATCGTACTCGTTTGTTATATCTGCGCCCATCATATCTGACAGCATTGCGTAATAATAATTATCGTAGATATCGACGTTTATATTCACACATCCATCCGCCATATTTATGCTGGAACACTTATATCTCTTGACATATTCATTCTCAGGGTAGTCCATATGATCGATATCCCTCAGGCTGTCTGCAGCCGCCATTATCTGGACTGCATCACATATAACGCTGCTCTTGATCTCATTGTCATCATCGACAACCTCAAGCCATTTCGGTATCTCAAAATATATAGATGTGACAGGGAAGCTCATAAGAAGTTCTGTAAAAATATATGTAATATCCGATTCTCTGAGCTGCTCCACGTTTACCGGAATAACACTTGCACCATATGTATCGCTCATTTCTGCCGAGAGCGCGGCCGTCTGACTGCTGGATGGTTTGTCGGTGTTGAGAAGAATGACAAATGGCTTCCCAATGGCCTTCAGCTCATCAACAGTCTTCTGCTCAGCTTCAAGATAGCTCTCCCTCGGAAGCTCACCAAAGCTGCCATCCGTGGTCACAACAATCCCAACAGTTGAATGGTTATTTATAACCTTGTTTGTGCCTATCTCCGCCGCCTTGGAAAACGGAATGTCATAGTCAAACCACGGCGTTCTCACCATTCTCTCCTTGCCATCCTCAAACTGACCCTCGGCATCCTTGACGACATATCCCACGCAATCGATCATCTTTACCTTCATATCCAGATTGTCAGCAACATTGATTGATACAGCTTCCTTTGGTATAAATTTCGGCTCAGTCGTCATTATGGTCTTTCCTGATGCCGACTGCGGCAGTTCATCCTGTGCAAGCTGCCTGTCATTTTCCCCTGAAATGTTAGGAATAACCATCTGGTTCATAAATCTTTTTATGAATGTTGATTTTCCTGTTCTTACCGGTCCAACTACGCCGATGTATATTTCTCCGTTTGTTCTCGCCTTGATATCCTGATATACCTGATACTCCTCCATACATCCTCCTGACATGCTATTTCTTTACATAATTATATTACTGTAAACACAATAGATCTACGGTCATTTTCTATATATAGCATATGAATGTAACTGCTGTTTTATGAACAAAAAAATCCCCCAGAATACCACCATATAAGGTGATATTCCCGGGGGACATGTCACAGCTTTGTATTACTTGCTGCTCTGATTATCTTTTCTCTTTTTAGATGCCACAATAACACCGCATCCGGCAAGACTTATTAAGAGCACAACTGCTATTGGTACAACAGGAGCTCTGTCACCAGTATCCGGCTTGTTCTTGTCCTCTGTTGTTATTTCAGTAGTCTCAGTTGTCTGTGTTGTCTCGGTTGTCTCTGTGGTTTCCGTAGTCTCGGTCGTTGTTGTCTTCTTATCAACCATTGTGATAGTAACAACAATATCCTCGCCAGCTGCAACCTTATCATCAGAAACTGTGAACAGTATATCATCAGCCTTGTCATAGCCCGAAGGAGCCTTAACCTCTATGAGTGCATAGATCTTGCCAATTACAAGTACATTGTTGACTTCATGCGCACTGCCATCTGTTACCCACTCATCAATGAGTTTTCCATCAGCATCCTCGAGTCGAAGTGTTGCGCCCTTTACAGGAACACCATCCTCATCTACTTTCTCAAAGCTGTATTTTACTGAAGGTTCAAGCCATGTAATGTTTCCATTCTCATCAACTCTGGCTGTGACTTTACCTGTGTCAGTATTAAAACCACCGTCAAATGATTCAACTGTAATCTTTCCGTTCTCATCTTTCTTGAACTTGATTGATATTGGCTGTTCAGATACATAGTATCCATCCGGCGCCTGTATCTCTCTGATCGTATACTCTGTGCCGATCAAAATACCGTCAAACTTGAGAACTCCGTTGCTGTCTGTTGTAGCCTTAGCGACAAACTCTTCCTCACCATTCTCGTTCTCCTTGTAGAGTCCGTATACTGAATTTGGAAGCTTTATGCCATTGTTCTCCTCTGCAACCTTCTCTATCTTGAGATCTGTTCTAGGAAGATCATTTATCAGTGTGTTATCCTGAACACCATTTAACACTGCATAAGTGTCAATGTTTGCCTCTGTTACCTCTGCTGTGTAGACTGTGTTATCGATAATATAATCTCCGATAGTCTTACTCTCTTTTACAAGATACGTACCAATCTTAAGATCCTTGAATGTCACAACACCATTTACACTTGTTGCTGTCATTACAGGATTCTCACACTCTGTATCTGTACCCTCATAGAGCGCAAACTCTACACCATCAAGCATTTTTACATCATCAGGGTCTTCAGCACATGACTCCTTATAAAGTCCAGCCTTAGTGAACTTGACAGTGCCAAGCTTGTAGGTATCAACGAACTCTACATCGGCTGTATTTCCACCAATAAGTGTTATTCCGGATGCCTCTGTTCCTTCACCGTCTATTCCATCCACAGTATAGCTGACTGTTACCGCTGCTCCATCATATGCATATGATGTTTCCTCAACTGTATATGTACCATCCGGCACATTTACAAGAGTTATCTCATACTTGCCATTTCCAAGCTTTGCAACCTCAGAGTCTGTAAGCTTTATGATCTTACTGTAGCCTGCATTGTTTGTAACATTGAACTTTACATTTGCCGCTGCATCATCTGCTGTAATATCTCCATTTATGGTCTTGGTAAGTTTTATAACATTTGGCTTGTATGTGTTTGTTATGTCATATCCAGTAACAGATGCCTTGTATCCCGAAACAGCATTCTCTGATACAGAATACTTGATCAGGGTTCCATTATCTTTGTACTTTGGTAAATCTGTAAAGCTGTAATTCCAGTCAGTATCTGCTGTAACCACGAGGCTCTTTATAACAGTACCATCTGCAAGAAGCTTAACTGTTATTGAATCTGGTCTCTGACCATCGTGATCATCGTCATCAACCCACGTCTTAGTACCTGATACATTGATCGTCTCAGGTGTGTGCTGATTGTCAACCACATATCCATCAGCTGCATTTCCTGTTATGACTGTTGTGTAACCATCTATAGTTGTAGTCTCCTCAACTGTGTAGTCGATGGTCTGTCCATTTTTCTTCTCGTCAAGAGCATTCCATGTATGTGTCCAGTTATTTGCCTTGCTGAGTGTTACCCCAGAGCCAGCTACAACCTGTCCATCAGCCAGAAGACGAACCATTACGCTAGGTGTTCTCTTGCCGTCCTGGTTATCATTATCACTCCACTTCTTTGTAACTGATACACTTGTCTTTCCCGGTGTGTAACTGTTCGTGATATTATAACCTGTAACCTCACCTGTATATTCTGGTACATCAACCTCAGATACAGAATACTTGATCTGAATTCCACCATCTCTATACTTTGGAAGATTTGTAAAACTATACTCCCAGTTTTCTGCCTCGGTTACCGTCTTTGTAGCATATACGCTGCCATCTGCAAGAAGGTTTACCTTGATATTTCCAGGTCTCTTGCCATCCTGATCGTCCGCATCATCCCATGACTTGCTGCCGCTCACTGATGTCGTCTCTGGTGTATAGCTGTTCTTTATTGTGAATCCTGTCTCAGCATCGCCTGTGACTGTGGTTGTATATCCATCAATTGCGGTTATCTCTCTTACACTGTAGACGATATTCACACCACTCTTCTTGACATCAAGTCCTGCCCATGTATATGTCCAGTTGTTGTCAGCACTGAGAGTTGTTTCTGATCCAACAACAGGAGTTCCATCAGCAAGGAGTTCAACCTTTACTGAACTCTCTCTCTTGCCGTCCTGATTGTCGGCATCATCCCAAGCCTTTGTAACTGATACACTTGTCTTTCCTGGTGTGTAACTGTTCGTGATATCATATCCATTTACAAGTGTCTGATAATCCTCAACAGCATTTTCTGTGATACCGTATGTGATCTCGTTGCCACCTGCGTACTTTGGAAGATCTGTAAAGCTGTACTTCCAGCCGTTCGCAGCTGTAACTTCCTTATCAGCCACCTTCACTCCGTTTGCAAGAAGATTTACTGTGATCTTTCCTGGTCTCTTACCATCCTGATCATTTGCATCATTCCATATCTTCTTACCACTTATTGAAGTTGTCTCTGGTGTGTAACTGTTCTTGATGATATAACCGGTCTTCGCAGATCCTGTGATAACTGTTGCATATCCTTCAACCGATGTAATCTCTTCAACAGTATATTCAATAGGTGATCCACTCTTATTGATATCAAGATCACTCCATGTATGACTCCAGTTGTTGGCATCACTGAGATCCACCTCAGAATCTGCAACTACGTTTCCGTCGGCAAGAAGTCTTACTTTTATATTTCTAGCTCTCTTGCCATCCTGGTTATCAGCATCATCCCAGGCCTTTGTAACTGATACACTTGTCTTTCCTGGCGTATAACTGTTCGTGATATCATATCCGTTGACAAGTGTCTGATAGTCCTCAACAGTATCCTCTGTGATGGTGTACGTGATTTTATTGCCATTTTTGTACTTTGGAAGATCCGTGAAATTGTACTTCCAACCATCTGCCTCAGTTACTTCCTTCGTAGCATATATGTCTCCATCTGCAAGAAGATTTACCGTAATCTTTCCTGGTCTCTTGCCATCCTGATCGTTTGCATCGTTCCAGGTCTTTGTTCCTTCTATATTGATCGTTTCAGGCGTGTGACTATTGGTAAATGTATATCCGTTTTCTGCGTCTCCTGTCACAGCTGTAGTGTATTCGGAAACAGCATCCTCAGTTACTTCGTATGTTATCTCTGATCCATCTGCATATTTAGGAAGGTCTGTAAAACTAAACTTCCAGTCATTTGCTGCTGTGACTTCAAGACTCTTGATCTTTGTTCCGTTTGCAATCAGGTTGACTGTGATACTTGGAGGTCTGATACCATCCTGATTCTCACCGTCGTCCCAGATCTTAACGCCCTTTACTGATGTCGTCTCTGGTGTGTAGCTGTTCGTAACTGTGTATCCTGTTGTCATATCTCCGGTTATCACTGGAGTATATCCTTCAGTAATATCTGTTTCTTCTACAGTGTAAGCTATCGCAACTCCATCCTTGTTCACGTCAAGATCTGTCCATGTATGTGTCCAGTTGTTATCTGCTTTTAATATAGTCTCTGAGCCATCTACTGCTATTCCGTTCGCAAGCAGCTGAACCTTTACACTCGTAGGTCTCTTTCTGTCCTGATTGTTTGCATCATCCCAGCTCTTTGTGACTGATACACTTGTCTTTGCCGGTGTATATGTGTTTGTAATGTTATATCCGTCTATTACAGTAGCATAATCACCGACCGCATCCTCTGTAATGGTATAAACTATCTTGTTGCCACTGCTATACTTTGGAAGATCTTTGAAACTATACTTCCAGTCTTCCTCAGCTGTAACAGTCTTTGTCTTGTATAACTGACCATCCGCAAGAAGATTTACAGTTATGCTCTCAGGTCTCTTTCTATCCTGATTGTTTGCATCATCCCATGTCTTTGTACCAGCTATATTGATGGTCTCTGGTGTGTAGCTGTTGGTTATTACAAATCCTGTCTTGGCATCACCCGTGACCTTCTTCGTATATCCGGTTACTGTGGCTGTCTCATCTACTGTATAACCTATAGCTGTACCGTTCTTATAAACTGCAAGATCTTTCCATGTATACGTCCAGTTGTTGTCCTCTTTAAGAGTTACCTCTGAACCGGCAACCTCTGTGCCATCAGCAAATAATTTGACAGTGATTTCTTTTGCCCTCTTGCCGTCCTGATTTCCAGCGTCATCCCAGATCTTCGTGACATTGACATCTGTAGTCTCTGGAACA
>OHSI01000908.1_pt1 | contig 17077 bp, 3 predicted proteins | sample 1578641 | NCBI WGS metagenome assembly OHSI01 (sample SAMEA3879535, study PRJEB24766) | human gut metagenome | biome: human-associated habitat; feature: feces | place: USA | collected 1985/1987 | reverse complement strand
ATATCTGTTTTCCATATCAACATCCACGCTGAAAGAACGGTCATACATAAAGCCGTATTCATCCGAGGTCATATCGCACACGGGAGCCAGATTCACATTGATTCCGAGTGAAAGAAGCAAATCCGCTTTTTCTTCTGCATCCCGCTTGACAGCATCCCAACCGCCGTCTGCATAAGTATCTTTTGGAGAAAGAAACGCAGTTTCACGGAGGTTTGGGTTACTGCTGACACGCACAACCGTTCCGCCCTCCTCATCAACGCCGATTAAAAGCGGAATATCCGCCTCGTTCTGATAGCTGTGAATATCGTCAACAACTTCATCTTTGGTTTTACCGTCAAAATCTCTGCCAAACAGGATGTAACCGCCGATATTGTACTCGCTGACCTGTTGCACAGCGTCTTCATCGGGACAGCGTACAAAAAACATCTGCCCCACCTTTTCTTCAAGCGTCATATCGGATATGAATTTATCAAGCTTTCGGTCATTAATTTCTTCGGCTGACATTGTTGTCGGCTGAACAGTCGTCTGCTCTGCAGGCTGTGATTTTTCGGACTGACTGCTGTTTTCGGCACAAGCCGTCATTACAAAAACCATGCATAATGTAAGCAAAGCAGATGAAGTTATTTTTAATTTTCTGTTAAATATTTTCATAAACGCCTTACGCTTTCTGCATTTTAGTCAGCGCACTGCTTGTGACATATACAAGGCACCTTACCGTTACACCGTTTGCCGTGGTACATGATACTGTGGTTTTGCCCGTTTTGTTGGCTGTAATTTTTCCGCTGTTTTCATCAACAGACGCAACAGTCGGATCTGTTGACGAATAGGTTGTTGAACAGGTCGCCTCACCGTCTGCTACAGAAAGATTCAGCAAGCTTGAATTACCCTCTGAAAGTGAAATTTTATTTTTGCCAAAGCTAACCGCCATTGCAAGAAACTTTACATTCACATTCACATTTTTTGTTTTACCGTCAGATGTCGAAATCGTGATAACCGTATCGCCTATGCCCGTGGCAACAATATTGCCGTTTTCATCAACAGAGGCAACTGACGGGTTACTGCTTGAATAGCTGACATCTATATCTCCCCTCAACTCCGTAATTTCGCTGTTAAGGGTGTAACTTTCAAAAAGTCCCATAGAAATGTCACTTTTCGGCAAAACAAGTTCAGACTTGCTCTGTACTGTTTCGTTAAGCTTTTCGGCAACGATGGGACCGTATATCTTCATATTGGCATATGCAAGAGGGTGAATCCCATCGCCTTTTTTGGTTGTTGCATTATATCTAAAATACTGTGTTGTAATTTCCTCATTATCACCGGTAAGCTCTGTTTCTTCCGAAAGGTCAACATAGGGAATTTCCCACTTATCAAGTATATTTTTCATTAAAGACCAATACTGTGACTGTTTTATTCTTGTTGAGCAATTGTGACAGAGTACGAACAGCTTAATTGAGTCTTTATAATTCTTGTCAAGAAAATAGCAAATACTTTCCAACGCACCTGCTGTGGTGTATTCATTGTATTTTCCCGATTTATTATTTATATCGGTCATTGCACCCATTTCAACATTTTTGAACAGGTCATTAAAACCGCCGTCAAGCAGAATAACATCGTAACTGCCTTTCATTTCACGAACACGCTCAAGGATACTTCTGTGGTCTGTGCCGATAAAATCCTTTCTTATTGCAAGAGTTGTGCCGGGAGTGGCCTTGTTGGTCATTGTCATATTATATTTTTCGGCAACATAATTGCAGAAAGAATATGTTGAATTTCCCATTGTGTTCGTACCCGAACCGTAGGCAACGCTGTCGCCGTCACAATACATAGTTCTGCCCGAAAGGTAGTCGGGAGCAGAATACATAGCCTTTGCACACGGAAAAAGCTGTGCGTAAAATTCGTTGCCGACAGCCTGCAAAATAAGATTAACATCATTTTCTGTGATTTTGCCGTCATCGTCAACATCGGCAGCCGTCAGTTCTTCCTCGGTCGGAACAGTGTCGATAAGGCTTTTGGCAAGCTTTGCATCAGCTGCCTCAACAGTTCCGTTGTTATTAACATCGCCGTAAATCACATTGCCCAACGAAAGAAAGTTTAGCGAATTATCATTGCAATATTTTTCTGCGACAGTCCCCGAATAGCCTTCAAGAGTGAATAATGAATCGGTTGAATACTGCTGAGTGCTTATTGTCTGCTTACTGTAGGTGTCAAAAACGCCCTTTTTGGTTGAACAGCTTACCGCAAACGAATCATCGCAAATCTTCGTTACGGACATTGGAATGCTCACGGATTTAAGATTTTTACAATTCATAAACGCACCGTAGCCTACAGTTTTCAAACCAAAATTCAGGTTGATTTTTTCAAGGCTTTCACAACCGTAAAAAGCCCACCATTTGATATTTTTTACTGTGTCGGGAATTGTCACTTCCTTGATTTTGCCTGAATAAAAAGCCGTCCTGCCGATTGAGGTTACAGGCTTTGAATCAATGCTGTCGGGAACAGTCACAACCGCATCCTTGCCCGTATAACCGCAGATTTCGGCTGTGTTATCGTCAAGAATTCTGTATTTAAAGTTTTTGTATGTGTGTTCATCGGTTGCGGCAAAAACGGTTGTACCGACACCTACAACTGATGAAACTATTATTACCGTTGAAAGTAAAAATGATAAAGTTTTTTTGAAATTTCTCATTAAATAGCTCCCATAAATCATTATTCCTATATTTTACTACAAAATGCAACATTTTGTAAATAGGCAAACAACCTAGAATTACCAAAAATAAAAAAACAGAGGAACAACATCGAAAGCAATTCAAAGAATGCTCCGGTTAATCCTCTGTATCCTTTATATATTTTTAAAAAATCAGCCTGCAAGCACAAGCGGAAGAACATCGTTACGGTCAATGTGAAGAACAACCGAAACCTCGTCACAAACCATTTTTTCAGCTTCTTTAAGAAAACGCTCGTCAGTAATGTGAAGTCGTCTGCCCTTTTTGAGCTGGAGCTTACTGTGGAAGTGCATTCTCCTGATAAGCTCAACAAGCTTCATACAATCGCCGCCCGAAATAATTTCCTTGATTTTTTCACATCTTTCGGCTTTGTTGTCAATCCATATTTCATTATCGGTTTTCTGTGACAAAATATCTTTAATTTCATCCGAAGAAAGGACAACACGCATTCTTGACACAAGCATTTCATTCTGAGTCGGAACAAAAAGCGTTGAAGAATCCGAGCAAACAGGTTTTAAAACATAGTATTCAATAGAATCCTTTCCGATTTTTTTCGTTGTAATTTCGGTAATCTCACAAACTCCGTTTGAGCCGTAAAGAACAACCTCACCAATACTGTACATACTCTCACCATCCGTATAATCGCATCATCTTAAATCTCAGATAAGCACTGAGTTCTTACAATATTATTGTACCACATTTTGCATAATTTTGTTATAGGCAAAATTACCGAATTTGACAATTTTTTCACTGTGGGAAATTAGAGCATATTCTACCAAAATCCGTTAAAATAGAATTGGTTTAAATCCGAAACAAGGTACAAAATACGCTCTGCGGATATTGTACGAAAAGGCTCTTGGAAATGCAAGGCATTTTAATTGGAGGCGTCGAGGAATTTATGCCTATTGACAAACACATTTAGATAATTTAAAAGGTCAAAAATGTTATTGTTCGGTATATATTTTAAGTTGATAAAAATGTCTAAATCACAGATATTAAATACAATTAAAGGCACGGCGGGTGTTACTGCAACAAAACAAGCGACAGTTTAATTTCTGTCGCTTGTTATTACACTTTATTCTGTTTTTACGGGTTGCCACATAACTATTGACATTGAGCCATAAATGTCAATTCATCAGCAAAAGTCGTTTTGTAACGGTTACGGATTGTAGGCTGACCAGTTACCGTTTGAATAAATCTTGCCGACATTCACCGTGAGATCAGCAGTTTGGTTTGCACCATTGTTGCTGAAAATCACATTTGTTGCACCTGTCGGCACGGCTATACGGTAGACACCGTCACCGACACTTTCCATTGCTTTTCCAGGCCATTTACCTGCCATATCGGTTGCGGTGCTGTTCCAGAAGTATGCATAGGTGTAGCCTTTTGCATAGACATAAACAGTTGTGGGAGCTGTTGTCGGTTCAACGCTGTAATTTGTCCAATTACCGTTTGAATAAATCTTGCCGACATTCACCGTGAGATCAGCAGTTTGGTTTTCACCCTTATTACTGAACACAACATTTGTTGCACCTGTCGGCACGGCTATACGGTAGACACCATCACCGACACTTTCCATTGCTTTTCCCGGCCATTCACCTGCCATATCGGTTGCATCACTGTTCCAGAAGTATGCATGGGTATAGCCCTTTGCATAAACATATGACTTGCCGACTGTTGTCGGTTCGGTTGTGGGAGCAACCGTTGGGGGCTGTGTTGTAGGTACTGTCGGTTCTGTTCCGGGAGCTGTTGTGACCTCTGTTGACGGTTCCGTAACAGGCTCTGTTGCAGGAGTTTCCGTTGTTGGTTCGGTTGCGGGGACTGTCGGCAACTGACTCGGATCAACATATGTACCGCAGTAACCGCAATTTTCAAACTTTACAACATAGCATTGAATCAGGGTTGCGTCCTTGATTGAGATCGTGTTATCCCTGTCAACATCTGCCGCAACGAGGGAATTGTTTGTAAGATTTTCAAACCTTACAATATGCTTTTGAACGAGTGTTGCATCGCTGACATCTATTCTTCTGTCAAGGGTTGTATCACCCATAAGAATCATATTATCGGGTATATCCGTGTTGTAATACTCGAACATATAAGTATTGTTGAAGTCGTTGTAATCGTTTGCCTTTGAGATTACCCTGACTGAAACAAAGCCTGTGTCATCAACATATGGCTTATCAAGCGGAACAGTTATCGTGACGGGGGTATTCTTTGAAACAAAAGGAATGTTCTGTGTGAAGTAAACCTCGTTTGTGTTTCTGTTATAAACCTCAAGAGTTGCAGGAGAGTCATAGCTGAATCTGTTGTACACAACAGCCTTGATGAAGTTTTCATCACCGTCAATATACTGTTCTGCACTGACCGCCATATCGGTATAACCGAGGGTGATATCATATGATGAAGTGTACTTTGCCTTGCTGTCTGTTACGGTAATTGTTATACAACGGTTTACAATCTGTTCGGGTGCTGTGAACGGAACGCTGAACTTCTCGCTTGCACCTGCAGAGAGTGATTTATCTGTTGTTGTATATGTACCGAGTACAGTACCGTCATAGTTCTTTACCGTAAAGGTGAGGTTGCCTGTCGGTTCAAAGCTGTTGTTTGTTACAAATACATCTGCTTTGGCTTCCTTGCCTGCGTTGATTTCGCTGTAGTCAACGCTTGCATCTGTAATTACAGGTTTTGAAACAGAGTCGGCAATTGTTGTAACAAGCTTTGACTCTGTGTTCATATCGTCATCAATTACCTTCGAATCATAATATGTGAATGTAAGCTTGCCGTTAATGTACTCCGGCTCAACATTTTCAATGTAGTTGTCGGATGAAACAAGTGTTACGGGATTTGACCATGTACCGCTTGCCGTGTCAAGATAGAGGGCATTGATTTTGTTCCTGCTCTCTGTGTAAACGATTGCACAGTTGCCGTTTTCATCGTTTACTATTTCAACACCGTTTGCAGCCGAACCTGATATGTTGCAAATCTCCATTTTTGCCTGAGACTGAACATCATACTGCATGAGAGTTCCGTTTTCGTACCAAACTACAACGGATTTGTTAAGAACTTCGCCTGTTGAGATTGCAGTTTCAACATTTTCTGCAATTACATTTGTTTCGCCTGTGGCTGTGTTGCAGACACAGATTGTCTTATCGTCTGTTGTCGAAAGGTCGCCGTCTTTGTCACAGGTGTAAACAACATATTTTGACTTTGAGCTTTCGATAATATCACAGTTGATTACCGTATCAACATTCTGTGCAACAGCCTGTGGCTGTGACCATGTTCCGTTAGCAAGACTGCTCATCATAATTGAGTTGGAGCAGTCATTAAAGAACGGATTGTTTGAAGAACTGTTCATCCAAATTGCTGTGGGAACACCGTTGATGTCTTTAAGAACAGGGTTTGCATCGTATGTACTGTTGTTTGAAATGCGTGTAAAGTTTTCAAACTTGTTAGACCAAAAACTGAACTTTGCAGAATATACATCAATGTTCTTTACTGTATCGGTAATTGAAGAATCTTCCAAAAGCTCTGTGTTACTCTGGGCATAAACAAGATAAATCTGATCTCCGCTTACTGCAAGTGAGTACGATATATCGGCATTTTTGTTGTCATCAAGCTTTGATGCTTTTGACCACTTGCCAGTTGTTGAATCGTAAACGCTGTAGTAAAGTGCGAGTGCATTTGCCGAATTTGTTGCATTTTCGTCAACACTCTGGTAAACCATTACCGCCTTGTCACCGCAGGCTGCAATCTGTGGCTTTGATGCGGAGTATGCATTGTCAAGCAATGCCGTATTGCCGTTGCCGGACTCTATCTCGTCATTCCAACCCGAATTGTAGGACAGCAATTTATCATTTATGTTGTATTTGTCGGCATCATATGCCGCTGCAACAAGCTCGGAATATGCTTTGGCTTTTTTATTTGCATCTCGGTCGTAAATAGTCGTGCTACCCGACACAATAGGGAATTTTTCGGAATAGAACAACAGCTTGACATACAAACCAACTTCACCGCTCAATTCAACGGTTCTCATTTCAAATGTTTTCCAGATGTCAATGCTAAAGCCTAATTCCGCACTACCGTAAATTCCGGCTGAAAGGCAGTTGACACCAATGCCTGCCTCCAAATCAACTCCGAGGTCGATTTTTAAATCCAAGTAGTCAAAGCCATAGGTGTTGTCCTCGTTGTTATATGCAAAAGATGCCTCTGCACCTACACCAAGGCTAAATCCTACTTTCATATTGACAGGAATCCAAGCTATAAAGAATTGACTTTCATATTCACATGCAACAGACACACCGATAAACAGCTTACTCTTTGCAAGCTCTAATCCGCCGTCATCTCTTACATTAAATTCAAGAGCACCCATAAGTGAGAAATCAAAGGACGGGTTCTTATCGAACTTAATTCCCTTAGCCTTGCTTGCGAGAAGATCTTTGTATTCACTTCTGCATTTTTCGACTACTTCGGTGAATGCTGTGTGTCCTTTAAGGCTCTCATAGTCCGTATTATCGCTTGAATCATCCTTTTTGGTCGGATCTTTCTTTTTGATATTTCCGTTTTCAAGTTCCTTTTCAATGTCAAAGTTGACACCAACGGTAACTGTACTCTCAGATCTGTTATATTCATAAGAAAGTCCGAGTTTATCTGTGAACTCAAAATCGAACGATACACCGTTGAGCCAATCAAAAGAAGAATCGCTGAAGAACAGTGAACCCTTTTCGGGAAGTTTTACCGAGATATCGTCAGTAAACACTCTTAAGGAATTGATATTGAGTTTGGTCTTTTCAACTTTGCCTGATTTTAATGTTACATACATATATACAGAGTCGCCATCTGTGAAGTCCGAGGCTGTATAAGTATTTGTATAGATATATTCAGATGAATTTACTTTTCTGCTGTTTGCAGTTAATGCTTTGTCATTCTGAACAATATCAATTTTGGAAACCTCGCCATAGATTTTTGATGAGAATGTTATATTTGCGACACTGCCGTCTTTATTCTTAGCATTTGTTCTGATTGTTGCCTTTGAATTCAGAGCGTCTTTGCCGTCAACATTGACATTGACTACGGCAAATTCACCAACACGGTAAAGCTTAACATTTGTGTGACTGCCGAACTGAACTCCCTCAAAGTACATATCCGTATATGAGTAGTAGCCGTCAGCAGTAACTTTTAAGTAAGCCGAGTCGAGGTCTTTTCTGTCCTCTTCCTTGATGATAACTCTTCCTTCGCCGTCGGTTTTATATATAAGGTCGGAGTTAAGTTCGACGGTTGCACCCGATATCGGGTTGCCGTCCTTGTCCTGAACATAGAATACATACGCTCCGCCCTCCTCGGGAAACTTTTCAAAATACTTTTCGAGGAAGTAATCTACATCGTGAAGCGAAACCTTTGCGTTTGCACCCATTGACGAAACATCGTCAATTATGTTGTCAATGTACTTGTACGAACCGCCAAGCTTTGCATAGCAATGGTAAACAAACTTTTCATTCGGATTAAGTGTTGTTCTCTGCTTGTCCATTTCATATGAAGTGCCGTTTGCATCAACATATTCATCACAGTAGGACTCGTTGAGTTTTTCCCATTTAAAGCTCTCAAGAGCAAAGTCGCCCTTGTTTTCAACAATGATATTGTAGAACACCTTACTGCCGTAGTTATGATCTGCCGCCTCAATTTCAACATCAATAGTTGACGCATTGTGAACCTCAATCGGATTATCGGCTACGAATTTTGCGGAAATCGGTTCGTTGAAGTAAGAAAGCATTCCGAGGAAGTCGGCAGAAATATCATATGTACCCGCCTTGTCGCCTCTGAGAATCCACTTAATTGTTTTCTGAGTCTGTCCCTTGATTTCATCAATATAGACAGAAGCCTTTGGTTCTGACGAATTTGTCTTTACAACGCTGAGGCCGTCAGGAACATTAAGTGTAACCGTGTTGTCAAGCAAGCTGAAATCACTTGACGCGTGGTTGATGATGTGAAGAGATACGCTGAAGAATTCTTTGAGATATGAGAACTCAACAGGAACATCAAGGTAAACGATTGTTGGATCTTCAGCTTTTGTCAAGCTTGAATTTGAACTGCCAATTACACAAGGAGTAAGCTTTCTTGTGCCTGATGATGTTTTCACATAAATCGGGTCCGATTTTGCGGTTTTACCGTTCCAATAGATTACCGAATGAATCGGTTCACGCTCATAAACGAGAGTTACATTGATTTTTACAACATTTCTGTTTTCGGCGGCATTGATGTCGATGCCTGCCGCAACAATTTCATCAAATGTCATTTTGTGAATTTCAAATTCACCCGTAACAATCGGTTCGTTGACAAGAACAAGTGTTACACAAGTTTCCTTGCCTGTAACAGAAATATTCTGCTTAACGGGGAGGTAATCTTTTTTGTATGAAGATACAATGTGAGTACCAATCGGAGCTTCAAACACGGCAAGACCGTTTGAATCGGTAAATGCGTGCTGCTGTTCTTCCTCACCGAGATCGATATAAGCGTCTGTGTTTGGAAGAACATTGCCCTTTTCGTCTTTAAGCAATACATTGACTGTGCCGACAAGCTCTCTGCTTGTAACTGTAATTTCCTTTGTCAGCTTGGCTGTGTTGCCGTCATTGTCAGTTACGCTGACAGTAACTTTGTACTTGCCTGTCTTATCGAAAATATGGAGTGTTTTGCCCCTTTCGTTCTTTACAACGGCTGTGCCGTCACCAAAGTCAAAGCTGTAACTTACAATTTCGGTATCATCTGTTGAGCCTGTTGCGTCAAACATATACTCACTGCCCACTACAACTGTTGACTGACAATCGAGTACGGGAACGGGAGCAATTATGCCCGACACCTTAACAAGTTTGCTTTCGGCACTTGATGAGTTTTTAGCCTTGTCAAAAGTCTCAATCTTGTAGATTACGCTCTTGTCGGAAACGGCAATTTCATTATCGTTGTAGGTGTATGAATTCTTTCCGCTTTCAGCCATTACGGAATCGTAAAGCACATATGACTTGTCATTTGCACGCTTTCTATATATATAGAAGTGAGAAAGATCATCTGCATCACAAGACCATGTAAGGTTGAAGATATTATCGTCTTTTTCAACAAGCTTTACATCCTTGATTTCGGGAGCATCCTTGTCAATTGTGTAGGTTGCGGTTTTTTCATCAGCCTGATTGCCCGATGAATCGCTTGCCGTAACCTTGATTGTAACCTCTGTGCCGCTGTTAAGCTCATCAAGAGGGAGAGCAACCGTTGCGGTACAGTTATTCTTTGAGTTACCTGCAATTTCTTTGATTGTCTGATATGAACTGAAAAGTCCGTTTGTTTTATACTCAATTTTCAGGTTGCTGAGTTTTGCATTATCCGATGCGGCAACCGTGACGGAGTTGTTGTTATTACCTATTCTTGTGCCGTCAACAGGTGAGAGATCATAGATAACAGGCTTTTCGGTATCGTCCTTGACTTTGCATGATACAACCTCCGACTGTTTGCCGACATTGCCCGCAAGGTCAACAGCCTCAACCTTGTAGTAGTAGGTAGCACTGAAATCTACATTTTCATCATATGTATTGACAGTCTTTACATTGTTTTTCAAAAGGGTAAATTCACCGTCAGCGCTGTTGCTCTTGTACACTCTGTAATAAGCAAAGCTGTTGTCGTCTGTAATCGCATTCCACGAAATGTTTACGAATGACGAACCTCCCTCTGTTTCACCCGATGATGCCGTAACACCTGTGGGCTGAATCGGAGCTGTTCTGTCAACAACATATTCGTAGCAGGTAAGGTCTTTATCCTCGGTCACATTGCCGTAGCTGTCATAAACCTTTGCCCTTACAAAAACAGAACCTTCCTCATAGTTTTTGAGGTCAAGTTTGCAGTCGAATGTGCATTTTGCAGACTCGCCTGTTGCCTTTATTTCGGAAACCGTTTTCCAGCTTTCCTTATCTGTTGAAGTCTGGATTTCGATTGATTTTACTCTGTAATCATCTTCTGCTGTGAATCTGAGGTTGATTTCGGATTTGAAATAACCCGGATCGGGAGTAATTTTTGTTACCTTTGGACAAATTGTATCCTTCAAAGTTGTAACTGTGATTTCTTCCGAAGGAGTGCCTCGGTTTGAACGCTTGTCATAGCCGATTACACGGTAAACATAATCGTGTTCGGGAGTAAGACCGCTGAGGTTTACACCGAGGTTTGTGCTTGTTCTTGAAACGCTCTTCCATGCTCCGTCAGATTGTTCGCATTCAACAACAAAGTATGAAATATCATCGTCCGAAACATCGCTCCAAGAAAGTGTTGCCGTTGTGCCGTCAACTGCAATACACTTGACATTCTTGACCTGTTCGGGACCTTGATTGTCGCACATATATCTCTGTTTTGGAGAATAGGTGAAGTTTCCGACAGCGTCATAAATTTTTGCAACAACATACACAACGCCGTTCGGCATTACTGTCGTGTCGATGTTCTGCGAGTAAGAACTGCCGTTATGCTCGTCAATAAGAGTCCAGCTTTCAAGAGGAGCTTCGGGATCGGTTGAGTAGTAAAGCGCTGTTTTTGCAACGCCCACATTATCGTTGCCGACTACCGAGAACGGCTGATTGCCGTAGATGTAGTTATTTGATGCAGGAGTCATCTTGATAAACTGCGGAGGGATTGTATCATTAATCAATCCTGCCGAAACGATGTCATATCTAAGACTTTCCTGACCGTAAGCGTCCGTACCTACGATATAGTAATAATAAGTTACATTTTCTTTAACTTTTTTATCATTATAGCTTGTTGTGTCACGATTTCTGATTTCGCTCAAAAGTTCAAAATCTGTTTCGTCTTCTGCACGCTTATAAATTCTGTAGATTGCTGTGTCGTATTCTACGGAAATCTGCCACGAAAGCGAGATGTAGGTTTCCATAGGAGTTATGGTAACCTCGTCAATAGGTGCAGGGTGAGTTCTGTCAACATTCACCTTGATGTCTTTGTAGCTCTGACCGCCGTCCTTGTCTGTGAATACGAAACGGAGAGAATATTCGCCCGTTACAACATTTTGAAGCGACCAATAGCCTACATAGTCAACACCGTTTGACTGAACATTTGCATTGCAAGCAGACTTCCACTCCTTGCCGTCACGGCTGAACTGAAATTCGCCCTTACCGCCTGTTTTTGAAAGGCTGCTTTCCATTGTTGCGGTAAGCTTGATTTTGTTAAGACCGCCGATATCGGTTTTATTGTTCGGGAGGGTAATGCTCTTTACGGAAGTGCAGGCAGGAGTTACGCTGACTGTTTTTTCCTCTGAGATGACACCCTCTTTGTCAACGGCAACAACACCGTAAACATACTCTTCACCGCTCTTAAGGTTGATGTCGGTGTAGGTCTGATCTGTTGTTTCATCATACTTTGCACCGTTTTTATAGATTATGTAGTGATCAATAGCGTCATAGCCGTTCGGCTTTTTCCACGAAATTGTCACACTGTTGCTCGAAACAGCCGACGCCTTGAGGTCAACAACATAATAATTGTCACGAATAAACTTGATGTCAACATTGCTCATGCTCTTAGCATACTCATGACCGTATGTACCCTCGTAGCAATATACGGTGAGGTCTTTGTAACCTGAGAAAGCTGTTGAATCAATGCTATTTAATCCCTTACCAAGCACTAATTGTTTAAGATTGGTGTTGTAATAAAATGAATTTGAAGCAATTCTTTCAACGTCATTTCCAATATTTACATTTTCAAGTGAAGTACAATAATCAAATGCATTTGAACCGATTGTTTTAACACCTGACAATTTTACTGTTTCAAGTGAAGTACAATGCGGGAATGCATACATATTGATAGAAGCGTCCGTACCTGACAAATCAAGTTCTGTAATGGCAATGTTACAAAATGACCAATATCCAATACTTGTCAGGGCATCCCCTGTAAATTTTACAGTATTTAATTGTCTGTTTTCGTAAAAAGCATAATCTGCAATTGATTTTAATCCTCTGCCGAATTTAACGCTTTTCAAACTGCTTGCTACATACGAGCCCCTGTAACCGTTTGTATTAGCAGAAAAAGCACCGTATCCGATACTTTCCAAACTATCGGGAAATTCAATGCTTTCAAGTGATTTACATACTGTAAAAGCATAGTCACCAATAGTCTTAACCGAATTCTTTGAAAAATCGAGTTTGTTAAGTGACTGACAACTATAGAACGCATAGTTGCCGATTGATTTTACTGCATTACCAAAATCAACCGTTGTCAATACAGGACATTTGTAAAATGCGTAGTCGCATATTGTTTTTTGTACGGTATCGCTGTCCTCAAAAATAACCGTTTTAAGTGATTTACATTCTCCGAATGCACTCGCACCGATTGTCTTAACATTCTTTCCGATTGTTACTTTTGTAAGGTTTGGAGAACTGTCAAACGCAGAATTGGCAATAGTTGTAACCGTGTCGGGAACCGCAAACTCACCCGAACGATTTTTGGGATACAACACAAGTGTTGTCATATCCTTGTTGTAAAGAACACCGTCAACAACTGTGTAATTTTTGTTGTCTTCCGAAACGGTAATCCTATCAATTGAGAATGTACCATCAAATGCTGTTGTAGATATTGAAGTACAACCGCTTCCGATTGATACATTTTTTAGTGATGAACAATTTGAAAATGTATTATCATTAAGCTTTGTTACCTTATTTGGAATATCAATATTTTTTAAAGCAACACAACTTTGAAATGCGCCGCTTTCAATGGTTGTCAGATTTTCTGATAGTTCAACGGAAGTAAGTTTTCTGCAATTATAAAATGCATTCTGACCGATTGTTTTTACACCTGATAATTTGACTGTTTCAAGCGAATTGCAGTTATAGAAAGCCTCTCTATCTATAGAGGTGTCCGTACCCGACAAATCAAGTTCTGTAATGGCAATGTTACAAAAACTTTCACTACCAATACTTGTCAGAGCAACACCTGTAAATTTCACAGTATTTAATGCTCTGTTTTCGTAAAAAGCATAATCTGCAATTGATTTTAATCCGCTGCCAAACTTCACACTTTTAAGGTTACTTGCAAAATATGAACCGGTAGTTCCGTAATCGTAACATGAAAACGCACAACGACCGATACTTTCAAGGCTATCGGGAAATTCAATGCTTTCAAGTGATTTATCAATCATAAAAGCAAAACTTCCAATTGAAGTTACCGCATTACCGAAATCAACATTTGACAATGCCTGACAATTATAAAATGCATAGAGACCAATTACTTTTTTCTTAATTGTGCTGTCCTTAAATACAACATCGGTCAATGCACTGCAACTGCTAAATGCATAAGCACCTACACTTTCAACATTTGCTCCGATTGTAATTTTTGTAAGATTAGGACAACTGCTAAAAGCTCGATCGGCAATTGAAGTAACCGTATCGGGGATAACAAATTCTCCCGATTTGCTCTTAGGATACAAAATAATTGATGTCTTTTCCTTATTGAGCAATGCACCGTCAACGCTTGAATATTTTTCATTGTCCGCTGACACAGTTATTTTTTCAAGTTTTGTTGCATTATTGAATGCAGTTGCCGAAATTGTTGTACAGCTCTTACCGATTGACACACTCTTGAGCGAACTACAATTTTCAAATGTATTATTATCTATTTTTGTTACATTGTCGGGAATTTCAATACTCTGTAAATTACCGCAATTATAAAAAGCGTATGCACCTATTGTTTCCAATTCTGAACAAAGTTTAATATCATCAAGTACTGTACAATCACGAAAAGCATAGCTTCCAATTGACTTTATGCCTGATTTTAAATTTACAGTTTTTAATTTATTACAATTATTAAAAGCGTTATCACCGATGCTTACATTATCACCTGATAAATTAAGTTCTTCAAGCGCAAGATTGTCATAAAAAGCATATGAACCGATTGAAGTAAGATTATCACCTGTAAATTCAAGTTTTGAGATCTTTCTATCGTCATAGAATGCATAGTTGCCAATTGTTTTTAAACCTGTACCAAATTTTACACTTTCAAGATTACTTTCCTTATATGTTCCGCCCGTTCTGTCTGTATAAGGTGAAAAAGCAAACTGACCTATGCTTGTAAGACTGTCAGGAAACTCTAAGCTTTTAATTTTACTGCAAATAGTAAATGCATAATCCCCGATTGAAGTTACTGCATTACCGAAGTCAACCTCTGTCAGAGAACCACAGTAATAGAATGCACGCTCACAGATTTTTTTATTTGCAGTATCACTGTCCTTGAATACTACAGTAGCAAGCAAATTACATTGATTAAACGCATACGGGTTTACTGTTTCAACACCGGAACCGATAGTAATCTTTGTAAGCTTGTTACAATTTTCAAAAGCAGCTTTTTCAATTGAAGTTACTGTGTCTGGAATAACATATTCGCCTGATAAGCTTTTGGGATAACAAACAACGGCTGTTTTTTCTTTGTTATAAAGCACACCGTCAACACTCGTGTAACTTTCGTTATCTTCTGAAACATCAAATTTTACAAGATTGACATTCCTTGTGAAAGCAGACGCTGTAACAGAAGTACAACCCTTTCCGATTGTAACTGATTCAAGTCCTGTGCAATCTGTAAAAGAACCGTCAGCTATTGTTGTCACACTGTCAGAAAATATGACTGTTTTTAAAGATGTACAGCTACAAAAAGCACTTCCCTCAATAGTTGTCAGAGTATCCGACATTTCAAGATTTACAAGTTCATCACAACCGTAAAATGCACCTGACTCAATTGTATTTACACCAGACAACTTTACTGTTCTAAGCGAATTGCAGTTAGAGAAAGCAGACGTGCCGATAGAAGCATTTGCACCTGACAAATCAAGTTCTGTAATGTCAGTATTATAAAATGACCGATATCCAATACTTGTCAGAGCATCTCCTGTAAATTTCACAGTATTTAATGCTCTGTTTTCATAAAAAGCATAACTTTCAATTGATTTTAATCCGCCGCCGAATTTAACGCTTTTCAAACTGCTTGCTACATATGAGCCGTAATAACCGTCCGTATAAGCAGAAAAAGCACCATATCCGACACTTTCCAAACTATCAGGGAATTCTATACTTTCGAGTGACTTACATACTGTAAAAGCATAGTCACCAATAGTCTTAACCGAACTCTTTGAAAAATCGAGTTCGTTAAGTGACTGACAACTATAGAACGCATAGTTGCCGATTGATTCTACATACTGTCCGAAAACTACGGAGGTGATTGACTTTTCACGGAAAGCGCTGTCGGCTATCGAGGTTACTTTCTTATTGTCAATTCTGTCCGGAATGACGACATCTGCGTCGCTGCCGATGTAGCTCAGAATCTGAACCTTTGAATACTCATCAATCAGCGTGTAGGTGAAATCGTCGGTTGTGTAGGTTTCCTGTGCGCTTGCGCCTGTTTCCGAAGAAAACATTTCAGCCGCTTTTACATATGCCGTGTGAAAAACCTCACTCGGCAGGATTGTAAACACGCTGAAAACAGTCATAAACACAAGAACAAAAGAAACCGCTCTTTTGATTACTCTCTTCATGTACTTCTCTCCTAATTTTTTGTTTTTCGTAATGCCCCTTGTTCTGCCTAAATCAAGCCTTAAATTCCGTGTTCAAGCTTTATGCGCACAACAGGACAGCTTGAAACGCACATAAAAGCTTTGCATGAAAAATATGTTGTTGATTTACGGCAGTAAAAGTCATGAGATATTGCATACTTATGCTTTATATACAAAGCACTAAACCATTCCGCAAAAGAATACAATATTTCATCAGACATTACACATACAACTTAATCATAACAATTCAACACGCTAAAGTCAATGAATCTGCACATAAAATCTTAACCAATTTTTCACGCTATTTAACAACATAAGGCCGACAATATTACCAATCGACAATCTTATAACAAATGATGTACATCTTTATATTTTTCACTGTATAACTGCATTCTACAAGATAAATGACGCATAACAAACAAGATTTCAGCAAAATATTTTTGATTCGGACAAAAATAATCCGCCTCCGATCGAAATCAAAGGCGGAAAATGATTATTTATGAATTTTTTTAAATTGAAAACTTGCTTGAATCATATTGATACAGGCTGTGTTATAAAGCCTTCGCAAAGCAAATGCTTGCCGAAAAGTGAAATGACCGACAACAAGCGTCGGTCATTTTCGGGGTATATTGGGTTATAGAAGGAATATATCAATATGAATGAACGAAATAAGCATTGAATACAGACAGAAGAAAGAACTTTTCACGACTAATTTCAAAACTCCAAAACAAATTACCTAAAAACGAATCTGTTTCAATGCTTATTCCGTGGGCATCAACTTTAGCTTTAT
>OHSI01000904.1_pt1 | contig 17140 bp, 16 predicted proteins | sample 1578641 | NCBI WGS metagenome assembly OHSI01 (sample SAMEA3879535, study PRJEB24766) | human gut metagenome | biome: human-associated habitat; feature: feces | place: USA | collected 1985/1987 | reverse complement strand
ATCCGGCAGCGGGCGCTTTGAAATATTGAAGCTTAGTGACCGGCGTTCATCTGCGCAGCGACTTCGGCAGCGAAGTCTTCCTGCTTCTTCTCGATGCCCTCGCCCTTTTCGAAGCGAACGGCGTCGACGAACGTGACCTTGCCGCCCAGAGCCTTGGCTGCGGAGGCCATGTACTGCTCAACAGACATGGAGCCGTCCTTGACGAAGGCCTGCTGCAGCAGGCAGTTCTCCTCGTAGAACTTGTTCAGCTTGCCGGCAGCGATCTTTTCCTTGACCTGCTGGGGCTTGGTGGCCATCTTCGGGTCGTTGTCCATCTGCGCGACGAGAACCTTCTTCTCCTCGGCGATGACGTCCTCAGTGACGAGGCTCTTGTCCCAGAAGCGGGGGTTCAGGGCCGCGATCTGCATCGCGACGTCCTTGCCGATGGTGGTGGCGTCGATGCCGCCCTCCACAGCCAGGTTGACCAGCACGCCGATCTTGCCGCCGGCATGGACATAGGACACGGTGGTGTTCTTGTCGAAGCGGGCGAAGCGGCGGATCTGCAGGTTTTCGCCGATGGACATGACCTTCTCAGGCAGGACCTCGGAGACCTTCAGCTCGGTGCCGGGGTAGGTGCAGTCCTTGATGGCCTCGACGTCAGCGGGGTTGTTCTCGAGAACGACCTGGCAGATATCCTTGACGAACTGAACGAACGGAGCGGACTTCGCGCAGAAGTCAGTCTCGCAGTTGACCTCGACCATGGCGCCGACGCCGCACTTTTCGCAGACAGTCGCGTAAGCCATGCCCTCAGCCGCGATGCGGCCGGCCTTCTTGGCGGCCTTCGCCAGACCCTTCTCACGCAGCCACTCCACGGCCTTATCCATATCACCGTCGCACTCCACCAGTGCCTTTTTGCAGTCCATCATGCCCACGCTGGTCATCTCGCGCAGGGTCTTCACATCAGCAGCAGTAAAAGCCATTTGTATTTCCTCCTGTAAAGTCGTTGATTGAAAAAGGGGCAGGGACACTTCCCTGCCCCGTGAGATTACGCGGTTTTGTTCCGGATTTACTCGGCGTCCTTGCTCTCGGCACCGTCCTCCACCTGCTCACCCTGCTTGCCCTCGATCATGGCGTTCGCCATCACGGAGGCGATCAGCTTGATGGCGCGGATAGCGTCGTCGTTGCCGGGGATGGGATAATCGATCTCGTCGGGATCGCAGTTGGTGTCGGCGATGGCGACAACGGGGATACCCAGACGGTGTGCCTCGGCGATGGCGTTGCGCTCCTTGCGGGTGTCCACGATGAACAGCGCGCCGGGCAGCTTCTTCATTTCCTTCACGCCGCCCAGATACTTCTCCAGCTTCTCGATCTCGCCCATGTGCTTGATAACTTCCTTCTTGGGCAGCATATCGAAGGTGCCGTCCGCCTGCATGGTCTTCAGCTGGTTCAGACGGTCGATACGGGTACGCATGGTCTTGAAGTTGGTCATCATGCCGCCCAGCCAGCGGGCGTTGACATAGTACTGGCCGCAGCGGGCAGCCTCGTCCTTAATGGCCTCCTGGGCCTGCTTCTTGGTGCCCACGAACAGCAGGGTCTGCCCGTTCTCGGACAGCTGACGCACGAAGGCATACGCCTCCTCCAGCTTCTTCACGGTCTTCTGCAGGTCGATGATATAGATGCCGTTGCGCTCCGTGTAGATATAGGGAGCCATCTTGGGGTTCCAGCGGCGGGTCTGGTGACCGAAGTGCACGCCTGCTTCCAGCAGGGACTTCATGGATACGACGTTCTGATTTGCCATGTTGCTTTGTTTCTCCTTTAATTTTTAGTTTGTACCTCCAGCCTCCTCCACCCTCCGGCCAACCTTGCGGCACCGACCGAAAGTCCGAAGCTGTGCGGATTCACCGAAATATAATACCACGCCTCGCGTCATATTGCAAGAAGTTTTTCCGCGTTTCCGCCTGTTTTTTTACTGTTTTTTACTGTTTCTCCCCGCAAATGTCATCGCGGATGGCATTTGCCAGCGCGTTGATGGCGTCCTTCTGCGGCTCGTGGGCGGCGGAGCGCAGCGTCACGTTCTCCCCCACCTTCTGCCAGCCCTTCAAGCCCTCCACCATCGCGCCCATCTGCCGCGCGGTGACAGGTGCCCACGTGCCGTTCTCCAGCAGCGCGTACCGCCGGTTCTGCAAGCCGTGGGCGGCGATGTCCCGCAGCACCTCGTCCATGGTGATGAACACCCCGCCGTTGTAGGTGGGCGCGGCGAACACCAGATGGCTGTACTTAAAGGCGTCGGACACCACATAGGAGCTGTGGGTCACGGACACATCGTACATCTTCACCCTCACCCCCTGCTCGGCAAGGCGGCAGGCGAGGATATTGACGCCGTTCTCCGTGTTGCCGTACACGGAGGCATAGGCGATCATCACGCCCTGCACCTCCGGCTCGTACCGGCTCCACAGCTCGTACTTGCCCAGAATATAGCCCAGCTCCCGCCGCCACACATGACCGTGGAGGGGCAGCAGCATCCGGATGTCCAGCCCCGCCGCCTTCTGCAAAACGGACTGCACCTGCGCGCCGTACTTGCCCACGATGTTGGCATAGTACCGCCGCGCCTCGTCCAGCACGTCCCGGTCAAAGTCCACCTCGTCGGCGAACAGTGTGCCGTTCAGCGCGCCGAAGCTGCCGAAGGCGTCCGCCGACAGCAGCAGCTTGTCCGTCTCGTCGTAGGTCATCAGCACCTCCGGCCAGTGCACCATGGGTGCCGCCAGGAAGCGCAGAGTGTGCCGCCCCGTGCAGAGCGTCTCCCCGTCCTTCACCACGGTCACGCGACCGGCGGTCTCCTCGTCGAAAAACTGCCCGATCATGTTCTTGGCGGCGGCACTGCACAGCACCGTCATCTCCGGGTACTGCCGCACCATGTCGGTGATCTCGGCGGCGTGATCCGGCTCCATGTGGTGCACCACCAGATAGTCGGGGGCTTTCCCCTCCAGCGCGTGCGCCACGTTCTCCCGGAACGTACCCCGCACGGCGTTGTCCACCGTGTCGAACAGCACCGTTTTTTCGTCCTTCAGCACATAGCTGTTGTAGCTCACGCCGTCCGGCACGCCGAACACACCTTCAAACAGGGCGAGACGGCGGCAGTCCGCGCCCACCCACGTATAATCATCATTGACTTTTCTCGTGCAATACATATTTTATCATCCTTTCCGCGGATTTCGCCGTTGAATTTGTTCACTTCCACCCGCATTATAGCAAAGCCCACCGCATTTTTCCACTGTTTCTTGCCCTCTGCGCGTAAAAAAACAGTGTCCCGCCCTCGGCGGAACACTGTTTTTTTCACAAATATATACGACCTTACGCCTTCTTGGCGATGTCGCACAGGGCGGTGAACGCCACGGGATCGTTGATCGCCATTTCGGACAGCATCTTGCGGTTGATCTGGATGCCGGCGACCTTCAGACCGTGCATGAAGGTGGAGTAGTTCATGCCGTTGGGCTTCACAGCGGCGGAGATACGGGTGATCCACAGCTGACGGAAATCCCGCTTCTTCAGACGGCGGCCCACATAGGCATAGGTCAGAGACTTCATGACCTGCTCATTGGCCATCTTGAAGTGCTTGGACTTTGCGCCCCAGTAGCCCTTCGCCAGCTTCAGCGTCTTATTTCTTCTTTTGCGCGCCATCATTGCGCCTTTAACACGTGCCATATCTTAATTGCCTCCTATTCTAACGAAAAACGTATCTTATTTGTAAGGGATCATCTTGCGGATGGTCGCATCGTTGGTGCGATCAGCGTAGGTGGTGCTACGCAGACGGCGACCGCGCTTGGTATCCTTCTTGGTCAGGATGTGGCTCTTGAATGCGTGAGCTCTCTTGACCTTGCCGCTCTTCGTCAGGTTGAAACGCTTCTTCGCGCCGCTATGAGTCTTCAGTTTAGGCATTTTTGTTTACTCCTTCCAATATGATCCTGTGCGGATAGTGCTTACTTTCCGGCCTTGGGGGACAGGAAGATGGACATATTCCGTCCCTCCATCTTGGCCGCTTTGTCCAGGGTGGCGACTTCGGTACACAGCTCAGCGAACTTGTTCAGCAGGTCACGGCCAATGTCGGTGTGCGCCATCTCGCGGCCGCGGAAGCGGACGGAGATCTTAACGCGGTTGCCGTCGGCCAGGAACTTCTGTGCGTTCTTCAGCTTTGTGTTGAAGTCGCCCACGTCGATGCCGGGAGACATACGGATCTCCTTGATCTCGACTACGTGCTGGTTCTTTTTGGCTTCCTTCTCACGCTTGCTCTGCTCAAACTTGTACTTGCCGTAGTTCATCAGCTTGCACACGGGGGGCGTTGCCTGCGGAGAGATCTTCACCAGATCAAGGCCCTGCTCCTCTGCGGTATGCAGTGCCTCCTCGCCGGACACGATGCCGAGCTGCTCGCCGTTCTCGCCGATCAGTCGGACCTCCTTATCGGTGATCTCCTCGTTCAGTTGATGCTGTACCTTGCTAATACCGAAGCACCTCCAATCCAAAATAAAAACGCGGACGCTCTCTGCACCCGCGAAACGACACAAACGTCCCCACGGGCGTTTGAATGACGCTGTTGACCTCTTTGCCTGCGGCGGGAGGTGAGGCGGATGCACCGACCTTCTTTGTTTTCTCCAGTAGTGTATACTATCCCCGCCCGTTTGTCAACCATTTTTTCCGTAAAATCTCCGCATATTTTTATTCTCCCCGGAAAAACTACCTCCGTACCTGAGGTACAGGAAAAAAGGAGGTATATCTCATGGATAACACCAAGAACACAAAGACCACCAACACCGAGACCACCGAGAACACCAACACCAAGAACACGAAGAACGCCAAAAACACCAAGAACTGCAAGTAACCTCCCACGGTTCGCAAAAGGCAGGAGCCTCCCGGCTCCTGCCTTTTCCTCTCATTCAGTGGGCGGCCTTGCCCAGATACTCCTCCAGCGTAATGTCCCGGTTGAAAATATCCTGCGCCGCGTCCTTGCCCACATAGCGATAGTGCCACGGCTCATAGATAATGCCCGTGATGTCCGTCTCGCCGTTGGGATAGCGGTGGATGAACCCGTACCGCCAGGAGTTCGCCATGAGCCACTTCTGCGTCGCGGTGTCCTCCTGCGCCTCCGTCAGCTCCTGCATATTGACGTCCACAATGTCCAGAGCCAGCCCCAGCTGATGCTCACTGGTGCCGGGCAGAGCCACCGTCTTGGCGGCCTCCGCCTTTGCCTCCTCCTCGCTCATGCCGCTGTCTCTCAGCCGCTGCACCTTGTTGTCGTACAGCCCCTGCTGCGTCTCCTCCGTGCGGTAGGCGGCGCAGATCAGCGGGCTGTTCCCCGCCGCGCGGCAGGCGTCCATCATCTCCTGCAACGCCTCGTAGCACCGGCTATCCACCTTGTGCCCGTCACTGAGCGTCACCAGATCCACCGTCCAGTCCTCCGGCAGCTTGTTCCACGGATTCACCAGCGTCAGCAGTGCGTCGTCCACGACGATGCCCTCGCCGCCGCTGTTGTCCGCCGGGTCCTGCACCTGCTCCATGTCCTTGTCCGCCGCGTCGCTCTTTTTGCAGCCCCGGATCAAAAACACCGCGCCCGTGATCACCGCCGCCAGCAGCACCGCCGCGATCACGCGGTTCCGCATGGCCTCCCGATACCGTTTCCTCCGCCGCCGTTCTCTTTCGTAGTCCATTCTGTTACCTCAATTCCTCCGGATATACCCCCGCCTCGTGGAGCTTCAAAAGCTCCTGCGCCACGCGGGCGCGATCCTCGTGATACGTCATGCCGAACCAGCGATCCGCCGAGTGCAGCACGCTCACCGTCAGTTCTCCCCGCGCCAGCAACTCCCCCACCATGGTGGGCAGCAGGCACTCACCCTTCTGGGACTGCCCCGCCTCGCTGTGCAGGAACGCTTGGAAGTATTCCTCCAGCGCGTCAAAAATAGACGGGGTGAACCCCCAAAAATTCATGGATACCACCGTGTCGCCCGGGAGCACCGCGCCGGTGCTCTCGTCCCGTATGGTGCCGTCCGGCAGCAGCGCGATCTTCAGCGTCTCCCGGATGTCCGCCAGCTGCCCGTTCTCCACGTGGCACACGCCGCGTGACACCGTCCCGTGGGCGGTGACGGTGTTCTTCAGCTGGTACCCCACCATGGTGGCTGCGCCCGCCTCCGGCAGATGCTCCAGCTCCTCATAGATGGTGCGGTAGGCGTCCACGCCGTAATAGTCGTCGGCGTTGATAACGCAGAAGGGCTCCCGCACCAGCTCGCGGGTACACAGCACCGCGTGGGCGGTGCCCAGCGGCTTCGTTCGGCCCTCCGGCAGCTTGTAGAAGGACGGCAGCTTGCTGTTGTCCTGATAGGCGTACAGCACCTCCACCGGCCGCCCCTCCGCCGTCCTGAGCCGGGCGGCCATACTGCCGCACAGCCGCTCCATCAGCTCCCGCATATCCGGCTTGATGATAAACACGATCTTGTCGAACCCGGCGCGTACCGCGTCGTACACGCCGTACTCCATCAATATCTCCCCATGGGGGCCTACGCCGTCCACCTGCTTGCTGCCGCCATAGCGGGATCCCATCCCGGCGGCCATAATGACCAGTGCTGCGTGCATAGTCCTCTCTCCTCCTTTTTCTCATGCCCACCATCATACCACGAATCGCGGAAAAAACAAGCGCAATTCTCCCCCTTAATAGAAAGTTAAAGCATTTCCCCGAAAATACCCATCCATCCTCTTGACAACAGAGAACGGATGGGTATAATAGAACGTAGAAGAACTGCAACAAGCGGTTTGTCTCAGTTAAGTTAAGATTTTACACAGAAAACCGTCACTTGGCCGAGTGGCGGTTTTCGCGTTTCACTCTGATCGTAAAGACAAGTCTAAACAGATGAAAAGTCAACGTGATAGGCATTATTCCACCTCCCTTCCGGGGGTGTAGCCAAACCGCCTGCCGTAGCGCAGCCTCTGCGTTCCGCCTTGAGTATAGCAAATCGGCGCACTTTCGTCAATGTATTTCCCCTTATTCCGCCACCCTTCGGCGGTTTTTTCTTTTTCCCCTTTATTTTTCCCCCCGCCGGGTATATAATAGCTTCCGCCGCCACCCGGCGGCAGACTGACACAACAAGGAGAGAACCGCCATGTCCGCCACGCAGAAGATCATGGGTCATTTCTACGCCATCTTCACCATCCTCGTCTGGGGCAGCTGCTTCGTTCTGACGAAGGAGATGCTGACCACCTACACCGCCATTCAGATCATCCCCCTGCGGATGGCTCTTGCCTACGTGACGCTGTGGGTGCTCCGTCCCAAAACGCTGAAGCTCCCCCGCAAGGACGAGCTGATGTTCATTCTCATCGGCGTCACCGGCGGCTCGCTCTACTTCTTCCTGCAAAACACCGCCCTGTCCTACACCTACGCCGCCAACGTGAGCATCCTCGTGGCCCTTGCCCCCATCCTGACGGTGATCCTGGCGCAGCTTTTCTCCCGCAGCGGCGAGCGTCTTGGCAAATACGTCTACATCGGCGCGGTCATCGCCATCGTGGGCGTGGTGCTGGTGGTGCTCAACGGTCAGCTGACCTTCCACCTGAACCCGCTGGGCGACTTCATCGCGCTGGGTGCCGCCTTCATGTGGGCGTTGTACTCCATCCTCATTAAAAAATATACCGAACAGTACGACAACTTCCTCGTCACCCGCCGTGTCATGCTCTGGGCGTTCCTCACCTCCGTGCCGCTGATGCTGGTGACGGACGGCATGCCCGACCTGCGCCCCCTGTTCACCACGCCCCGCATCCTGCTGAGCTGGCTGTTCCTCGGCGTATTCGGCAACGCCGTGTGCTTCGCCATCTGGAACGTGGCGTTCAAGCGTCTGGGCGTGGTCATCACCAACAACTACCTGTACGCCTCCCCCTTCGTCACGCTGGCGGCGGGCTATCTGATACTGCACGAGGAGATCACCCTAATGAGCATCATCGGCGCGGTGCTCATCACCGCCGGCGTCGTTGTGGCGTTGAAGAAGCCCAGATCCTCCCTCTGACCCCGCCTGCGGTCAGCCCCACATAGACAAAACAGCCCCTCCGACATCATCGGAGGGGCTGCTCTGCGTGTCGATAAACCCCGCTGTGCGTGCAGCCTTTCTTCTCTTACCTTCTCCCCAGGCGGCTGAACCACCAGAACGTCAGGGGCCACACGCCCCCGGCGAACAGCACCACCAGCAGGTAGCGGATGCCGCCCGCGATGGCGTCGTTTCCGCCCAGCAGCGCGATCAGAGGAGCCTTCAGCCCCGCCCGGATCGCCAGCAGCAGCCCGAAGCCCACCGCCAGCTTGATGAGCTGCGCCCACCACACGGCGTCCGTCTCGAACCGGACGTACTTCCTGTCAAAGACGTTGCTCACCAGCAGCCCCAGCGTCGCGCCCAGCAGCTTCCAGCCGTTGGCAAGCGCGTCCAGATAGTTCACCGTATCCTCGGCGGTGGTGCCGATGTCGCCCCGCAGGTACAGATACCCCACGAACGCCCCGCTGCACACCGCCATCGCCAAAATGGTGCGCGTCAGCACCCACGGCCTGCGATCCGCCTCCTCCATCAGAGGATAGACCGCCATGACCAACGCCGCCGTCACGAGGAAGGACACCCCCACATCCAGCGGCGTGTGCACGCCCAGATACATCCGGCTGAACGCAATGAGCACCGTCAGCACGATGAGCACCGCCCGCAGCCATTTCCGCCCCGTGTACCGCGCTATGCCGCCGTAGGTCGCCACGGCGTTCTGCGTATGCCCGCTGGGGAAGGAATACCCCGTGGCGTCGGCGCGCGCGGACTCCACAATGGTGAAGCCCGGATCCTTCACCCACGGCCGCGGCACGCAGCAGAGGATCTTCAAAAACTGATTGATGACCGTGCCGAAGAACCCCACCGTCATCAGATAATAGCCCATCCGCTTGCTGACGCACCAGAACGCGCCCACGGCGATGACCATAAAAAACAGCTCACCGCCCAGCAGCGTAATGGCCGCCATGACCTTGTCCAATAGGGGGGTACGCAAGCCCTCCAGCGCGTATAAAAGACCCATTTCCGTCCGTCCTCCTTCTTATTCCGCCGCCGCCAGCGCATCCGCCAGCCTTGCGTACTCCTCCAGCCCCAGTGCCTCTCCCCGCACCGTGGGCGGCAGACCGCAGCTCTCCACAATGCCCGCAAGCCTCTCCTTCGGCAGCTGCCAGCCGGTCTGCAAGCTGTTCACCAGCGTCTTGCGCCGCAGGGCGAACCCGGCGCGCACCGTCCGCCAGAACGTTTCCTCGCTGACGACCTGTACCGGTCTCTCCCGCCGCGTCACGCACCGCACCACGGCGGAGGTCACCTTCGGCGGCGGCATAAAGCACGTATTGGGCACCTCGAACAGCAGCTCCGGCTCCGTGTAGTATTGCATCAGCACCGTGAACGCGCCGTACTCCCCCGTCCCCGGACGGGCGCAGATACGCTGCGCCACCTCCTTCTGTATGAGCACCGTCAGCTGCCGGAAGCACCCCGCCCGGACGCACTCCGTCAGAAACGGCGTGGTGATGTTGTAGGGCAGATTCGCGCACAGCACCGGCTCCAGCCCCTGAAACTGCTCCGCCGCCACCTCCGCCAGAGACAGCTTCATCACGTCCCCCTCGATCAGCGTAAAGCGGTCGCAGTCCGCCATCGTCTCCGCCAGCACCGGCGGCAGCCGCTTGTCCAGCTCCACGGACACCACCTTCTCCGCCCGCCGCGCCAGCTGCACCGTCAGCGCGCCGATACCGGGGCCCACCTCCAGCACGCCGCAGCCGGGGATGCACCCGGCGTCGGCAATCGCCTCCGCCACGTCGCCCCGGATGAGGAAATTCTGTCCCAGCGACTTGGCAAAGTGAAAGCCGTGCCGTGCCAGCAGCGACTGTATATCCTTCCGATCACAAAGATCCATGACCATTCTCCTTCAATGTGCATTGGTGCCATTGTACCACTATTTCCCTTTCCGCGCAACGAAAAAGAGGGAAAATGTTCAGCTTTTCCCGCCCCTCTTCTCCAAAACTTGACAAATCTGGAAGACAGTGCTATACTCCACGAGTATTGCTAAACGGTAACAAAAGTTACAAATCGTATCAATTTTATAGCCGCCCCCTGTTTGGAGTGCGCCTCCGGCGGCTATACTGCGAGGTAGTATGGAACATACACAAGCCACACAACCTAAGCGTTCGCGTCCTCACGGACCGCGCCGCCGCGTCACCCCCGTGACCGTCTGTCAGGCGATCCACGACGCCCCTTACAGGGCGTCGCGCTGTCTCCTTCGCGGCGTCAAAGCGGTGGGTCACTGCTTTGCATGGACGTGGGACGCCGTGGTCACGGACGCAAAGCAGACGTGGCGTCAGATCTGCACCAGCCGTCTGGTAACAGGCTGCCGCGCCGCGCTGCACGCCCCGGCTCTCACGGAGGTGCTCCACATCATGCGCGACCACGTATCCATCCGCATCATCACCATGATCGCCGTCACGGCGGTCATCTTCACCGCCGCCGCCACAGTCGAGCCTGTCCGCACCATGGACGCCATCTGCATCGTGGTGGACGGCGACGGGCCCCACGTGCTGGACGAGCGCAGCGAGGAGCGCACCTACGCCGACCTGCTCCTGCGCCGCAGCCTCGGCGACAAGTCCATGCAGCTCCTTCTGGAGCCGGGACGCACCGTCACCGTGGAGCACGGCGGCGAAAAAAAGACCTACACCACCGCCGCCGAGCGTCTGTCCGCGTTCCTCTCCCGCAACGGCATCGAGCTGGGCGCGGACGAGATGGTGGAGCTGAACGTCACCGGCGAGCAGCCCTCCATCCGCATCAGCCACACCCTCACCTACCAGCACTACGTGGTGGTGGAGACGGATTACAAGATCCTCCGCTCTCCCGACCCGCTGATGGACAAGGGCACGGAGGAGATACTCCGTAAGGGCGTCTCCGGTCAGATCGTGGAGACGTATGAGGACACGGTGGTGGGCGGCGAGGTCGTCTCCACCAAATATGTCGGTGCCAGTCACGACACCTCCCACGCCGAGCTGGTGCTCTACGGCACCCGCGTCTACGAGGTGGAGGAGGGCGACACCATCGAAAAGGACTTCCCCAACGAATCCGGCGAGGGCGGCTACCTGCTCTTCGCCTCCGGCGACACCATGACCTACAACAAGGTGATGACCTGCAGCTCCACCGCCTATTACAGCGGCGGCGACGGCGGTGCCGCGTGGACGACGGCGGTGGGAGCCTCCGTGGGCGTGGGCACCGTGGCGGTGGATCCCAAGGTGATCCCCTACTACACGAAGATGTTCATTCAGACCACCAACGGCCGCCGTGTCTACGGCATGGGCACCGCGCTGGACTGCGGCGGAGCCGTCAAGGGCAACATTGTGGATCTGTGGTTCCCCACCAAGGCGGACTGTTACAGCTGGGGCCGCCGCAACGTCACCGTCTACATTCTGGACAAAAAGCCAAGCTGACCGCATAAAAGAGCATGACCCATTGGGTCATGCTCTTTTTCTCCGCCGCCCCGACTTTCCGCCGGGTGCGGCATTTTCATTCTCCGTAGTGTACGTGCAGCAGCTCGTGGCACTTCTCCTCCCCGTACTTCTCCAAAAGAGACGTAACGATGGGATTCTTCTCCGCCCGCTTGAACAGGGCGGAGGCGTCCGTGTCGTACAAGCCCTGCTTCCGCTTCTGCTTCACGTCGCTCAGACCGTAGGGCTGTCCCGCGCCGCCTACGCAGCCGCCCTGGCAGGTCATGACCTCCACCAGATGATAGAACCGCTTCCCCGCCTCGATGTCGGCGATCAGCTCCTTGGCGTGGATCAACCCGTTGACGATGGCGATGTGCAGCTCCTGTCCCTCGATGGTCAGGTGTACCTCCCGGATGGCGCCGTCGCCCCGCAGGTCAGTGACCCGCACGGAGCGCAGGGCGTTTTTGCTCTTGTCGGGCACGCAGTAGCGCACCACCGCCTCTGCCACACCGCCGGTGACGCCGTAGATAGCCGCCGCGCCGGAGCCAAGACCGAAGGGCAGGTCGGGGGACTCCAGCTCCATCTCACCCAGCTGGATACCGGCCTCCCGGATCATATCCGTCAGCTCACGGGTGGTCAGCACCAGATCCACGTCGGGCTGCCCGTTGTGTACGAATTCCGGACGCGCCGCCTCCATCTTCTTGGCGGTGCAGGGCATAATGGCGATCTGATACGTCGTGCGCCCGTCGGCAGCGTCCTTCTCCGCGTACTTATCCCGTATCACGGCGGCGAACATCTCCATGGGGGACTTGCAGGTGGAGATATTCCGCAGATACTTGGGGTCGTTCAGCTCCAGATACCGCACCCACGCGGGACAGCAGCTGGTGAACATGGGGAACGGGCCGCCCACCTTCAGCCGCTGGAGGAACTCCTCCGCCTCGGAGATGGTGGTCATGTCCGCGCCGAAATTGGTGTCGTATACCTCGTCCGCGCCCATGATCTTCAGGGCGGGCACCAGCTTATCGATGATGTTGACGCCGGCGGGGATCCCGAAGTCCTCGCCGAGAGCCACCCGGACGGCGGGGGCGATCTGTATCACCACCCGCTTTTGGGGATCGTGCAGGGCGCGCCAGGCCGTGCCGATCTGGTCGTTGACGGTGATGGCGCCGGTGGTGCACACGGCGGCGCACTGTCCGCAGCCCACGCACTTCGTCTCGCCCAGCTTCTTGTCAAAGGCGGGCATGACCTGCAATTCGCTGCCCCGGAAGGCAAAGTTCAGTATGCCCTGCCCCTGCAGCTCCTCGCACACGCGGACGCAGTCGCCGCAGAGGATGCACTTGTTAGGGTCCCGGAACACCGCGTAGCTGGTGTAGTCCTTCTCATACTGCGGCTTGTTGTTGGGGAACCGGATATGCCGCACGCCGAACCGCTGGGCAAGCTCCTGCAAGCGGCAGTTGCCGCTCTTATTGCAGGTGGTGCAGGAGCAGTCGTGGGCGGCCAGCAGCAGCTCCAATATCATCCGCCGGTGCTTCAGCAGCTTGGCGGTGTTGGTGCGGATCTCCATGCCGTCCCGAGGCTCCATGGAGCAGGAGGCGTCCAGCTTCCCGGTCGTTACGTCCTCCACCATGCACATCCGGCAGGCACCGTGGACGGACAGCTCGGAATAATAGCAGAAGGTGGGGATGTCGATACCGGCCTTGCGGATGACCGCCAGCACGTTTTTCTCCCCGTCGAACGGCACCCGCTGACCGTCGATGGTCATAATTCCCTTCATGGCTCACTCCTCCTCGATAGCGTCGATGGCACCGAAGGGGCACGCGCCCCAGCAGGCACCGCAGTGGATGCACTTCTCGTTGTCGATGGTGTACGGCATACGGATCTGCCCGGAGATGGCGTCCATGGGACAGTTCTTAGCGCACTTGCCGCAGCCCTTGCACAGCTCCGGCTTGATCTCCAGCCGCCGCTTGCGTCCGTTGCAGATCGGACAGTGGTGATCCACCACATGGTGCAGGTAATCCTGCCGGAAGTTTTTCAGCGTGGACATCACCGGCTTGCAGGCGGTCTGTCCCAGCCCGCACAGAGCCGTATCGGTGATGGTGTCGCTGAGAGCCTCCAGCAGCTCCAGATCCTCCATGGTGCCCTCGTTGGCGATAATGCGCTCCAGCGTCTCCAGCATCCGCTTGGTGCCCTCCCGGCAGGGGGTGCACTTGCCGCAGCTCTCGTTCTGGGTAAAGTGCATGAAGAACCGCGCCACCTCCACCATGCAGGTGTCCTCGTCCATGACCACCAGTCCTCCGGAGCCGATAATGGCGCCCAGCTTCTTCAGGGAGTCAAAATCCATGGGATAGTCCAGATGCTCCTCCGTAAGACACCCGCCGGAGGGGCCGCCGATCTGCACCGCCTTGAACTTCTTCCCGTCGGGGATGCCGCCGCCGATGTCGAAGATGATCTCCCGCAGGGTGGTGCCCATGGGCACCTCCACCAGTCCGGTGTTCACCACGTTGCCCGTAAGGGCGAAGGTCTTGGTGCCGGAGCTGGACTCGGTGCCGATGCTCTTATACCACTGCGCGCCCCGGTTGATGATCCCCGGCACGTTGGCGAATGTCTCCACGTTGTTCAGCACCGTGGGCTTGCCCCACAGCCCCTGATCCACCGTCCGGGGCGGCTTGACGCGGGGCATACCGCGCTTGCCCTCGATGGAGGCGGTCAGCGCGCTGCCCTCGCCGCAGACAAACGCGCCTGCGCCCCGGTTGATGTGGATGTGGAAGCGGAACCCGCTGCCCATAATGTCGTCGCCCAGCAGCCCCGTCTCCGTGGCCTTGTCAATGGCGGTCTGCAACCGCTTCACCGCCAGCGGATACTCGGCGCGGACGTAGATATAGCCCTCGTGCGCGCCGGTGGCGACGCCGGCGATCATCATGCCCTCCAGCACGGAATGGGGATTGCCCTCCATGATGGAGCGGTCCATGAAAGCGCCCGGGTCGCCCTCGTCGCCGTTGCAGACGATGTACTTCACCGGCTCCTCCGTGTGACGGCGCACGCTCTCCCACTTGCGTCCCGCGGGGAACCCGCCGCCGCCCCGGCCCCGCAGCCCGGAGTTGGAGATCTCCTGACAGATGTCCGCGCCGGTCATGTCGAACAACGCCTTTTCAAAGGCGGTGTAGCCGCCCTTGGCGATATACTCCTCCAGATTCTCCGCGTCGCTGGTGCCGCAGCTGGCCAGCACCACCCGGTGCTGCTTCTTGTAGAAGGGGATGTCCTCCTGCCGGGGATAGGACACGCCGTCCTGGTGGTATGTCAGCCTCTCGATGATCTCCCCGCCCAGCAGCGTCCGCTCCACGATCTCGTGGCAGTCCTCCGGCTTCACCCGGACGTACATAACGCCCAGCGGCTCGATATGCACCAGCGGCCCCATCTCGCAGAAGCCGTGGCAGCCGCTCATCTTGATATGTAAGCTCTTCTCCGCGTCGTCGTGGTGGGTCAGCCCCACATAGACCTGCAAGCCCCGCTCCTGGCACTCCGTCCGCAGATTCTCGTACACCTTCATGGAGCCGCTGGCGATGCAGCCGGTACCGGCGCAGATCAGCACATTCAGCGTTTTCGCGCTGCGCTCCAACGCCTCCGCCGCCTGCTGGTGCATGGCGTGGAACTCCGCCCTTGTCAGCTTGCTCATTCCGCCGCCTCCTTCCCGCGAATGGTCTCCAGCTCCTGCAATGCAAGCTCCGGCGACATCTTGGCGAACACCTCGCCGTCCACCGTCATCACCGGTGCCAGCCCGCACGCGCCGAGACACGCCACCGTTTCCAGCGTGAAAAGCCCGTCGGTGCTGGTCTTGCGCTTGCCCTCCAGCCCCAGATACTCATACACCGCGTCGTAGATAGGTCCCGACTTCCGCACGTGGCAGGCGGTGCCGTCGCACACCTTGATAATGTGCTTCCCCTTCGGCTCCAGCGAAAAATTCTCATAGAACGTGGCGACGCTGTACACCCGCGACACGCTGATGTGCAGCATATCCGCCACCAGCGTCATGTTCTCTTCACTGAGGTAGCTCTCCGCCGCCTGTATCTCCTGCAAAATGGCGATCAGACGCGAGCTGTCACAGTCGTGGGCGCGGACGATGTCCGCCGTTCTCTCCTGTTCCGGTCTCATGGTTCTTCCTCCTTGCAAAAGTGTCATTTCTCCTGCCGCGCCGCAGGCTTGCTCCCATCCCCCGGCGCGGTGTTTTTGTTAATTTTCTAACACTCCCCCCGTACTGTACCACAGAAATTGTTTCCTTGCAATGGAAAATAATAAGGAATCCTCGCCCTGCGGTTTTTTCTCTGTCCTGCACAAAAACGCCTCCCCATTTTTGCCTTAAACAGCAAAACCCCCGCGCCCCGCTCTTTTTCCCGACGCACCTCCGCCGCCGGGGACCCCCGCCGGCATAAAAGCCCTTTCCCACCACGTCTCCCACCCTAAAAAGAAAAACCGCCCTCCCGGGCGGCTTTTCTATTTGGTTTACATAATTCCAGACTTTTCCTTGCTCTTGGCGATGGCTTCGTTCAGCCTCCGCGCCGGGTAGTACAGCACCAGCCCCAGCACCGTGAACAGCACGCACATTCCCAGCAGCACCAGCGCGCAGCACAGGTACGTGCTCCCGTACATACCGCCCACCGTCTCCCGGATCATATCCATGCCGTAGTGGAAGGGCATGAAGGGATACAGGGTCTGGAACAGCTGCGGCAGCACGTGCACCGGGTACGAGCCGCCGGAGCCGGCCACCTGAATGACCATGATGACCACGGAGATCGCCATGCCCACGTTGTCCAGCGCGTACACAAGGGAGTAGTTCATGCAGGCGAAGTTCAGCGAGCACAAACAGCAGGCGAGCACGAACAGAGCCGGCTCCGCCGTCTCCATGCCCACGAAGTACAGGCACCCGAACGATGTCACCAACGCCTGCCCCATGGCCATCAGGAAGAACGTGGCGAACCGCCCGAAGTACCGCTCCACGGCGCGGCAGGAGGCGAACTCCGGCTGCGTCACGGGCACCTTCACCATCACGGCGGTCAGCAGGCTGCCCACGAACAGAGCCAGCATCACGTAGTAGGGCGACATGGCCGCACCGTAGTCCTTGATCTCGTAGATGATCTCTGTGTTCATCTGCACCGGCGCGCTGAGATAGTCCGCCATGCTGTCGGCGTCGCTGCTCTCCATCAGCTCCGTGAACCGGTGGAACGCCTGGCTCTCCGTCACCCGGCGCACGTCGTCCTCAATGTCCGCCAGATACCCGGCAACGGTGTCCGCCAGCGCGAGAGCCGCGTCCAGCGTGGGCTGCACGGAGGTCATGGCGTCGGCGTAGCTGTCCAGCGTGCCGGACACCTCCCCCAGGCTGCCGCCCACGGCCCCCAGCAGCTGCTGGACGGACCGCAGCGTGGTCTGGGCCTGTGCCCCGGTGGTGTGCAGGTATTCGTTGACCTCCTTATTGGTCTGCACCGCCGCAGCCAGCAGCTCCTGCCGCACCTGATGCAGCATATCCAGCACCGGTCCCTGCAGGGCCGACGGCTCCAGCGTATCCACCAGCGCGTCCAGCGCCTGCAGATCGGCGATGGCCGTCTCCAGCTGCGCCTTCAGGGCCTCGTCCTCGGCAGCCGCCAGCTGGTCCTCCAGCGCGGCGATGGCCGCCTGTATCTT
>OHSI01000896.1_pt1 | contig 17224 bp, 13 predicted proteins | sample 1578641 | NCBI WGS metagenome assembly OHSI01 (sample SAMEA3879535, study PRJEB24766) | human gut metagenome | biome: human-associated habitat; feature: feces | place: USA | collected 1985/1987 | reverse complement strand
GAGTGGTCGTTGTTGTTGCCACCGATGAAGAGCAGACTGTCGCCACTCGCAACCGTTGCGCCATACGCAGCCGGCTCGGGCAGGAAACCCACCAAGCGCCATTGCAATGTCTCGCGGTCTATGCGTGCTGCATATACACCAGCGTAATACTTTTTCGGCTTACCTGCTTCGGGGAAGTTGCAACCGCCAGCCATAACGAGATAATCACCTATCTGACCGGCATAACATGCCGACACACCGAGCGAATAACCTGGTTCGGCAGAGGGAAAACCAACAACGCTATGCACGTGCTGCGCAGAGAGAGACAATGCGGTAGAAAGAAAAAGAAATAAGGATAGAAGTTTGTTCATAAAACTATAAATTAAATGGAGGCTGCATCAATACAAGAAAATGGCTACGGCAAGAATGCCGTAGCCTCCTTATAATGCAATTAAATGGGTGCGTGGGTATGGCAGGATGCCATACCCTCCTATGATTATGCTTCGAGCTTTTTCAAGATCTCCTGACAGAGCATGTAGCCCTTGATCATCATACGCGGAATGTGGAACGGACCCTTGTAGAGGTTGCCCTTAGCCGGCTGTGCCACTGTTCCGTCGCGATGCAGATAGCCGTACCACTCGCCGTACTCGGCATCGGGGAAGTGGGCGTATGTCCACTCGCTGATGCGCTCGTGACGGTAGAGATACTTCTCGTCGCCGGTTCCGAGGTAAGCGTAGAGCGAAGCGATGATGGTCTCGCACTGCGGCCACCAGAACTTCATGTCCTGCGAGTAGTCCTGCGATGGCAGGTTCTTGCAGTCGCGGAAGTTGATGATGCCGCCGTACTGCTTGTCCCAGCCCCAGTCCCACGACCAGTCGAACACCTGCAGAGCCAGGTCGAACATCGGCTTGTCCCAGCCGCGCAGCTTAGCCTCCTCCATGATGAACCAAGAGGTCTCGATGCAGTGGCCAGGGTTGATGGTGCGAGTCATGTTGGTGTCGATGAACTCGCCATTCTCGCCAACTGTTTCAAGCAAGCACTTGAACTCTGGATGGATGAAGTACTTCTTCAACTTCTCAATCGACTCATCAATCTGCTGAGTGAGTTTCGGATCGTTTACAACCTTGCGGATGCAAGAGCCTACGTTGATGAGAATCATAACGATGCTATGACCCTGCAACTTCACGTCAGCCTCGAACTTAGCAGGCAGGAAGCCCGGTGTAGCGAGGAAGCGCTGTGTGTCTTCGAACACCTGGATGGCGCGCTTTGCCCAGTGCTGGTCGCCTGTAGCGAGAGCATACTCAGACATCGCAATTGCGGCGAAGGTCTCTGAGAATACGTAGCGGCGCTTGCGCAGTGGTTTGCCCTCAGCAGTCACAGAGAAGTACATATGTCCCTGCTCGTCGAAGCAGTGCTTCTCGATGAACTCGAGTGTAGACTTGGCAGCGTCGAGCCACTCCTGGTTCTTCTCTACATTGTTATAAGCGAATGAGCAAATGAAGGCGAAGCGGCCCTGAAACCACACCGACTTTGTTGTGTCCATAAGCGATCCGTCACGGTTGACGCAGGTGTACACGCCACCGTTCTCGCGGTCTAAGCCGTACTCCATCCAGAACGGCATGATATTCTCGGTCAGGTCTTTCTTGTAAGACTCAGCCCACGACTTGATATATTCTTTTACGTTCATTTTCTTAAAGGTGATATGTTGTTATGTTAACGGGTTGACATTAGAACTGGTTAGCACGTTCGAAGAAACCAATTGCCTCAAGCTCCTTCTTCATCTGAGCCTCTTCCTCGTCAGTCATGTTGCGGAACGGCACACGGTTAGGTCCGAGGTCGAAACCGAGGAGCTTCATGATGCGCTTGCCACCCACGATGTTACCGCGGAAGTGGCAGATGACGTTGATAACCTCCTGTGAGAAGTTCTGTTTCTCACGAGCTGTCTCGAGGTCGCCGCGGTTCCATGCGTCGATGATGCCCACAAGCTCACGACCGTTGTAGTTGGTTGTGCCGCCGATGCCGCCACGAGCACCGCCCTGAGCAAGGCTCGGGAGGATTGTCTCGTCCTGTCCGTGGAGCATGTCGAACTTGCCACCACCGTAGAGACGGCACAGGTTGTACTCGTAGAGTGCCTCGTAAGTGTACTTGATGCCTGCGAAGTTCTTGATGCGTCCGTCGACAGCCTTCAAGAGGTCTACCATCGGCAGGAATGCACCGTTGAACGCAGGAATATGATAGTAGTAGAACGGCAACTCAGGAGCAGCGTTCGCGATAGTCTCGCAGTACTCCACGAGTTCTTCGATACGACCAATCTTCGGGAACGGAGGTGCCATCGAGCCGATGCCCCATGCACCAATCTTCTGAGCGTGCTCGGCAAGGCGCACACTCTCGCGCAGGCAGCAGCTGCCTACATGCACTATAACCTTGAAGCCCTCGGGAGCAACACTCACCCAACGCTCTGCCAGCTGCATACGCTCCTCGGTGGTGAGCATATATCCCTCGCCAGACGATCCGTTGATGAACACGCCCTTCAAGCCATTCTTCTGCAACATCTTTGCATAAGCCTCGATTGGTTCGAGATTAACGTCACCATTTGCATAGAACGGTGTAAACGGTGCGTCGATAAGTCCTACGATTTTTTCCATAGTCTTGTTTATTTTATGATTATTAATTTATTGTTATTCAATTAAGAGATGAAAAGTTATTGAGTATTCTCACCACCTCAACATCTCACCACCTCAACATTTATTCAACATTGTCTGATGTCGGGCGCAGACAAGCCAACTGCAACACGAGTGCCACGATGACGATGCCGCCGAGCACAGCGAAGCCCATGCCGAGATTGCCACCATCGGTCCACTTGCCGAGCAGATACGTAACGGCAGCACCTGCGAACACGCCCACCATATTCATTATGCCGTAAGCCGTAGCGCGATACTTAGCCGAGATAATCTGGCAGAGTATAGGCATGTTGTTAGCGTCGAACATGCCGAAGCCAATGCCGAACAGCATTCCGGCTCCCACTACCGCCACTACGCTATGGCCGAAGCCGAGCAGAACGAGTGCTGGGATAGTCATGCCCAAGCCGATAGCACTGGTATATATACGTCCGCGTATGTTGCGCAGCACCCACTTGTCGGACATCACTCCACCGAGAAGCACGCCCACGAACGACGAAGCGGCAATGGTGATGGTAGACATCGGACCTGCCTGCGCCATGTCCAGCCCGAGGTTGTCGGCGAAGAGCGTAGGCAGCCAGTTCTTAGTAGCCCAACCCGGGAGGCTCGGCACAGCGAAGTAGATGAGTATCACCCAGAACGCCCATGTAGAGAGCACTACGCTGAGTCCGCGCCAAAGGCTCTCCTTCTTCATCAGCGTTGCAGGATTGGGCGAAGCTGCGACAGCAGCCACATCCTTCGGTTTGTCGTGCAGAAGCAGTGCAAGTACCACCGAGTAAGCGATGCCGATGATGCCGAACCAGTAGAAAGTGCTATGCCATGAGAAGGTGGCAGCGATAGTAGCACCAAATCCGCCCACCGCCTGACCTACGTACAGACCCGTCATGTGTATACCGATAGCCAGCGAGCGCGACTTGCCCTCATGCCAGTCGGCAATGAGCGACAATGCGGAAGGTATATACAGAGCCTCGCTCACGCCCATAAGCGCACGCAACCAATAGAGCTGGGTGAAGTCGGAGGCGTAGCCCATTAGGTACGTAACGGCTGACCATACGAACAGACTGCCCACAACGAGCTTCTTACGGCTCACGCGGTCGGCAACAACACCTGCGAACGGACTCACGATGCCGTATATCCAGAGGAACACAGCCATGAGCGCACCGAAAGCCTCAGCCTTCTGTAGCTCTACAATATCGAACTTCATTGCGTCCTGCATGGTTGAGAGCATCTGACGATCCATATAGTTGAGCAATGCCACCACCCAAAGCAGTGCCACTACGAGCCACGGATAGAACTTTTTGTTTTTCATTTTGATAGAGATTTGTTTTTAGTTGTTTGTTTTTCAAGTTTAAGGCTGCACTCCGTAGCTGAATGCGGGGCGCAGCCTATCTTATTCAATGCAAAAGTATCACTTTTTTTCTACACGACAAAACAGAACGTGTGCTTAATTAATCTTTCCAGCCTCACGCTCTGCAATTTTTTCGTTTGCCTTATCACGGGCGTATGCTGAGTCGTGCGCCTTTCTGTCTTCATCGTAGTAGACGGTGCGATAGGTGACATTGCCACCTCCACCACCTTTAGGCTCGGGCATTGCGTACAGAACGAAGCCTATAATGACTCCGACTATCAATATCTGAATAATCAGTTTGAAGATAACAACAATCAGACCCCATACGGCTACGATGCAACCGAGTATATAGACAATAGTGAAGAGCGTGAGCAGTATGCCCAACTTCTTGCTCTTCATAAGCTCGATGTTGCGCTTCAACGAGAGAAAAACGCCAATACCCAATGCCAAAAGTAAAGAAACGAGTATTAAGAGTGACTCAACCCATCCGCTTAAGCCCAAGAATTCAAATATAAGTGCTGACACTATCACTACGGGTAACGCGGCGAGCATACTTATGAGTGCTGGTTTTACGGAGATACCATCTTGCACATCGCTATCGAAGGCTTCGCCCAAGATTACAGGTTCGTAGAACTTGATGCTCATAACCTGGTAGAACACTATCAGGCCGAACGGAATGATGCGCAACAACGAACCAAAGAAGCCATAACGGTTCTTGTCGCACCACCAGAAGCAATTGGTGCCCAACACGCTATAAGCCCATATCTCGAGCAGCGTGCCAACCATGATACATGCGGGTATTGCCATTACGGCTATCGAGCGTATCTTCTTGCTCCTTGTAGCCAAGATGTTGAGCACCATAACGCCGAGGAACAACAACGCTATTATAATATAAGGTATAATAGAATTGAAGATGCGGCCCTGTATGGTATGCGCCAACTCGACTTCGTCAGCACCTTGTCCTCTACACCCTCCGGGTTGTCCTTACTGAACACGAGGTTCTCGCTAAGCGTGCAGTATTTCTTGCCGTCTTTCTGTATTACGGCATATCCAATGGAGCCTCCCGTATCAATCACACCCTTGTAGTAGAACTTATCCACGCCTTCTACCTGGTCGCCATCGTGCAGATAGAACACGAGTTTCTCGCCCTTACTGTAGTAGGTATCCTCTGAGCGGATTGTCTCCACAACATCATATACAGCAACAGAGTCGCCACGTAGACACTTCACGTCGTACTTCTGCGCACTTGCCGCTACGACATATAGCAGCAGCAACATCAATAGGTTAATTGCTTTCTTCATAAGTTTTGTTGGTTTTTGGTTTATTAGTTGTGTTTATTAGTTGCGTCTTTTCACTTCTACAAATATAGTAATAAATACTCAGACTGCGCAACTTAAACCAAACAAAAAGCCCAGAAACCGAACAAAAGTGCCCGTCTACTGACACTTTGTCACCGAAAACAACTAAAACAGCCGTTCATAGCGACATATTGTCACACATATAACGTTGGAATATAGTTTGTGTAATGGTTTATAGAAAACAAGAAAACAAAAAGAAAGGAGAACGATATGACATTCGACAAATTCACAATCAAAGCACAAGAGGTTGTTCAAGAGGCATTGAACACCGCACAGCGCAGTGGTCAGCAGAGCATCGAGCCGATGCACTTGCTGAAGGCTCTGCTTGTGAAGGCTAAGGACGTTACGACCTTTATCTTCCAGAAGCTTGGCGTGAATGCCATGCAGGTGGAGAGCGTTGCCGACGCCGAGCTGCAGCGTCTGCCGCGCGTTCAGGGCGGACAGCCTTATCTTTCTAACGATACCAACGCCGTGCTGCAGCGTGCGCAGGACTTCGCCACGAAGAACGGCGACGAGTTTACGAGCGTAGAGCCTATTCTGCTCGCTCTCTTGCAGGTGAACTCTACGGCGAGCCGCATCCTCAAGGACGCAGGCATGACCGAGGCTGACACCGTGAAAGCAATACAGGAGCTGCGTCAGGGCGAGAAGATACAGTCGCAGTCGGCTGACGAGAACTTCCAGAGCCTCGAGAAGTACGCCAAAAACCTCGTTGAGGAGGCGCGCCAGGGCAAGCTCGACCCTGTTATAGGTCGTGACGAGGAGATACGTCGCGTGCTGCAGATTCTCTCGCGACGCACGAAGAACAACCCGATATTAATCGGTGAGCCGGGTACGGGTAAGACTGCCATCGTGGAAGGCTTGGCGGAGCGCATCGTGCGCGGCGACGTACCAGAGAACCTGAAGGACAAGCAGCTCTACTCGCTCGACATGGGCGCACTCGTAGCCGGAGCCAAGTACAAAGGCGAGTTCGAGGAGCGACTGAAGAGCGTCATCAAGGAGGTGACCAACGCCGACGGTCGCATCATCCTCTTCATCGACGAGATTCATACGCTTGTAGGTGCAGGCGGTGGCGAAGGTGCTATGGACGCTGCTAACATCCTCAAGCCGGCACTTGCGCGTGGCGAGCTGCGCAGTATCGGTGCTACGACGCTCAACGAGTATCAGAAGTACTTCGAGAAGGACAAGGCTCTGGAGCGCCGTTTCCAGACCGTAATGGTCGACGAGCCTGACGAGCTTTCGGCTATCTCCATACTTCGTGGTCTGAAGGAACGCTACGAGAATCACCACAAGGTGCGCATACAGGACGATGCCTGCATAGCTGCCGTGAAGCTTTCGGAGCGTTACATCTCCGACCGCTTCCTGCCCGACAAGGCTATCGACCTCATGGACGAAGCGGCTGCAAAGCTGCGCATGGAGCGCGACTCTGTGCCCGAGGAACTCGACGAGATTACGCGCCGACTGAAGCAGCTCGAGATTGAGCGCGAGGCTATCAAGCGCGAGAACGACACCGAGAAGATTAAGCAGCTCGACAAGGACATTGCCGAACTGCGCGACCAGGAGAAGGCGTTCCGCGCTAAATGGGAGAGCGAGAAGGGCTTGGTGAACAAGATTCAGCAGGACAAGCAGCAGATGGAGCAGCTGAAGTTCGAGGCGGAGCGTGCCGAGCGCGAGGGCAACTACGAGCGCGTGGCTGAGATACGCTACGGCAGACTGAAGGCTCTTGAAGAGGACATCCGACAGATACAGAACCAGCTGAAGTCGACGCAGGGCGGCAACGCCATGATACGCGAGGAGGTGACAGCCGACGACATAGCCGAGGTGGTGAGCCGCTGGACGGGAATACCCGTTACGCGCATGATGCAGAGCGAACGCGAGAAGCTGCTGCACCTTGAGGAGGAGCTTCACCGCCGCGTCATCGGACAGGACGAGGCTATCAAAGCCGTGAGCGATGCCGTAAGACGTTCGCGTGCCGGACTGCAGGACCCGAAGCGACCTATCGCTTCGTTCATATTCCTCGGCACGACGGGTGTGGGCAAGACGGAGTTGGCAAAGGCTCTCGCCGAATACCTGTTCAACGACGAGACGATGATGACGCGTATCGACATGAGCGAGTACCAGGAGAAGTTCAGCGTGTCTCGACTCATCGGTGCGCCTCCAGGATACGTAGGCTACGACGAGGGCGGTCAGCTGACGGAGGCTGTACGCCGCAAACCTTACTCTGTCGTACTCTTCGACGAGATAGAGAAGGCTCACCCCGATGTCTTCAACATCCTGTTGCAGGTGCTCGACGACGGACGACTCACCGACAACAAGGGCCGCACCGTCAACTTCAAAAACACCATCATTATTATGACTTCAAACCTTGGTAGCCAATACATACAGGCTCAGTTCGCCGGCATCACGCCCGAGAACCGCGACCATGTCATCGACGACACCAAGGAGAAGGTGATGGAGATGCTGAAGAAGACGATACGTCCGGAGTTCCTCAACCGTATCGACGAGACTATCATGTTCCTGCCGCTCACGAAGGAGGAGATTGCGGAGGTTGTAACGCTGCAGATGAACGCCGTGAAGAAGATGCTGGAGCCGCAGGGCTTCACGCTCAACATCACGCCGGCAGCCATCGGCTTCCTCGCCGACGAGGGCTTCGACCCGGAGTTCGGTGCACGCCCAGTGAAACGCGCCATACAGCGCTGCGTGCTCAACGACCTCTCGAAGAAGATTCTTTCGGACGAAGTGTCGCGTGAGAAGCCTATTACAATCGATGCAGACAGCGAAGGCTTAGTGTTCCGCAATTAAAAAACGCAACAATTGTCATCCGCAACGGTCGACGCAGACATCCGCATCGGTCGACGCAGACGTCCGCAACGGTCGACGCAGCATAGATAAAGTCAACATAGACACTAAAAAAAAGTAGCAGAGGTCAACGACTTCTGCTACTTTTTTTGTTTAAACACTTGCTCAGAGTGTGCCGAACGCACCTCTTGAGATTTTATTTACTTCACGTATTTCTTTCCGTTCTGGATGTATATGCCCTTTCCTAAGGTGCTGAAGTTGTTGCCAACATAGCGTCCGTCGATAGTGTATATGCGTCCGTCGTTGGTCTTAACGTCGACCTTCACGTCCTCGATGCCAGTCTCGCCAGCCACGCATACCTTCACCTCGTCGAGGAAGAAGCGCTTTCCGCCGTTGAAGTAGACACGGTCGTAGCCGTTGCCCTCAAACTCTACAGCGTAGTCGTTCCACTTGCCTTCCTCCATGAAGAAACGCTCAAGCATCTTGTTGCCGAAGTAAACGTCGATAGTGTTGTCGTCGCCCTTGAACGGAGCCGCCTTAAATGTGAGGCGCACCTTGCCCGGCACGTTGAATGCAGGCGTAGAAGCCTCGCCCGGCACAGCCTTTGAACCAAAGCGTGCGCACTTGTTGCCGGCGTTGCCCTTGTTGAAAACCCAACCTGTCAGGTCGGTCTTCAGTGCGTTGCTTGTATTAGGATTCCAAATGCCGTCGTTGCCACCCTTAGCGGTGTTGGCATCGAAGGTCTCGTTGAGGAGCACTGCTCCCGGAACGATGTCGATGTTCATGCCAGGCAGACCGCGGAAACGGAACGAAACTGTTCTGTCGGCGTTCTGTGTGATGCCGAGCAGAGCCTTGCCCATGAGCTTCGAGCCGTCGAAGTTGGCGTTGAAGAGTGTAGCAGCAGGCGCAGAAGTGTCGGTAAGACTGTCGTTCTTCACAACGCCATTCTCCATGTACGGATATGTATCGTAGGCTGCTTTATGACCTGTCGCCATGTTGTCGGCATGGAACACCGACATACGCTGATGAAGTGGGTCGTCGTTCACGCTGTTTGCATCCCACACCGACTGGAGATAGTCGACATGTGTCACGAGTAAACCGTTACCTGGCAGCGATGCGTCCCAGTTTGTTTTCTGGCGGTTGTCGATGATGTAGTACTCGTCGCGGTTGTTCTCGTTGTACATGATGTATGTCTTGCCACCCTCGCTGAGCGGTTTCATGTTCGAGATGTCCTGATTTTTCACCAGCTCGATTGGCTCTATCCAGCCAGCCACCCACTTCTCGTAGCCTGTGAAGCCTGCCGGACAGAAGCCGTTGCCGTTGTAGCAGCCAGAGTGGAGCAAGTCCCAGTCGTCCATGCCGTAGCCGCCGGAGTAGGTAGTGTCGTACATGTCGGCGAAGCCAAGACAGTGAGAGAACTCGTGGCATACAGTGCCGATGCCGTCGCACTCCTTATCGGGGTTGAGCTCGCTACTGCAAGCGTATGTGTTTATGTAAATGCCCTCGCCCGTATTGTACACCTGACCGTAGTCGCTTGCGCGGAGAGTGCTCATGTGAGGCCAGATGTTAGACGCAGCTGCTCCCTCATAGTTCTCGCCACGTCCGGCGTAGAGGAGGAACACCTGGTCGGCATAGCCGTCGTTGTCCCAGTCGTAGTCCTTGAAGTTCACCTTGCCCTTGCACTGGCCGAGTGCCCATGCCACGAGCTCGCCGATATGACAGTCCGTTCTGCCGTTAGAATAGTTCTCGCCGTAGTAAGCAGCCTCCTTCGGAGCTGTGACCGGACCGACGATATCGAACGTCAGCTCGAACTGACCACCGCTCTGTGCGTGGTAGTAGTCGCGCACTGAACCCTTGAATGAGCCTTCCACGTAGTTCTCTTTGTTGGCAAACTTCTCGTAGAACGCCTTGTCGTGCTTGCTGTTGAACGGACGGTCGGGGAACTGCACGAGCATAATCAGACCTTTCTTCTGTCCGAAGTAGCCCTTCTTGCCCTCGTCAGCCTTCTTCATACGCAGACGTTTTGCGCCAATGACCTCGTTCACCTTGGCACGCTTCAAGCGTGCACTCTCACGAGCAGCCGGCATATCCATGAGCTCGTAAAGCCCATCGGCATTCTGATAGTAGCACTTGCCGTCCTCGGCGAGATAATAGTGCAGGAACTCGTCGCCCTGAAGCGAAGCCTTCAGTTCGGTTCCATTGACAAGCTTGATGACGGTAGTGCCCTTTCTTGCAGGAACAGCAAAAGCAGAGAGCGACGCCATAGCTATGCACAACGATAGTAAAGTCTTTCTCATATAAGATTTGGATGTAATAAAATAAATATGCGATAATGATTTAAATCAGTTGCAAATTTACTTATTTAATTTTCATTTTTCAGTGTTTTTCAAATAATTATGTATGATGCGATGTGTTTTTCACCAATTTTAAACTAACTTTGTAGAGTTGATATCAACCCCTCACCACAACAACACCTCAACATCACAACATCTCAACATCATTTAAAACCCAACAATATGGAAAACAACGAAAAAGACCACATCCAGTTGCCCGACAACGCCTTCACCGAGTTGAAGCCGGGCGAGGAGTATCAGCCCGTGATGGAACCGGGCAGGAGTTATCCGGAAGTGAACCTATGGTCGGTGACCTGGGGCATCATCATGGCGATGCTCTTCTCAGCCGCCGCTGCCTACCTCGGACTGAAGGTGGGACAGGTGTTTGAGGCAGCCATCCCTATCGCCATCATTGCCGTAGGCGCATCAACACTTGCCAAGCGCAAGAACCCGCTTGGCGAGAACGTCATCATCCAGAGCATCGGTGCCTGCTCGGGCACCATCGTAGCCGGTGCCATCTTCACGCTGCCTGCCATCTACATCCTGCAGGCTAAGTATCCGGAGATGAGCGTATCGTTCGTGAAGGTGTTCATGTCGTCGCTGCTCGGCGGCATCTTGGGCATACTGTTTATGATTCCGTTCCGCAAGTACTTCGTGAAGGACATGCACGGCAAGTACCCCTTCCCCGAAGCCACTGCCACTACGCAGGTACTCGTGAGCGGAGCCAAGGGTGGCTCACAGGCTAAGCCGTTGCTCATCGCCGGACTCATCGGTGGTCTGTACGACTTCATCGTGGCTACCGTCTACTGGTGGAACGAGTGCTTCACGACGCGCGTCGTAGAATGGGGAGCCGTAGCTGCCGACAAGGCGAAGCTCGTGTTCAAGGTGAACACCGGCGCTGCCGTGTTAGGTCTGGGCTATATCATCGGCTTGAAGTATGCCTTCATCATCTGCCTCGGCTCGTTCGCCGTATGGTGGCTCATCGTGCCGGGCATGTCGATAATCTTCCACGACCAGGTGCTCAACCTCTGGAACCCTGAAATTACGCAGACCGTTGGCGCAATGTCGCCAGAACAGATCTTCAAGTTCTACGGCAAGAGCATCGGTATCGGCGGCATCGCCATGGCTGGTATCATCGGCATCATCAAGTCGTGGGGCATCATCAAGGGTGCCGTATCGCTTGCTGCTAACGAGATGAAGGGTGGCGCACAGTCGTCTGCCAACACCGTGCGCACACAACGCGACCTGCCGTTCAAGTTCATCGCCATCGCTTCCATCGCTACGCTCATCATCACCTTCCTCTTCTTCTGGTTCGGTGTGATGGATGGCAATCTGCTCTTCGCCGTTGTAGGCATTCTGCTCGTCACCGTCATAGCGTTCCTCTTCACCACCGTAGCCGGCAATGCCATTGCTATCGTAGGCTCCAACCCCGTATCGGGCATGACGCTTATGACGCTCATCCTCGCGTCGGTGGTGCTCGTGGCTGTCGGACTGAAGGGCACTGGCGGTATGGTTGCCGCGCTCATCATGGGTGGCGTGGTCTGCACCGCACTCTCTATGGCAGGCGGTTTCATCACCGACCTCAAGATTGGCTACTGGCTCGGTACAACGCCGAAGAAGCAGGAAACGTGGAAATTCTTAGGCACGCTCGTATCGGCTGCTACAGTTGGCGGCGTGATGATTTTGCTCAACCAGACATACGGCTTCGCAAGCGGAGCCCTCGCAGCTCCTCAGGCTAACGCTATGGCTGCCGTCATCGACCCGCTTATGAACGGTGTGGGTGCTCCGTGGGCATTGTACGCTATCGGAGCCGTAATCGCTGTGGTGCTCACCTACTTTAAGATTCCGGCTATCGCCTTCGCACTCGGCATGTTCATCCCATTGGAGCTGAACACTCCGCTCCTCGTTGGTGGCATCGTCAACTGGTACGTTACATCGCGCTCTAAGGACGCAGAGGTGAACCGCGAACGTGGCGAGAAGGGCACACTGCTCGCCAGTGGTTTCATCGCTGGTGGCGCACTGATGGGTGTTCTCTCTGCCCTGCTCCGCTTCTGCGACGTACACTTCGTAACTGATGGCTGGATGAAATCGTGGCTTGATAATCCTCTGTCAGAGGTAGCTTCGCTCGCAGCCTACTGCTGCCTGATCGGCTACTTCGTGTTCGCCACAAAGGGCAAGAAGTAAGGATATAGAATATAGAGCGTACGCATCGGCTGATGCGCAACATCATACTAACGCTATACATACAAAACAAGGGGTGCAACCGCGGTTGCACCCCTTGTTTTGTATGTATAGCGTATAGCTTAAAATATTAATCGATTTCTTCATCAGCCTCGTAACCACCCATCTCGCGGATAGCATTCTTCAGCATAGTGTACTGCTGATAGAGGTGGTTTACCGGCTCCTCGCCCTTAGTGTAGTCGTGCATTGGAGCCTTGAGGAAGAAGCTCAGGAAGCGCTGTATGCCGTAGCGTCCGGCACGAGCAGCGAGGTCGCTGAGCAAGGTGAGGTCGAGCAACAGCGGAGCAGCGAGGATAGAGTCGCGGCAGAGGAAGTTAATCTTGATCTGCATCGGGTAGCCCATCCATCCAAAGATGTCTATGTTGTCCCATCCCTCCTTGTTGTCGTTGCGAGGCGGATAGTAGTTGATGCGCACCTTGTGATAGTACTGTGTATCCTCGTCGTTGCCATGTCCGTAGAGGTCGGGCTGCACGTCGGGCTTGAGGATCGTCTCAAGTGTAGAGAGCTTGCTGACCTCCTTGGTGTGGAAGTTGGCAGGCTCGTCGAGCACGAGTCCGTCGCGGTTGCCGAGGATGTTTGTAGAGAACCATCCGCTCAAACCGAGGCAGCGTGAGCCAATCATCGGAGCGAAACCGCTCTTCACGAGCGTCTGACCGGTCTTGAAGTCCTTACCGGCGATAGGCATCTTGGTCTGCTCAGCGAGCTCCCACATAGCCGGGATGTCGACTGTGGTGTTAGGAGCACCCATGATGAACGGTGCGCCCTCTGTCAATGCTGCGTAAGCGTAGCACATAGACGGAGCTACATGCTCGCGGTCGTCAGCCTTCATAGCTGCTTCGAGAGCTGCCACTGTGCCGTGTTTCTCCATGTCTACTGGTACGTAGATTTCGGTAGACGCTGCCCAAATAACAACGATGCGTGCGCAACCATTCTGCTCCTTGAAGTCGCGGATATCCTTGCGGAGAGCCTCAACCATCTCCCAGCGAGTCTTGCAGTCCTTAACGTTGTCGCCGTCGAGGCGCTTAGCGTAGTTCTTGTCGAAGGCAGCCTTCATCGGCACCACCTTTTCCAACTCCTCGCGCACGGGGTTGATATCCTTCTCCTTCAACACCTCGGCATACATAGCTGCCTGATAAGCATTCTGTGGATATACGTCCCATGTTCCGAATACGATATCGTTGAGATCGGCAAGAGGCACGATGTCCTTATAATGCAGATACTTCTTGTCTGCGCCCTTGCCAACACGAATCTTGTCATACTGAGTCATTGAACCAACAGGCTTAGCAAGTCCCTTGCGAGCCATGAACACACCAGTCATAAAGGTGGTGGCTACTGCGCCACAGCCTACAACCAAAATACCCAGCTTTCCTTCTGCTGGCTTAACGTTAGTTTGTTTCATCTTTTAGTTATTAAAATTTTAATAATTAGGTTTCTATGTACATTCTGTTATGAAACCACAATCGGACAGAAGCATATTAACGTTTCAAACCCTAATTGTTTCACAACATGACTTAGCAAAAGTACTAATTTAATCCGAGAAACACCCAACTTAAACCATTTGTTTTCAAAATATGGTACTATTTAACACTTTTGTTGCAATATACAACAGCATAACGACTCTACGCAACTAATCACAGGCTATAGCTCACAGGCTATAGCAAAACATCTGAAAGCAGCAAACAGATACACGTTTTGTCGGGCAATGGGTCTTCTTTTGGGTTGGCATAATATATGAGTGCCACCTTTTGATTGGAGCCATCTTCATCGCGCGTAATGGTTAGCTTGGCATGGGAGCCGCCCCCGAAGAAGTTTTCGAGCATGAAGTCCTGACGTTTCTGATAGAGTTGCATATCGATAATATTGCCTTTGTAGCGCACGCTATCGCGATAAGTCAAAGTGCAACACTGCTTACGTTGCTCGCTATCGTATGTCACGACCAACCTACCCATATCTGCAACGAGGGTGTCCTCGGGCAGTTCGCTGGAGAACTCGACGTGATAGCGGAACGAATAGGGATAAAAAAAACTGTCCTGTGCATGACTGGTGCATACACAGGATAGTATAATGATAACGAATGATAAAAATCTGAACTTTGCCATTTCAGTAGAATTAGACTAACTTTACCACCAACCGAGTGAGCAATCGCTCTCTGGGCAGTTGTTGGTTGCATACTCATCAGCGAGTTTGCGACAAGCTGCTCCCAGTTCCTTTCTACTGAGCTGCACCGACTCGTCGCCATAGGCTGTTTCGTACACCTTCTCCATCATCTCTAAAGCCTGCTCGTAGAGGTTGCAGTCCTCTGGAATGGCGCAGAGCTCGAACAAAGCCTGCTCGTACTGCTTGCCATTGATGAGCGTTTGTGCCTTACGTATGATTGATGCGGCGTTGTTGTTGTAGTAGTCGATAATGCGTTGCTTCGACTTGTCAACGAGTTTGCGGAGCTGTGGCGAGTTCTTGATGTTCTTCAACGCATTAGTGAGCGCCTGCTCTTCGGTGTTGCCGATGCCAGTGAACTCAACGATAGACGTACCGAAGCACGACTTTGTGCGTGCATCGCCAACGGCGAAGGTTGCTGATATGCGTTGCGCCATCTTTGTGCCTGCCACTTCTGTCTGCAACGGAACGGTCTTGCACGCCAATACGAAGCGCGAGTTGTAGCCACTCACCAGCTTCATCGAGGTGATGACGCTGCGCAAACGAGCCTCTACGATAGCCTTCTGACCTTCAGTTGCCTTGCTCTCCTTTGCGTCGTACATCGGCGAGAGCGTTATCTGTGCAGAACTTGCGAGCGAGCAAAGTGCCAGCGCTGCAAGAACAAATAGTTTTCGTATCTGCATAATCATAATGTTTTAGAACAACATGTTATTTGTTTTTGAAGTCTCGCAAGCCGACGGGCTTGCAAGACTTTCCTTTTGCTATTACTCGACGAGGAAGTTGACACGTCCGAGCGTGTTGCCCTGTCCCTTGCTTACCTTAAAACCGGTCTCTGCCTTGAATGCCTTTCTTATGCCCTTAGCCCATTCTTCTGCCTCGATAGGTTCACCGCTCTCGTCGAAGAATGGTATGCGCACAGCCTTGAACTCAACAATATCAGTTGTCTTGCGTCCTATCTTGCAAGCCCGATTTACGGCGTGCTTCTTCACCCACGAGTAGAGGAACTCGTCGTATGTGTCGCCGTCATCGCCGATCTCGTCCTTGATGAAGTTGATGCCGGCACTTGGTGCTGAGCGGAACACAACAACAATCTTGCGACCGTTGTCGCGCAGGTCCTTATAATACTCAATGATGCGGTCGCACAAGTCGTCACAGTTGCCTGCCACTGCCTTACGCAGTGCGAGGTCGGTAGGATCCATTGTCATAGAAATGGTGCCTTCTACCGACGACACCTGCTCATAGGTGTAAGCGTCGACAGCCTTTATAGTATAAGAAATATTCTTGCGCGGACCAACCATTTGCACAGCATAGTCGACATCTACGCGGATGTCAGGACGTGCCTGCTGCATGAGTTCGTCCATAGCGTTCTTCTCTGCCTCATAGCCGTCAGCTGCATTAGCAAGTTCTTCGGCGCGTTCGCGCTTCATATCCTTAAGAATGCTCTGCAGGTCTTCGTGCTCGAACTTACGCTCCTCAAACACCTTCTGCACAGATTGGATAACCGAACCCATTTCGCGTGTGTTCACAAAGGCTTCGTTATACTTAGGTATGTATTCTGTCTCGCCCTGATTGTTGAACGTCTTCATAAAACCATGATCATTCATCCACGAGTCGGCAGGGAAGACGATAATGGTAGGCATTGCTGCCTGCTGCGCCTTCATCACAACTGCGAAGGTAAGGAGCAGAAACAAACTAAAAATTCTTTTCATAATACGTTTTTCTATTTACATTAAAACATCTGCTATTATCGAGTATTAGCGCGAGAAGATGCTACGTGCTCCTTCTATAATGCCATCCTTCTCCATGCGTTTGCGCAATTCTTTGAGATTGACCTGCACGAGCAAACCAACCTGCCACTCCTTCTTGCCTTTGATAACATCGCCGGCAGACTGTGCGCCACGGCTTGTAAGTTGTATGTACTGGCGGTATTCGCCCGAATTGAAGAAGCGGTCAAAGTACTCCTTGTGTGCCTGATAGCCTTCTGGGCAGAGCGGAGGCACATTGCCCTGTTTGCCAGAATAGTTGGCAGCCAAGCCTTTAAAGAGCAGTCCGTGTACGGCGTTGCGCATACAGATATCTTTAGTAAGCAGTTCTTTCTTCTTACCATAGCTCCACACCTTGAATACCGTAAAGCCAACTGTGGATGCTGGTACGTCCTTTACATAAGTAAGCTCATAACTGTAATCGACAAAATCCTTCTTTTTACCAGCACTTACTGAAAGTGCCATACAGAAGCAGATAGCGATAAAGAGTAATCTTTTCATAATCAAATCTATTTAGCATTTAACCAAAAACGTCTTTTAAAAGCTACACACCTATTATATATAAATATGTATA
>OHSI01000892.1_pt1 | contig 17293 bp, 19 predicted proteins | sample 1578641 | NCBI WGS metagenome assembly OHSI01 (sample SAMEA3879535, study PRJEB24766) | human gut metagenome | biome: human-associated habitat; feature: feces | place: USA | collected 1985/1987 | reverse complement strand
GAATATCAAATAATAAAAATACCACTCAAAAATTAATTTGAGTGGTAAAAGTGGTAATTCGTGGAATGTCAGGATATATCACGGATTATCTGAATATGCTTTCCATTTCTTTGGCGAATTTCTGGTTGCTGTCACTCGGAAAATCGGAAACGGGTTCTTTGTACTTCGACCTGTAATAGCTCTCGTCAATATCCAGTAGTTTCAATATCTTGTCTCGCCATTCATCCCTGTATTGCTTGGATAGTTTTTCGCTCATCAGGAATATCAGGTAACACACCCGTATCTTTTCCCTTGCCTTGATTTTTAGTTTGTTCTTGCAGGGGTACAGGTTTATATTGGCATAGAAGTCCGCTATGGTAATGGCTTCGAACTGTTCCCCGACACAGGTTCCATGAATGGGCGAAAGCGGCTTCATGTCAAAATATTCATGCTGTTCCTCCGGTGTATTCTGTACTTCTTCTTGCGCATTTTGCTCGACAGATTCCTCCGGTCGTTTCTCTTTCACATCATCAGGAAGGTACTTTTTCAAGATTTCCATAAAAAGAATACTCAGGCGGTAAACATTATCGGAAAGGTTTTCCGTATATTGAAAAGCCTCTTTCCTGTCTTGCTTTTGCAATTCATAGAGTTTGTCCAATTCCTTCTTTTCCTTGTCGTATTCAGCCTTGCAGCGTTCATACTCCTTCTCGGCTTGCTTCTCTTCCTCTGCCGTATGTTCCCTGTAGCCAATGGAATCATATCTGTTATATGCTTCATTCAAGGGCTTGCTTAATTTTTGTGTAACTCTCAACTGCGCTTCTATATCAGTGTCATATCTGCCAGCGAAGTTGTAGCATACACGGGAAATTATCTCATCATCAAACAATGGATGTTTTTCGTAAATCAGTATGTTCTTCTCTATCTCGGTTCTCAGGCTGTTGAGAATCAGAGTATATTGTTCTTTATGTTTGTCAAGCACCAGTTCAAGGATAGCGGCTTCAAAAGCTGTTGTATCATTGTATTGCTTATAGAAGTCCGTGATGAATTTCTGCTTGTCAAAAGAGAAAGTATGGCTGATTATAAAATCGCTGTATATTCGATTGAGTTCGCCATATTGGGGAATCATAATCTGTATTTCTACTGCCATGTACACTTAGTTTATGGATTCTTATCTTTATCAAGAAAGGAAGTCAGTTCTTCCTCTACTTCTTCTATACTTGGCAGAACTGATTTTAAATTCTCAGGTATAGCCTTGCTCAACTGATAATCGCTGATACCTATCGGCTGGTCGTAGCCTGTCAAGGCGTATTGTGCTACAACTTCGTCTTTTCCTTTGCACAGCAACAACCCGATAGTCTTGTTGTCATTCTCTCCCCTCATCTTGTCATCCACCACATTGATGTAGAAGTTCAGTTGTCCTGCATACTCCGGTTTGAATGGGGTAGCCTTTAATTCCACTACGATGTATGCATGTAGGGGAATGGAATACAGAATCAGGTCGGCATAGAAATCGCTGTTACCAATTTGAAAATGCTTCTGTCGGGCAACGAAAGCAAAGCCATTGCCCATTTCCAGCAAGTAACGGGTGACGTGCTTAACCAGTTGTTCTTCTATGTCCCTTTCGTCTGCCTTTTCCTTAGTTCCAGCCAAGTCAAAGATGTATGGGTCTTTCAGAAGGTAATTGGCAAGGTCGCTTTGCGGTGCAGGAAGCGTGACTGTGAAATTATTAACCTTGTTGTTGCTGATTTGTCTGCTATACAGATTGGTTTCAATTTGTATTTTAAGAACATTGCTGCTCCAGCCCATTTCCACGGACTGTTTCATGTACCAATAGCCTATGCCTAACGGTAATGAGCCATCAAGTATAACCATTTGGCTTGCCCAGTTTATTCTGGCGACAGGGGAGTTCAAGAAAATTTTTTCTATCTCCATAATCCCCATCCTGTAAATGGCAGAAACGGTTTTCTCTACGTCCTGAATTTGCGCAGGAGCTTCCTGCGTAAATTCTAAAGACTGACAATCAGTGGATTGCATTTGCGCAGTAAGTTCCTGCGTAAATTGCTTGTCGTTCAGTTTCAATACTTCGTTTGTCACATTCTGTATGTTTGGAACAGATAGTCTTACATCCGTATCAATGAAACTTCTTAGCACACTCAGCGGATATGTCCGTGCGAATTGGCACATATAAGTAAGGTTGCGTTCCGAATAGCCTTTCTTTTCGGGATAATTGAACCGGATAGCCTTTGCCAATTGCTTGATGATTTTACTTCCCCACCCATGCTGTTGCTGATGATAGAGAATATAGTTGCCCACTTTCCAGTAGTGGAACAGCATTTGCGCATTGGCTGCTGTAATCAGCCGATTTCCATATTTCTATTCGTTTATTTTGTGTAAATACACATTATTAACGACCACAAAGTTAGCCTTATTCCTTTGTACACGCAAATTTCAAGGCAAGAAAATGAGTCAATGGTCACTCCTTAACCCGACCTCTAATTGACTCGCAATTCAACTCGCAGTTTTTTCTCCATCAGACATTAAAATATATAGGATAACTTTTTGTCTATCAGTTAGTTTTAACTCGCAATCCAATTCGCAATCCAACTCGCAATTTTGATTGGAATTACTTTCATTGTTGATGTCCTCAAAACGGAATACGATGGCAACTCCTCCTGGACGAATCTCGTAATATGGTTCGGGAATTTTTTCGCCTTGCATGCCTGAACCATAAGCGCCATGCCGCTGCCCAGCTTCAGGACTATACAGGACGCGCAACCAGTAAACCGCTGAGCAACAAAGAGTTAACCATTTTCAGAGTTGGAATTTTGATAACCCTGAAAATGGCTATATTATTGATACTTAATGCTTTATAGGGTGCATCAAATGGCCGCCGCAACATCGCCGTGAAACTTCTATACTTAGTAATACTTAAAACGCTTACTAAACAAGGTTACGACGGAGCCACTCACTGAAGATAAGGTCGCTGATATGTTTCTTACCGTCAGTTTCTGCTATAACTCCTAATTTCATCAAACTTCGGCAGGCCGTCTGGATGGAGCTTGACGAACCCAGAGTGTACTTTGACAGGAAAGCGTTGGAAGTAATGTTAGCCCCAGCAGAACCTTCCAATGCAAGTGCCTGAAGCAGACTTTTCTGCTTCTCGGAATAACGCGAAAACTGCTCATTGTAGGAAAAATGCTGCTGAGCGATGATTGCAGAGTAAATCGCCTGAAAATCATTCTCTCCTATTGTCTTACCAGGCTCAGCCATCGCAAACGCTTCATTCATAAGCAGTTGAACATACCACGTAATTCCATTGAAATAATCATAACAAAGGTTAATCAACGCATCATCAATTTTCTTTCCTCTTCCGTATTTCCTAAACATCATTTGAGCAAAATCTCTATAAACGTCTCTGTCAATGACATCTATCGTCATCTGTACTGCGCTGTTATAGAATGGTTTCGCCGGAGAGGTAAACATATTTGTCATTGAATGCGTAATACTGCCAGTAAAGATAAAAATAATATTCCGGCATTTCTGCACCACCGTCCTCAGGTACGCCTCCATATTCGCCTCCTTGAAATCGCGAATCTTCTGAAACTCGTCAATTGCAATCACGCAAGGTCTCTTGCCTGAATCAAGAATCTGCATCAGTTCCTCAAGTGTCTTATCCGGATATGAAATATCCCCAACAATCGGTGAAAACGAAAGACTGTCAGTCAATTGACTGTACTCAATCTGTGGGCGCAACGACTTCAACCCCTGAAGAAGCTTGTCCTTTATTCCGAAATATTCACTTTTGCTAAAAATCTCATTTGCAAAGATCGCCACCATTTCCTTCAAATTATTCGCAGCATAGATATCAATCAGAAAAGTATTGAAAACGTCGCTGATTTCTTTCTGCGCGAAACAATGTCGAATCAAACCAGTCTTGCCGAGCCTACGTCGTGCAAACAATGCCACATTCCTTCCATTGAGTATGTGCTTGCAAAGCTGAGCTGTCTCTTCCGTTCTATCACAGAAATACTCTTCTCTGACATACGGAGTTATGACAAACGGATTTCTGAAAAAGTTTTCCATTATTATGCGATTTTACATTACGTCTTTTTACATTATGCAAAATTACATAATTTTTGAACAAATGCAAGAATGCCCAATAAAATTAAAACAGACAATGACCGCAACTAAATCACTATGCAAATTTTATGGCGGTCAATTCTTTCGCAAAATGATTCACTCCTTTCTGAATCTTATCTATAGTTCTTCTGCTCGGCTTGCGTCTGCCATGCAGATAGTGACCGAGTTGTGCTTGACTGACACCTGTAAGTTTTTCCAGACCAGCAAGAGAGAATATCCCGGCATATTCCAAATTCATTTTACAGTTAATTGCATTGCCGGAACTTCATAGCCGGGTAGAGACAGAATCCGCTGCGGGCACAGTATCCTGTCGGCTCGGCAATTCCATTCTCAATCAGCCAGTTATAGACCCACGGGTAATTATTCGTGTCAATGAACTGCGTCCCCTGCGGGAGCACGATGGAATCCGGCAGATTAACCGTGATCGCCGGTATCGACGAAATAAATTTCCACACACTACTGAAGGCAAAGGGTGACATCTGCATACAAATATATGGTATTTGTTGATAATCGCAAAATAACTTTCAACTTCTTTTCGATAATTGTTGAACAATGTACTATATTTGCAGAAGCAAGTTATGTTAAAGCACAATCGGACAATCATTCATGTGGAGGTCAAGGACACCCATGAACACTTTTACTTTGGGTCAGTTGCAGCAATGTACGAAGACTCCAGAGTAAAGAACCTGTTGAAAATCAAGTACCAGACATTCAGGACAAAGCGCATTTCTGAAGAGAAGCCGTTCGAAAACGAGTTCGTGATCGTGCGGAAAGGCAACCTGAACACCATCGACCATAGCCGGTCCATTTAGAATATTGGGAAAAACTCGCTGACTTCGCGGTCCGGACAGGACGAAGAATCCGATTCTCACGACCAAGAATCTGATCTACACGGAAAAGGAGCATTCGTACAAGATAATCTACACCACGTCACTCTCCGGAGAGAACCGTGACATTGACCAGAGATCACAACAGTTTGATGGCGTTGATGTTGCGGCCGCAGTCGGCTCCTTCGCGGCGGGCAGAGAAGAAATCGGTGTCGTTGTAGGTACAGATGCCACAGACCTGGATGTTGGACTCTGCCACTCCGCATTCCAGAAGCGTGATACGGCAGACTTCGAAAAGGTCGATATGATGGCCGCCTTCGAGACTGCCCTCAGTACGCGGACCGCGGAACGACCAGATTTTATCCACCGGGAAACCTGACGCCTTGAAAAGCTGCGCCACATCCTCGCCTACCTGGAAATTGTCGATACAGATACCCGGGCCGATGACGGCACGCATATCCGAAGGCTTTGCACCATAATTCTTTATCATTGCCAGAACCGTCTGCGCAGCTATCTTGTTGATAGTTCCACGCCAGCCGCTATGGGCAGCCCCGACACACCGTGACACAGGATCATACAGCAACACCGGAATACAGTCCGCTGTACGCACACCTATAGCCACATTCTTCAGATTAGTCACCAAGGCATCCACACCTTCCAGTTCCTCTCTGGAATAATCAGGTCTGTCGATGACAGCCACATTGGCAGAATGAGTCTGATGCGGCTGTATCACCGGATATGGCAACACCGAATCACGCCTTGTCGTAAACGCCTCTACACCCTCTCCCAAATTATATCTAAGCAAATCCATAAATTCCTCACTATCAAACAAATTCGCACAGCATCAGAGCTGCACTTCTATCTTCGCCACGAAAACGGCAGGGCCCTGGAGCCACACATTATCCGCCGTAAAAGGCAATGTCCCATTTCCACGCAAACCTGTTTCCTCCTGACACGAAGCCACATCCAGATGCGGAACGAAATCCACCTTCAAATCCGCTATTTTAGCATGAACGCATGCAGAAACGTCCACGGAACCAGAACTATTGGAGCATCCGCCAAGAACACCGCGAATCCAGGAAGCCATCGACGAAGCCACTATACCGGTACCACAGGCAAGCGTCTCATCCTCAACACCTTTCTCGTAAGTTCTCACGTCGATATCCAGGTTCCCGTCAGACAGAAAATCATTGACACGGACAAAATTCACATTGACACCCTGAGGCGCAAACCTCGGATCATAGCGCAGACGCCTGCCGACTCCCACTACGTCACACTCTCCGACATCCTCCACGAAATGCACGAGATGCCGCGTGCCCGTATCGAGAAAAACATCCGGAAACATCGCACCCGTCTTATTCTCATAAAGAGCGGCGCCCTGCACATTCTTCATCTTCAGACGCACAATTCTCGGCTCCGAAGAAAATGCCTCCACAGAGTTTTCAAGTTCTGCAACATGCTGACCGTCAGGCGCTTCAAACACGAAACTTCCATAGCCCAGGTCAGCAGCAAACGCCACGATACAACGCCCGCCGTTGCCGCACATCATTCCGCCCGAGCCATCAGAATTATAATACCGCATCCGGAAATCCGCATCCGAACTCCGCTCAAGCACCATCACTCCATCCGCCCCGATACCGGTATGACGCTCGCACAGCCGCGCAATCTGCCCTGCAGAAAGGTCAATGTCAATGTCCCTTCCGTCAGCAATCAGAAAATCATTCCCCGCTCCGTGATATTTGTAGAAAGTCATCATCTCAACAAATCTTCCAGCTCCACAGAAGCATCCGTCTTGCCGTCCCTATATTTCACAATTACAGGAGTATAGAGACTTATCCCCGCTTCAGCACCAGGTCCTTTGGTCACCGGTCGGCTTCCGGCCACCACCACTGCTCCGGCTGGAACAGTAAGCCTTCCCGATTCATCAGGACGTATAAATCCGCCATTCACGGCATCATAAAGCGCTGTGGACCTGTTGATTATAACACCAGAGCCGAGCACTGCGCCCTCTTTTATCAACACGCCCTCATACACCCCGCAATTACCGCCGATGAAGACATTGTCCTCGACGATTACCGGCATTGCGCCGACAGGCTCCAGCACCCCTCCGATCTGGGCGGCGGCAGCGATATGCACATTCTTTCCGACCTGCGCACATGACCCCACAAGAGCGTGGGAATCAATCATCGAACCGGCATCGACATAGGCGCCGATATTCACATAAGCGGGCGGCATCATGATTACCGAAGGAGCAAGATACGCACCGCGGCGCACAGAACTGCCACCAGGCACAATACGGACCTTGTCCTCGACTGAAAATTTCCTTACCGGAATAGTATCCTTGTCAATGAAAGAGAACTCCCCTTCTGACATATCTGCGAGCTTACCCAGACGGAACCCACTGAGAATCACTTCCTTAATCCAGGAATTGACTATCCATTCCCCGTCTTTTTTCTCTGCAACCCTTATTTTTCCGCTTTCCAAATCAGCGCAGACCTGCAGAAAACGCTCCATTTCATTTTCCATATTCTCTTCTTATAAAAAGGTAACTCTTACAGAAGTCCCAGACCCGACATGACTTCCTTCAACAATTTTTCCGTACTCCCGACAGCAGGCGTGAGCGGAAGACGCATCTCGTCCTCACAGAGTCCCAAGAGTTTCAGGGCAGCCTTTGCCGGAATCGGATTGCTCTCCACAAACAGCGCGTTGTAAAGAGGCATCAGCTTGTCATTCAAACAGATAGCCTTCTGCAGATCACCAGCGAAAACAGCATCCACCAACTCCTTCATCATCTTAGGAGCCACATTTGAAGCCACACTGATGACACCATCGATTCCACTCGCCATCAGAGGCAGAGTCTGGTCATCATTGCCGCTCAGAACCGTGAAACCGTCCGGAGCCTGCCTCTTGATATCCACGATCTGGGCCACATCCCCGGACGCCTCCTTGACAGCCACGACATTAGGCACATCATGAGCCAGCCTCAACGTCGTCTCCGCCTTCATATTGGTTCCGGTACGGCCAGGGACATTGTACAGGATCACATCCCGGTCAGTTTCCTGAGCAACCGCCTTGAAATATTGATACAGACCTTCTTGCGTAGGCTTATTGTAGAACGGGACCACCACCAGGTACGCCTGCAAGTCCAAAGAATCCAGCAGACGCATATTGCGGACAGTTCCTGTCAATGAATTGGAACCCACGCCGGCCACCATAGGAACCCCCGGCGCCATCTCACGTGTAATCTGCACCAGACGCACCTTCTCGTCATCACTCAGACAAGGAGTCTCAGCAGTCGAACCGAGCGGCACTAAAAAATCCACACCGGCCTCAATCTGGCGGGCCACAGTAGCGCGATAAGCATTCTCATCGACTTTTCCATTCTTGAACGGAGTCACCAATGCCGTTCCCAAACCTTTGAATTTCATTGACATATAAATTATAAGGTCAAACTTCCACCGATAAACAGTTCACGGAACTCATAGACATTACGCCGCCTGCCGGCATCCTTAGCCAAATCATCAGCCATACCTGCCGCCAACACGGCCCCTTCCGCAAATCCCTGACGCGAAAAAGCCTCGTGCTCGAGAGTAATCCTGTCGCAGCCACCCTCGAAGCCGACAGTATGTATGCCGGCAAGTTCGCCGACCCTTACGGACGCGACATCCGTCTTCACGCCCATATTCAGGTCAATGTCACGAGCCAATGTCTTGGCAGTTCCGCTAGGCGCATCTATCTTATGGCAATGATGTTTCTCCACTATATACGGGGCATAGCCGCCAGACTTTGCAAGAAGCTTGGAAACCAAGTCCACAGCAGCTGAAAAGACATTGACACCGACCGAGAAATTGGAAGCCCAAATGAGAGGCGTACCGCATTTTTCGAAATAGGCAAACACCTCATCTGCAATATCATACCATCCCGTCGTACCTACCACCGCAGCCTTGAAATTCTCCGCGATGAATCTGTAATTTGCCCTGAACGCCTCCGGCACGGTAAAGTCGATGCAGACACTTTCTGCCGCCACAGCCTTGTCAGCAGACGTTATATCTTCCGACACGCCAGAGCACTCTATATTCCTGCTCTTCAGCACGGACTCCACCATTTTTCCCATGCGGCCGTAGCCACTGATAAAAACCTTCATATCTTATCCTGATTTTTCTAGCCAAACAATTTTGAATGCAGACGTCCTGCCGCTTCTTCTGCGTATTTCCTGTCTATCACAACGCTCGTGCTCAGAAGTGACGGACTCTGTACAGACATATAGACCGGGCAGCCGTCAAGCGCCTCCATAACATCTTCATACACACCCGATTGGGACACCACATTACGTCCCACGACCGAAATCTCGGCCTTGTCCCTGTAAACCATCACACAGAAACGGTTCCGCAGTGAAGAGAGCAGCTCCTCAAATCCGGGCTGGCCTGATTCCAATGTAAGCCCCACCTTGGACTCTGAAGAAGACACCAGAACGGTCTTTACCGGATAGTCCGCAATGCAGCTGAAAACACCGGCCAGCATTGACGAAACCCCGACGATATTCCTGGAGGTAATCTCGAGAAAGTCAATGTCTTCCTTAACCGCAATGGTCTTAGGGCCGCAGGCTGTCTGCTCGTAAGTCACCACAGAACCCGGCGAATCAGGCTTTAACGAATCCAGCACATAGACCGGAATATTCTTCTTTCTCGCCGGTTCGATAGTCAGCGGGTGCAGCACTCTCGCGCCCAAAAACGCCATTTCAGACGCTTCCTCATAGGAAATCTTTTCCACGCGGGAGGTAACATCCACCTTTCTCGGGTCTGCTGTACGGATACCGTCCACATCGGTCCATATCTCCACACGCTCAGCATCCAGAGCCATACCGAGGATCGCCGCCGTGTAATCGGAGCCCTCGAAGCCCAGAACCGAAGGGGCGCCCTCCACAGAAGATGCTATAAAGCCCTGAGTGAGAACCACATCCACACCTTTCGCAGCTTCCGGGACAATGCGTCTGACACCTGCCTGAGTCGCTTCCAAATCCGGCACCGCAGACATATATTGACAGTCGGTAACGATCATTTTACGGGCATCCACCCAGCCGCATCTCAGTCCGTTCACGTTCATTGCCGCAGAAACTATCTTGGAAGAGAGCAGCTCGCCTGTCGAGACGATACGGGCATAACTTCTTGGAGAAAGTTCTCCGATACAGCAGATTCCGTGCACGAAATCGCTCAGCGAATCGCAGATGGCATTCAAGTCGCCAAGACATTGACCTAAAACTTTTTCATCTGCCGACAGCAGTTCAGCCGCGAGGGACAGATGCCTTTCGCGCAGCGGCGCCAAGAGGCTTTCTGCTTTTTCAGCACATTGAGTCTCAGCGACTTCCGCTATATTGCAGAGCACTCTGGTAACCTGCGACAATGCTGACACGACCACGAGCGGCCTTTCCGCCATCCTTCCGCGGACTATTTCCGTAACGCGCAGAATCGCATCCCTGTCCTTCACCGACGTTCCGCCGAATTTCATTACTATCATACTACAATCCTCCTGAGAAGCTGTTTTGAAAATGACCTCTAATTTACAACAATTTCATCAGTAAACAGCCAAGCGTGCAGCGGAAGATTTCTACGGAACGCCTTGAAACGCACATAACGCGCAGATACATTGACAACACAGGACAATGTCTCATAACACATATCCGACGTGTCCGCCGGCAGCTGGCTGTAGCTTACGCTCGCCAAAGTATAATTTTCCCCGTCATCGGAAACATAGACTTCCACACGCTCCGGGACTGCCACATGGTTGTTCCTCTGAGCCATAAATGTAGCTCCCACATAGTGCAGAGGCTGTTTTTCTTCCAAGTCAATGATGATGTCCATATCTCTGATGAAGCCCAGCCAGCGGTCATCTCCATAAGACCAGCCGCCACGCAGACCGTCATTGACGGAAACATCTCCGCTCGCCCTGTATTTCTCGGCATACGGAGTCAGAATCTGCACAGGTTTTCCTACAGCCAGATGCTGCAGCGGCTCGCGGGACTCCATCCTCGTACCGAATTCCTTGTCTATATCGAACGGATTATAGCCCATTCTCTTCAACTCGGCGCAGAAACGCGATGCCCTCTCCTTGAAATTCTCATAGTTCTTGTCCTCTTTCCTGCTCCAGCCCGTTTCAGCAACTGCCAACGCTCTCGGATAGAGCATATACTCCAGATGCTCAGCTGTCGGAATGTACTCAGTCCACGCATTACCCTGAACACCAAGCAGATGTGGACTGTCAATATCCGCATCGTAAGAATATGCCTTGGCAAGAGAAATATAGCCGCCTATAGTTTCCGGCTGATAGATCGGCGCGTCCTGGGTGTAATCCAGGTAATACCAGGTATTCGGCGACATTATGACATCGTGGCCCTGCTTGATCGCGTTCTCGCCGTGCGAAGAACCACGCCAGGACATCACTACGGCATTGTCCGAAAGGCCGCCTTCCATGATTTCATCCCAGCCTACCATCTTGCGGCCGTGGGACTCCACTATCTTCTCGACCTTCCGGGTAACCCAGCTCTGCAACTGAGCCACATCAGCCAGACCATTTTCAGCCATAATCTTCTGACAATGAGGGCATTTCTTCCAAGCAGCCCTCGAAGCTTCATCTCCACCTATATGTATATATTCGGAAGGGAACAATTCCACCAGCTCCGACATGACATCCTCGATGAAGTCGAAAATATACTCGCTGCCCGGGCACATGTCAGAATTTATCACCCTTTCCCCATTTTCATCCACACAGGCAAGTTCAGGATAGGCCTCCAGCACTTCCCTGCTATGTCCCGGAATCTCGAACTCCGGAACTATATCTATATGACGCTCAGCAGCATAGGCCACCAATTCGCGCACGTCATCCTTCGTATAATAGCCGCCGGAAGCCATCGGACTTCCCTCCTCGGAATAAAAGCATCCAAGTTCACGCCACTGTTTCCAAGTACCGCCGATACGCCATGCCGCCTTTTTCGTAAGCATCGGCCTGGAATCTATCTGGATTCTCCACCCTGCATCATCCATCAGATGAAGATGAAGCTTGTCCATCTTCAGCAGCGCCATCGCATCTATCTGTTTCTCAATAAATTGTCTGTCACGGAAGTTTCTCGACACATCTATCATCAGACCCCTGTACGGAAATCTCGGCCAGTCGTAAACCGCGCAGCACTGCAGTTCGTCGCCACTCGCCTTCATCTGCCTCAACGTCTGCAACGCATAAAAAGCGCCCTTCGGCGCGAGGGCTTTTATGTCAATGCCTTTCTTCCCTATTGTCAATGAATAGGCTGCATCCCGACAGTCCTCACGGATGGAGGCATCTGCATTGACCTTCTTCACGAAATTCCTGTCGCCCAATGTGATGACGATGTCTCCTTTTTCCGACAATGTCCATCCGAGTCCATCCTTCGCATAGTCCTTAAGAGCATCCACACCTTCACAGTCTGATTTGCAGACTACTTTCAGTGTCGGGCTCTGAGAAAGCGTATAAGTTCCTTCATTCTCGGTCACGGATACCGGAAGCGGCACCACTGCACGCGGGGAAATGGCCACGGCCAATGTTACAAACAATGTGGTAATAAGCTGTATCATAATTCGTTATATAAAATATTCTTCAATAGAGTCTCATACTGGGACTGAGCCTTTTCCAAGTCGCTCAGCAATACATATTCCCTCGGGGTATGGGCCACGAAAATGGAGCCTGGACCGCAAAGCGAACGGTGGGTAAACTTGTTCATCCTCGGCGTGTCGCTTCCGAATGCCACAGGCTTGGTCCCGATGCCGTCGAAAGTCGTGTAGCGCATCGGGGTATCTCCGCCAAACGCCTCTATGTCAATGTCTTGAGACCGCATCTGTTCCATCACTTCCTGCACCATGACATCTGACGCGAAGGTGGTACGGAAATACAGGCGGAAAGAAAGTTCCGGACTGAGGATATTCTGAGGATTGTCAGAAGAGAGCTTGCCGATATTCCAAGTCGTCGGACCAAGCACCTCGTCTTCCGGAAAATCTATGCTCCGCAACTTTTCCACAAACTCCACAAATGTGTCCACAGCGCTATGTCCGAGTTCCGGATAACCTGAATGACAGGCTTTTCCGCGGATCGTGACCGAATATGACTTGGTCCCTTTGGATGCGGAGACCATAAGATTGTCCGTCGGTTCTCCCACTATCAGATATTCGCTCCCTGGGCAGTCACGGTCGAACGCCTTAGCTCCGAATGAGCCGGTTTCCTCTCCCGAGAGCAACAGCAACCCGAAATCAGTTTCTCCAGACGTGGATTCTGATGCCAGACTGCTGCAGGCGGACCACATTGAAAAGAACTGCCCCTTGGCGTCGCAGCTGCCGCGTCCTGTTATGAGCAGGTCATCCTGTTCTGTTATTTTGCCGTCCGGAAGGGTTTCTCCTGCATTGATTTTCCTGAACTGGGGCGCGAAATACGGCGGCACGGTGTCCAGATGCGAACAAAGCACGACCTTCGGAAGACAGGATGTCATCCCTGCATTGTCCCAGCGGAAGAGCAGGTTCAATGTCCCGTCCCCCACTTCGTAACGGGTACAGGTGCACTTCGGATCAATCTCCGGGAACCGCCGCTCCAGAAATTCGGCCAGCCGCCTTTCCTGTCCGCTCGTGGATTCCATGTCCAATATTTCCTTGAATAAGTCCAGATTCATATTCCTAAACGTATCGGACCCGCAAAACCGCTTGCGGGTCCATAGTTATGCAAAATTAGCAAATTCGCTCCAATTCCAAGTAACAATAAAGGAGAGCGGCCAAAAACTGATTTCGGCAACTCTCCAGTTTACATCATTTTCAGACGATCAGCTAATCCATATATCTGACCGGATTGCTGCGGCCTGCAAACACCCACAGCGCATCTGCGGCAGCGACTGGATTTTCACGTATTTTTTCGCCTTCAAATTCGAATTTTCCGGGAACTTCCTTCGATGCCGACCAACTCTTAGGTCTGTATATTCCGACAACTCGTCCGTCAGCAACTGCTATCACGTAGTCCACGTCTTCTGCTCTTTTCTTGGACAGGCGCCAATATTTTCTCGCGCACTCGTAGGTAGAGCCTCTTCCATCGGGAGCATGACGCTCCTGGTAATTTTTGGAAATATTAACAGCCAAGAGTTTCTTGCCGAACAGAAACGTACCCTGGAAAATAGGATGATTTGCTGGCATAGTTATTAAGATTTATTGTTTTAGCACCGCTCCTCAAGGCAGGCGGAAAGTGCCTGAACCATTCTCCGATGATTCTTTAGCAAGATATGAAGAAATATTGATAAATCGTTAAAAAATATGTTTAAATTTTCAATGTGAACCAATATGAACTTGACACGGACTTGCAAATAACCGAACTTTGCATAAAGAATAGAACGAACAGCTGACACGGCTGTCCTTAAAACTGATATGAACAGGGCCCCGACAATACGGGGAAACGGGGGAAACATGGCAGAGACAAAGATACCGGAACTGAACTACCTGCTCAAGAAAGTGGAGCAGCGTTACGGAAGAAGAATTTCCACATCGACAGACTTCGAGGCATTGTCGGTGGTCATTGACCATAAAACCGGAGAACTTGTAAGCGCATCTACGCTGAAAAGGCTCTGGGGGTATGTCTCTATGCGACCGACTCCGAGAATATCCACATTGGACATTCTTTCAAGATATTTAGGCACGAGGGATTTCCAGACATTCTGCAAGAATCTGAAGAACTCGTCCTCTTACCAGTCCACTTTTTTCTCCAGTTACACTTTATATTCAGAAGATCTGAAAAAAGGCCAGACTGTCATCATCAAATGGAATCCGGACAGAGTGGTCACACTCGAATATCTCGGAAACGACGAATTCGTGGTAAAGAAGTCACTGAACTCACAACTTCTTGAGAATGACCGGTTTGCCATCAACGCCATCATAAAGGACTATCCGCTGCTCATACCTAAGATCATAAGGGACGCGGACTACACTCCTTCCTATATTGCCGGCACAGTGGACGGCATCACCGAAATTACAGTAATCTGACGATACGGTCAGTGGCGTCATTGAACGTGCGCGCCTTGTAACGGTAGTCACTGCAGGCGTAGATTATCATTGAGACGACCACAGCAATGACTGCAAATGCCGCGAGGCTCAGCCACAACGTGGTCCGGCACTCGAGGGCGCGGCGTACTTCTGCCATATCGGAGTAGCGATCGTCAGGATTGTCCTTCGTACATCTGGCTGCGACACGGGCATAGTTTCCCGGAAGTTCCTGCAGCACCTTCCCAAATGAATACACATCTGTCCTGCAGTCGATTTTTCCGCCGGAAAGAAGTTCCGGGGCGGCATATGCCTGTGTACCGGCATGAAATTTCAGAAGCGCATAATCGTCCGAGTCTGAGAGGCCGAAGTCTATCAGCTTGACATTCTGCCCGTTATGAGTTATAAGAATATTTTCAGGCTTGAGATCCTTGTGTATTACCTGCTTGCTGTGGATATATTCCAGAACGTCACAAAGCTGGGAGACGATTTTCCGGGAGAGTTTCTTGTCCGATATCGGGAGCATTGACCTGAGCGGCTCGCCGTCTATCCACTGCATCATTATGCAATGTCCGAGTTCCGGATAATGCTTGTAACCGTATGTCCTGCAGATATTGGGGTGTTCGAGTTCATAGCCGAGCGAAAACTCTTTCCTGAGCAGGTCCTCATAGACGGGAACGTTTCTGTACTGTGGCTTCAGAGCCTTGAGAATCAGGAACTTGCCTTCCTCGCGACAACGCCAGAGTTCTGAATATCCGTCTTCAGACGAGGCCAACAGGCGCAAATCCTCGGGCGCGGAAGACACTGGCATAGTTTCTTCCGGTTCATCTGTAAAAAAGGCTGACGGACAATTCATATTGCTCATAAACGCTCACTAAAGGGATGTAAATATAATAAAAATTTCATTAGATTTGTACCGCAATGATGAAGATGACGAAACTTGCGGCGACGGTATTGTGCATCTGCATTTCCTGCACTGCGCGAAACTCCGGACCGGACGGAGAAAAGGGCGAAACTCCCTCCGTAAAACTTGAAACCGCATACGACAGCAGCACTTACTGTTTCAATGGGACGAACATTGTCTCAAAGGACGGGAAGTGGGGGCTTTGTGACACTCTCGGAAACGTCATCCTCCCAGCGAGATACGACAAGATGGAATTCGTCAGCGACGATATGGCAGTGGCCAACGAGGGCGAATTGTTCTATCTCATTGACACTAAAGGCAATATAATGGCGGAAGCACTGCACAGTGGCGGGCTGACTCCGGAGGAGATTTCTCTCTGGGCCGAAAAGGTCAATGAAAGGATACGGAAAGAGTGGGACGAAATACTCGACAAATATGAGAAACTGGAGACGTTGTGCTCCGACAGAAAGAGTTCCCGGAAGGCGGTAAAGTCTGCCTCCAAGGAGCTTGAGGAACTGCTTGATGCTGCGACAGGGTCGATGAACCGTGCCCAAAGAGCCAGGTTCGAAATGTTGCGTAACAATTTTAGTAAAAATTGAGTACCTTTGTGGTTTGCGGGTCTGCCGCAGGCCTTACAAGGCTGAGCCGTGAAAACGGACGATAGTATATATTGCATGTTACGTAGTTCTTTCAGATATATCTCACTTGCCGTCGGCATCTCGCTGATGTGCCTGAGTGTAATTTCCGCACCGGCACAGAATATCGGCAAAATCAGGAAGGACTACTCGTACATCTGTTCGGAAGCGTCAGGAAAGACGGCGGAAAAGGCAGACAGCGCTGCTCTTTCAGGGCTGTCGGACAAGATAGCCGAAATCGCGGGTTTCTCCGGAATGCAGACCGGACACAAGAGGGAAATCATGCGGAGCTATCTCTCCGAAATCGAAAAATCCAGTGAAATAATCTACCGGGAAAAGACCACGGCATTCAGGTACATACGCAGGGATGCAGTCAGCAGTCTGTTCGACGGCAGGAAGGCCAAGGTCAATGAAATGCTCAGCATCGCAGACAAGGCAGCAGGAAGCAGACAGGTCGATGTGGCCCTGAGGTATTGGAACTGGGCGTCCACATTGATGAAAAGCATTCCTCCTCTGGACGAAAAGACGATAACTTCGACTGAAAAGAAGAAGGACAAGCTCCTGGACGGGCTTCATGTAAAGTATTCTACACCTGACAGATACGCCGGAGATGTCATTAAACTGGATTTCAGCAGCGACGGACAGCCCGTACAGTCTGTGGATTACAGTTTCTTCGACGGCAAGAAGTGGAGCGGCATTCTTTCGGCCAAGGACGGAAAGGGATTTGCAAGGATTTCTTCTGCTTCTCCGGTTTCCGAATATCGTGTAAGATACGAG
>OHSI01000886.1_pt1 | contig 17392 bp, 14 predicted proteins | sample 1578641 | NCBI WGS metagenome assembly OHSI01 (sample SAMEA3879535, study PRJEB24766) | human gut metagenome | biome: human-associated habitat; feature: feces | place: USA | collected 1985/1987 | reverse complement strand
TATATATTCTCCGAAGGAGATTCCCCTGAAGGGGAAGTTCTTCCGAAGGAACCTCCCCCTTCAAGGGGGATAACCATCCGGATGGGTATACATTCGGAGCTGCAAATTTTGCATGCCGATTTGCAAATTTTGCAGCTCCGTTTTTTTATTATTTTATCATTCTTCGTTCGCAAACATCGGGTCCCATGCCGGCAGGCGAATCGGTTTTTGCTTGAGGATATCCAGCACCTTGGCAGGGACATATTTCTTTTCCGCCACCACGCGGAACATATACTCATCAAACCATTTGTCCGTCATAATGAGATGGCCTTTGTATCCGTTGGTGCTTCCCCAACTGTTTTCCACCATCCATTTTTTCGGTTTCCCGGCCTTATCCAAATCCACAGCCATCAGCGTCATGGCATGGCTGCTGCCACTGGCAAATGTCTGGATACGCTGTTTCTTGTCCATACCGAAAGTTGTCCCCATCAGTGACTCATAATCGTAATTATCAGGGTCCAGCAGTCCTCTCTTGCTATCAAGGAACTTACCCACATCGCAAGAAAAATACATCATTGTGCTGTCTTTGATGGAAGCAATGGCTATTTTCTTGATATCTTCTATAGGCAGATTGACATACGTCCAGTTCTTACCGTCATAGCTATGGCGGTCATAGTCTATCTCGTAGCATTTATAAAACTCACGGCTGGGGTCATTCATCAGCATCACGTAATTATTGGTCAGGTCATTGCCCAGAAATTCCTTATAGAAAGACAAGGGAGTGTACTCTTTCGCTTCGCCTCCCTTCATGCTCCAAGTGAACGTAGACACCGGCTCACCGAGTGTCAGCACCAGCATGCGATAGACCGTAGCCAGCATTTCCGTTTTCTTTTTTTCCAGTTCGGCGGGCTTGGCTCCGGCAGCAGCAGCCTCACGGAGTTGTAAGCCGAATTCTTTCAGTTTCAGTCCTATCAGATTATTCATTTTTCCTGTGTTGTCACTGCTGAAAGTCTCCACCATCGCGCTCTTCGGTACAAGTCCGTATTTACCTATAATATCCGACACACCAGTAAATTGCCCTCCATCGCTCAAGGGATGCTTAAAGAGCCACTCCACCATCTTGTCGTCCATCGGCTTTTCACGCGTATCAATGATTCCCTGTAAGAAAAGATTCGATTTTTCCAGCTGGTCATAAAAGAAGCAGTAGTTCTGCGAAAACTCCATTTCATCCAGGCCGTACTTGGCTATCATCTGGCTGCGAAGCACATTCAGTCCCGTAAACAACCAGCAGCGTCCTGACGAGCGTTGATTGGTAATGCCTTTCGATAAGACTTTATTAGAGAAATGAGTGTCAAAGTCTGCCTGATTTTCCTGATTAAGTGCCAAGGTATTGATACTTGTTCCACCTAAAGCATTGCGGATTGCCTTGTCGGTAGGAGTTGCCTGATAACTTTGTTTGATTTGATTCAGCATCTCGCTCGAAATGCCTCCCTGTTGTGCCTGCGCGGTCAATGCTGCCGCAAAAAGCAAGGCAAAAGTGATGTGTCTCTTCATAATATGAAAATATAAATTGATTATTTTTAGGTCTGTAAAAATACAAGTTATTTTTGAAATCCCCACTCTTCGGGACATTTTTTTCCCGGTGTACCCATTCCTGTCTGCACACCGGGAAAAAAATTATTCGGTTATTTTCTTCTTTATCTTATAACCGATAACCGCCACCGTGATACTCATCAGCGGACTAATCAGATTAAAGAAAGAATATGGAAGATAAGTGAGTGTAGGCACACTCAGAATAGTTGCCTGAGTCATACCGCAGGTATTCCAGGGGATAAGCGGTGAGGTGACTGTTACAGCATCTTCGGTGGTACGGCTCAGTAATCGGCTTTCATATCCGTTTGCCTCATAAATATCCTTAAACATATTGCCGGTCAGAATAATGGAGATATATTGGTCGGCAGTGGCCAGGTTGAGGAACAATCCCGATGCAACGGTAGAAGACACCATCCCTATACGTCTCTTGGTGAAACGGATAAACACAGAGGTGATACTGCCCAGCATGCCTCCTGCCGTCATAGCCCCTCCAAAGCACATGGCACAGACAATCAGCCAAATGGTATTCATCATTCCCGACATACCGCGTGTGGCAACCAACTCATTTATCTCTGCACTGCCTGTCTCCAGTTGGGTGCCACCGAAGAGCATGCCCATGCCTCCTTTGAAAAGTGCAGTAAGACCTGCTACCCCCTGCCCTGCTATCTCGCGCAACAAATCCGGCTGGAATATAAGTGCAAAGACAGTGGCCAGTGTGGTGGAGATAAACAAAGTAATGACCGAAGGAACCTTGCGGGCAATCAAAACTCCCGTCACGACGGGAACAATCATCAGCCACCAGGAAATATTGAATTTGGAGTCGAGTGCCTGCATGTATTCGGTAATATGACCTGTGTCCGTTGCCTCGTGAGACAGTCCGGCAACAGTGAAAATAATCAATGTGATGACCAATGAGGGGATGGTGGTTATCATCAAATAGCGTATGTGTGTAAACAGCGGAGTGTCCGTCACGGAAGACGCCAAAATAGTGGTATCGGACAGCGGGGATACCTTATCGCCGAAATAAGCACCCGAAATAATCGCTCCCGCTATCCAGCCTTCGCTGAAACCTTGTGCCTTGCCGATTCCCATCAATGCGATGCCGATAGTGGCTATGGTTGTCCACGAACTGCCTGTCATGACTGAAACAATGGCACAAATCACACAGGTAGACACCAGAAAAAAGTGAGGATGTATCACCTGAATGCCATAATAAATCAATGTGGGAACCACGCCGCTAATCATCCATGCCCCCGACAAAGCACCGATAATCAGCAGAATAATCAATGCCGTACTTACTCCGGCTATATTATTCGTAATAGCCAGTTCAAAATCTTTCCAAGCTCTTCGGTACCCTGCCATCCCTATCAATACACAAACAGCCGTAGCCGTAAGCAAACAAACCTGACTTCCGCCCGACAACGCATCGCTGCCAAAGACACGGATGGTGACAAACAATAATAAAATAAGTACAAATACGGGTAACAAAGAAATAAACGGAGAAGGAATTCTGTTATCTTTCATTCTTTTTTTATTCAGTTTTTATTCAAAAATGCTAATAAAGTGAATCTTTTTGCTTTCACCGTGCAAAGTTCGGAATATTTTTTGAGTTCTAAAAGTCAAGTGCAGCTATTTAAATACTTTTTTTGTATTTATGGGCAAACATTTTTGTATAGAGGACGTTATTAGTTGAAATTATAACCTAAAACTTAACAAACATGAATGAATTAGTTGGTGGCTTGGGCTACGCGGTAAAGAACTGGTGGATGTCCCTATTATTGGGATTGCTTTACATCGCAGTAGCATTATGCCTTTTGTTTGCTCCCGTGAGCAGTTATGTGGCACTGAGTGTCATTTTCAGTATTTCAATTCTGGTCAGCGGTATCCTCGAAATCTTTTTTGCCGTCGGCAACAAAAAGATTATCAACAGTTGGGGATGGTATCTGGCAGGCGGTATCATTGATTTGCTGATAGGTATTTATTTGGTATTCTATCCGCTGGTAAGCATGGAACTGATTCCGTTTATCGTCGCATTCTGGCTTATGTTCAGAGGATTCACCCTTTGCGGTTATTCCACCGACCTGAAACGCTACGGCACCAAAGACTGGGGATGGTATCTGGTATTCGGCATTCTGGCCATTTTATGTTCCATGGCTATCATCTGGCAACCGGGACTCGGAGCAGTCACTGTGCTTTATATGCTGTCCGTTACTTTCCTCATTATCGGTTGTTTCCGTATCATTTTCTCGTTTGAGTTGAAAAGATTGCATAAAAACAAGTAAAAATCCAAGTTTATTTTGGGCTACTTCGGACGTATTTCGTACCTTTGTTAGCCCAAAATAAGCAATGATATCAAGCAAAAGTCTTAAATATACAGTTCGCATACTGCTAGGTATTCTCTTGGGAGTTTATCTGGGGATAATTGTGCTTCTGAACATTCCATACGTTCAGGACAAATTGTCTTATATAGTGACCAAAGAGCTCCGCAAAGTGCTCAACACGGAAGTTTCTGTAGGAAAAATCGACATGGGCCTGCTGAACCGCATTATTGTGGAAGATGTGTTGCTGGAAGACCGCCGGGGCAGGGAAATGCTGAAAGTGGCGCGTCTGTCTGCCAAATTTGAAATACTCCCCCTGCTGAAAGGGAAAATCACTATTACCAGTGTTCAGCTTTTCGGCTTTTCGGCCAATATGGAGCGGGAAACGCCTCAGTCTCCTCCCAATTATCAATTTGTTCTGGATGCTTTTGCTTCCAAAGACACGGTGAAGACTCAGACAAATCTGAATTTACGCATCAACTCTTTATTGATAAGACGCGGACGTATCACATACGATGTCTTGTCGGAGCCCGAAACCCCCGGACGGTTCAATACCGGCCATCTTGCCGTAAAGAACTTCGCAGCCACCGTTTCGCTGAAGGCGCTCCGCAACGACTCGCTGAACGCCTCCATCCGTCGTCTGAGCTTTGAAGAGCAGTGTGGATTTGCTTTACAAAAGTTCTCAATGAAAGTCACTGCCAACAATAAGCGACTGAATATAAAGGATTTTTCCCTCGAGCTTTCCAATTCTGCTTTAAGCATTGACAGCCTTTCCATGCGTTACGACAGTTTGCCGGATCTTCCTAAACTGACAGACAATGTGCAATATCAAGGAAGCGTCAATGCCTCTGTCGTACTCAAAGACATAGCCCCTTTTGTCCCGGCTTTGGCCAAGTTCGATACTCCGTTACATTTCAACATGGATTTCTCCGGTAAAGGAAAGAATATAGACTGCCCTACCCTGCGACTGACCGACAACCACAGTCTGATGATCAACGGAGAAGCATCCGTTGCCGACTGGAACGCAGGAAGAAATATGTATATCATGGGAAAGCTGACCGACGTAAACCTGAATAAAGAAGGCATCAGCACCGTTATGAGTAATGTGGCCGGGAAAGTTCCTCCTATTTTTCAGCAGTTGGAATATGTACGTTTTAGCGGTGATGCCACCGGATATCTTCACGATTTGATTATCACAGGACTCTTGCACACTGGCGTAGGTACAATCAAAGCCGATGTTATGATGAGCATTGACAAACAACAGAACCGTACCTATTCGGGAAATATCGCCAGTGCCGACCTGAATGTGGGCAAACTGCTTGATAACGAAAAGAAATTCGGTACGGCAGACTTCAATCTGGAATTGAAAGGGTTCAACTATAAAAATCACTATCCCGAATCTTATATCAAAGGGAATATTGCCTCTTTCGAATACAGCCAATATAAATATGAGAATATAGCACTGGACGGCGTGTATAAAGACGGAGGCTTCAACGGCAAGCTGGCAATGGATGATGACAACGGCTCTGTTCAGATAAACGGCAATTTCAACGTGGCGTGCGCCATACCCGAATTCAACTTGAAGGCCGTCTTAAAGAATCTCCGACCGGATAACCTGCATTTGTCCGACAAATACAAAGATACGGACATTTCCCTAAACGTGACAGCAGACTTTACCGGGAAGTCTATCGACGACATGAACGGAAAAATCCGTTTGGACAGCTTGCAAATGAATACCCCCGAAGGGAACAACTATTTCCTTGACAACCTTACCATTACGGCAGGACAGGTAGAAGGACAAAAAGAAATACAAGTGCTTTCCTCGTTCATGACGGCTGTCATACGTGGAGACTATTCTTATAACACAATTCCGGCCAGCATATTGCAGACTGTTCAACGCTATATCCCTTCCCTGCTGACGCTGAACGAAAACATGCCGGTTCCTCACAACAACTTCAAATTCGACATCAGAGTAAATAATACGGAGTTCTTTCAAAAACTCTTTCAAATACCGCTGGAATTAAAGTTCCCTGCCTCCATCAAAGGGTATTTCAACGACCGCGAAGAGAAATTGCGCGTTGAAGGACATTTTCCGGCTTTCAAATATAATGGAACCCATTATGATTCGGGGGTACTCATCTGCGAAAATCCGTCAGACTGGTTCAAATGTTCCCTCAGAACCGGTATGTTGATGAACAGTGGTGCAATGGTGAATCTTACTGTCGATACCCAAGCCAAAAACGACCGGCTGGAAACAACTGTCAATTGGGGGAATAACACAAATGTCACTTACGGAGGTAAGTTTGCTGCCGTGACCCGATTCTATAAAACGGAGGGGAAACACCCCATCTTACAGGCCGACATTAACATCAAACCCACGAAAGTGGTATTGAACGATACGATTTGGAATATACATCCTTCGCATATTGCCGTAGACTCCGGACGTGTCTATATCGACAATTTTCTGTTTGAACATGAAAACCAGCATTTACGCATCAACGGAAAGTTGACAAAAAGCAAGGAAGACTCCTGCCATATCGATTTAAAGAATATCAATTTGGAATATGTACTGGATATAGTGCATTTTGATGATGTGGCATTCAACGGCTTGGTTACCGGGACTGTCAACATGAAGGGAGTAATGAAAGAGCCTGCCATGCACACCAAACTCAATGTGCATAATTTCTGCCTGAATAAAGCATTGTTGGGTGAAGCCGATATTACAGGCGTATGGGATTCGGAACTGGGCGGAGTACGCCTTGATGCAAAAATTGCGGAAGAAGGTATTTCGGCCACTCATGTCACCGGATACGTATCTCCGAAAATGAAAGGACTGGACCTGATGATTGAAGCAGACAGTACCAATATCGGACTCATCCAGCCCTTTGTGGAAGGCATATTCAGCGATTTAACCGGACGTGTCAACGGTCATATCAGACTCTATGGAGACTTCAAGCACCTGGATTTGGAAGGAGAGGCACGTGCCAATATAGATACCAAGATTGATGTACTGAACACCTATTTCCAAATACGCGATGATTCGGTACATATTTCCTCCGGACAATTATTGTTTACCGATGTACACGTGTACGACCGCGAAGGAAACAGTGGAGTAGTCAATGGCTATCTGCATCATACCAAACTAAAAAACCTGATGTATCATTTTAATATCAGTGGCGACAATCTGCTGATGTATGATACCCACGAAGGCGGCGATATGCCTTTCTACGGCAAGGTGTACGGTTCGGGAAGCGTCATATTGGACGGAGGAAACAATGCCATGACCGTAGATGCCTCACTGACAACAGGACACAACACCTCTTTTACTTATATCACAGGCATCACGACAGAGGCTACCAATACCCAGTTCATTACCTTTGTCGACAAGACCCCCAAACGTATCCATGATAATGTGGAAACCAATCTGTACCATCACTCGAATGTGCAGAAAGAAAAAGAAGAAGAGGGTCCTCCCATGGACCTGCGCATCAATATGCTGATTAACGCCACCCCCAATGCCACCATGAAAATCGTGATGGACCCGGTAGCAGGCGACAATATTACAGCAACAGGCAACGGCAATCTGCAAGTGAACTACTTTAATAAAGGAGACTTTAAGATGTTCGGTAACTACATTATCGACCAGGGAATGTATAAGCTCAGCATGCAGGAAGTGATTCGCAAAGATTTTACATTGAAGTCCGGCGGTACAGTCACCTTCACAGGTGACCCATATCAGGCCAATCTGGATCTTCAGGCGATTTATACGGTAAACTCTGCCTCATTGAGTGATTTAGGTATCGACACTTCACTTTCGCAGGGACAAAGCACCGTTAAAGTAAACTGCCTGATGAACCTGACCGGCAACCTGTCCAGCCCCGATATTAAATTTGACTTGGATTTACCGACAGTCAGGGAAGAAGACCGTGATGTGGTGCGCAGCATCACCAGTACAGAAGAACAAATGAACACACAAATCATCTATCTGCTGGGTATCGGTAAGTTCTACACCTACGATTATGCCAACAACGACCAATCTTCAAACGCTACCAGTTCATTAGCCTTCAGCACTTTATCCGGTCAGCTCAATAATATGCTCTCCCAATGGATGGACAATAAGAACTGGAACATCGGTGCCAACCTGAGTACAGGAGACAAAGGATGGACAGATGTAGAAGCCGAAGCTGTCCTTTCCGGCAGGTTATTGAATAATCGACTGATAATCAATGGTAACTTTGGTTATAAAGATAATGCAATGGCAAACACCAACTTTGTAGGTGACTTTGAAGCCATTTGGCTGTTGACTAAAAACGGAGACTTCCGTCTACGAGGATACAATCAGACCAACGACCGTTATTTCACAAAATCAACCCTGACCACACAAGGTATCGGCATCATGTATAAAAAAGATTTCGATAAATGGAATGATTTGTTCCGTTGGTTCTTATGGAAAAGAGCCCATAAAAAAAAGGAAAAGGAAGACACCACCTCTTCCTCCCCTGCTTCGCAAACAAAGCGAAACGACAACTAATTACATGCTTTCATATTGATATATGTACATGAAATTCTGTTTTTGTCTTAGATAATATACTTTTGCGTATTTATCTGACATTAATTAATAATAAGTTCTTGATAACGATTTGAAAACATTACAGCCGCATTAATCTGCTACATTTTACTAATAACAAACAATTCTGAAACAGAAGTAGCCAAATTCCTTTTTCTTACTGTTTATTCTTATTCGTTTCATAGTGGAAAGAATTACACTATTTCAACTTTAATCTTTATATTAAACATATTGGCTATACGTTCTATATCCCGTTTCTTGGTAAGCGTATTGCTACATGTCATCAGATACCAACCATTACCGACAGGCTTTTGTGAACTTTTATATTTCTTATCAAGCGTATTGGAAATCAAAGGCACTTTATTTTGTTTCATTCCTAAAGTACGAATGCGTTCGGCACCTACTTCCATCACAAACTTACGAAAAGTCTCAGCTGCTTGTGGCTCTTGAATCACGTGACCATCAGCAAATGTAATCTTTAATCGAGTAGCCGGTGCAATCGTCTCGGTTACAATCGGAAGGATTTCTTTTTTGATGATGTTCTCTTCCAAATCACTTACTTGTTTTTCGAGGTCTTCATTTAACGAAAGACCTTCTTTGCGCAATGTTTCCATTGCTTTATATAGGTCACTTAGTCGGGACATAGATTATTTTAGATTTTTCTCGATTGGATTTAACCGATTGAAGAATAAACTCTTAGCGAATTATTTGAGAAGTAGCGGTAACGAGTCAGTAACCGTGCGAATTTCAGCGCTTTACATTGCTATGCTGTCAAATAACTCTTTCATTTGCAAATGTAACATCTTTTTCTGAAAGTACGAACTATCGGCGGCAATTTTATAAAATCGGTTGGCAAAAAAAATCATTCAGCCCATTCACGGGCTGTAATGTGTTAGGGGAATCTGCTTTGTCATTTTGTTACCGGAATTTATCCGCATGGAGGGAGAACCACACCGATCAGCCAAGTATGTCGTTTCATTATGCAACAGCCAGCAGAGCGTTTTTGGGGTGTAATACTCCGATATTACTTTCTTTTTGTTTTCTGATATGTGCAAATGCAAAAAGCCTCCGGAGAGCTACCTTGCCGGAGGCTTTGTTTATCTCTGTTTTTCCTTACTTTTCCCGAAGTAGAACTTTGGAAAAACCGGATATTTATTGATATCTGTTGCTGTTGGTTGATGACAGTTCTTGACCGTTGAAATAGAGTCATTCCCAACTCTGAAGTTACAGTGAAACGGTCAAACTATCCGGTACGGCCCAAAAACGTGATTCATCCGTAGTTAGTACTGATTTGTCGCTTAAGTCAAAGCCACTGAACCCTTTAGGAACAAGTATTATCTCGCGGTCATGGTTGCTGAATGCAGGATTATTATCTTCACGGCTATAACCAGTTACCTCCCAAGATATAAACCAATAGAGGTTTTTGGCCCAATACATCTTGTAATAATTGAAATTATTTTCTGAATCTAATAAGGGGCGGTATATAATTTCTTGTCCGTTTATGTAACGTTCGCGCATTTCAGCGAGAGAAAGAGGTGTTCCGTTTTCATCTTCTGCCCAAGCTCTCATATCGGAATCAAGCATAGCCCATTTTTGTATTTCGGGTAGCCATACTTGATTTACCACATGACAGTCAGAATCTAACGAATCAGCGGGAAGGCAAGTGACAAAACGATTCACTATTCCTTCCGACAGCAATAACTCATGCAAAAGGATTGAATGGAGGCGGCAGTTAAAAGCTGGCTCTATCGTGCGGGTATATTCCCAAAGTCCTATTGCGTTACATTTCTTTGGATAGTTATTTTGATTGGCATGAGGAATATTCTTGGCTACGAAACGTGCCAATGCAATAGCTCTATTCCATGTGACTTCTGTAGGTTTCACAATGGTATCTAATCTGAAGTATTCACGGATTTGCTGTGCTTTGGCAGTATCTTGCTGATAAACAAAATTATATGACACACTATCTGGTGCATACTCACCAGCGTTCTTTAATAGTTCTATCTTATCCTTTCCTAAGGGTTCATTTAATTGTCTGTTGAATACATAACGTACTAACAATAGGGCTAATACAGTTAAGAGCAATAAGCCTAATATGCTCAAACTAAAAACTTTAAATATCTTCTTCATGATGTCAATAATAGGAATTAAAACTTCTGTTTATTTAACTGCAAATATAGTGAAAAAGCAATTCGTAAGTATTATGAACGGCTCTTTTTTCCAACAAGATAAAACGGTTATATCTTCATTCCCCTACCTTTCCTTTGCGACTGTATAGATCGGTGTATGCTCTGTCATAGCTTGTCGAATTACTCTTTGAACCACTCGGCAATGGGCTTTCTAGCAATAGCAAGAACCAGTTTGCCCCATCCGTCAGGGCTTTCAACACTTGAAAGCCTGACTTTTTCGGTCGTAAATCTCCGTCCGTGTTCCTCCGAGTAGAGTTTCCCTGCATACTCCAAAGGCTTTCCCTTGACGAGTGTTTCGGTCTGCCTTTCATCGAATCCCACGAGTCGGCACAGTTTTTCAATGTGCAACATTTCACGCAGGTAGGGAAACCATGCCGCCTTTGCGATTACCGTTTTCAGAAACGATATTTCCTGCTTGTGCCTTGTGTCCTTGTCCGCTATCTCCCTGCCGTGCTTCTGCTGCATTTCCCATATCTCTCGGCTATGGTCTGTCTGCATAGTCTGTATTCTATCTTACAGGGCTTCGATGGTTTTCTCGTAGTCGACTACCCCTATGCAGGGCGGTGTTCTCCCCTTTCAGCGTCTTTACCTTGTTGTTACCGAAAAGAGAACCGAGGCTCTCGGTGATGTTGGCAGCTGCGGTGGTTGCCGTCCCTTTCAGCTTTTCTGTCTGTATTTCTTTTTTCGCCCGTCTTAGTTCCTCCTGCGCCGTTTCTTTCTGCTGTTGCCAATCCACCACTTCCGCTTTGAGGTTATCGGCGAGTTTCTGTATATCCATAATACTGCTGCGTGGACTTGTGGCGAGCTTTCGAGCCGTCTATGCCCCTTTGCAGCCCGTATTTCGCCATCGCTTCGGCATAGGTATCTTGGTAGGACTTCAATTTCAACCGTGTCATAATATCGTCTGCGCACAGCCTCACGGTGTCAATCGGTTTCTTGCGGTATCGCTTCTTCGTCTGTTCTTCCCTTTTCCTGCGCTTGCTCTCTCCCTTGACGATGGGGACGAGCGTAACGTGTATGTGCGGCATTTTTTCTCCGTGCGCAAAAAATACTCGAAATCGTTGATAAACGTAAGATTGAGTTCCTTTAACGGAATATCCTCTCGCTTGTAGGTATGGGGCAAAAACTCCCGAATATGGTTGCAGACCGTCCGATAGCGTGTAAATGTCCCCTGCGCCCTGCTGTGCCCGACTTTCTTCTCAAACTCGGCGTTGTGCTGCTCGAACAGTTTCAGCAAAGTTTCCTGCTTGACGCCGATACCGAGATAGGCGTCTTTGAGTTTGGCGGCGGTAACATAACCGTCCGTCTGCATTAACTCTTGATAGCGGCGGTTTACCTCCACACGGATTTTATCTACCGCAAGGTTGATTTTCTGTGCTTCGACGCTCTTGCCCGAAGCACGGCTGTTCTTCACGTCCCACAACCGTGGGGGAACGTCCATCTTGCAACTGAACTGTTTAATCTCGCCGTCCACCGTGATACGGCACATTAAAGGCAGGTTGCCGTTCGGCTTCTCGCTGCCTTTCTTCACTATCCACCAAGCCGTCATCTTGGATTTGATTGACTGCATGAATAGCATCATTGCGCCAATTGGTAAAATAGGCTTTTGCTTCCGAAGAAAAGTCCAAAATGTCAGGAACTATTTCGCCATCCTCATTTACTATAAAAGGCAAACTCATCACTTTGTTGATGATATTTTCCCACATAGACGAGTATTTGTCAAAAGTGGTAAAAGCGTTTTCTTCATCTTGCCAATCTGATATTTCCTGTGAAGACGGATAAACAAAAATTATTCTATCAATCAACCCATTGTCCTTATAGCCTTTATCTGTAAGTTCGTGCATTCGGGTGGTCTGCATCGTACCTACCATATTTATAAAAGGATGCTCTATGTGAATAGGTATGGGCATACTGCATCTGGAAATGTCTAAAGGTTTTCCGCTGAATGCAGTCAATAACTGTTCAATAAGTTGCCCTTTGCTGTATTGATTCACAGCATTGAACATTCCCATAATTTCATCCACATATACCACAATACCACGCTGGTTGTCATCAAGCGCACGCATTAAAGCTTCTGGGGTAAAGTCGGATATTATGGTTCTTCGCAAAATCGGTTTTTCTGGCAATGGAGTGCAATTTTCCTTCTACCATATTATTATATTGCTCCATATCAGACTTGAATTGTTTGACAGCTTTGGCATCATGCTTGCGAATTGGGCGAAAAGCAAAGTCTAACGGGGGAGTTTTGCCCATTCCGGGGCGGCCAACCAATATCATATAGAGGGCAGGATTACTTATCCAGCCACCACGAATACGGATATTGACAGCATTACCGATGGCTGTTGAAATTGCCGCCAAAAGAGAAGCCATCATATATTCAATGGAATAATTCTCTTGTCGTGCCAATGCCAATACCATATCCTGAATTTTAGCAGGAAAAGCATTCAAAGGAATCTTGTCTTCAAGTATCCCTCCAAATTCCATTCTGATTGCATTGCATAAATCGAGTGAATCCATTAGAATCGGTTGTTTCTTTTAGACTTTATGAATCGGGCAGCTTCGTCCTCCAAGTCTTTTTCGGACTTTACCTTGCCATCTCGAAGCCACGCATCAATCTCCGATTTTAGAAACATGATACGTTTACCTCTTTTATGAAATGGGATTTGGTGGCAGCTTGTCCATCCATATACTGTTTGCTCTGCCGGATGACTGGGAATATAATCGCACAACTCCTTTAAGTTCATCCATTGCTCGGTTGGAATACTCGGACTTTGAGTGTTGAGACCGTCAATCTTAGAATCCAGTTCATTCAATTTATCCATCATCCACGACATTGCCTTGGGTAAATCTTCAAAAGTAATGTTCTTTTCACTCATACTGCTATCTGATTTATGTTTGATTTTTCGGCAAAGTAATCGTGATTTAGCATACTGATTTTATGATGGACTGTGTCACATAAAGAAACAGCAGCGAAACAGAAATACCATAAGGAATATGTATTGATTATCAATGCAAATGATGAAAAACGTCAGTAGTAGTTTTTTATGGTAATGTACCCAATCATAAGGAAATCATTAGGTGGTCATAATAACAGCTCATAGGTAAAAACAAAAAGCCACCCACGCAGAATCTACGCAGATGGCTATGCCTATCAAGTGGGACAACACTTTTATTCCGTTTGTGATAAAGCTAATTTGATAGTTTCTGTTGCTTTCTCCTTTTTCTCATCTACAACCTTGGCATACACTTGAGTGGTTCGTACATTGGTATGCCCCAACATTTTGCTAACGGTATAAATGTCCGTTCCTCCAGCCAGTTGAAGGGTAGCGTAGCTGTGCCTAAAGCAATGGAAGGTAATGTGCTTGGTAATTCCGGCAGCTTCAACCCATTTTTTAACAGGGCGATTTATCCATGATGGGTCAGGTAATCCGGCAAACACTAATAATTCTCCTTCTTTTTGCTCTCCGCAAAGATTATATGCTTGCTCTGAAATTGGCATATACTCAACACCTTTTGTCTTTTGTTGCGTAAAGTTCAGCCGATAACCACCATTGAATTGTTCCACCTCCGACCATTTCAATTTCTGAATGTCGCAATGTCGGATTCCTGTTAATGCTGAAAAGAGTGCGGCTCGTTTCAATAATGGGTCACACGGAGTTTGTGCCAGTCGGTTCAACTCTTCTATTGTCAGGTATTCTCTGCGACTCTCCCTTTCCTGAATGCCTTTGACTTTCGCTGCAATATCAATAGTCAGATAGCCATCTATAAAGGCTTGTTTCAATCCTGCCTTGAAAATTGAGAAGTATGTTGATGCTGTATTTTGAGAAATTGTACCTCGTTTAGTACCACCTTGCGGTGCGTTCATTATGAATTGACGGAACGATTCAACCAGCTTTAAGTCTATCTGCGAAAAGAGAATGGTATCACTTTTTGCAAATATCTTCAGTAACTCATGTACTCGCCTCCAATTGACAATAATAGAATCGGAACTATGGGCATGTCTTGTTCGTTGCACATGGTCGAAGTACTCAATAAAATTACTTCGGGAGCGTTCCAACTGCTCCGCCTGTTCTGCATCGGTATCGGCATATAAAGCTGCATTGTCGTATTCCTTTTGTCTTAGGCTTCTGACTTTATCGGCATAGATACATGATTCTTGGTCTAATTGCGACTTGCATTGAATAACACCGTTTAAATCTCGCTTCGGCTTATAAGTAGTTTTGCCTTCGGCATTAGTCCTTGCATTGCGTGATTTATCCCAAATAGGTGTTGTAATGGTACGATTGAGATATTCACGCACTCTTTGTGGCGTATGTTTTCCAGATTGGAATACAGGATAAGATTCCACATAAAGATACCATTCATCACGATATTCAGACTTGCGGAGCTTTACCGACACACGTGTATTAACTAATGCTTTCTTCATCGCTTCATATCCTTGACATAGTAATTACTTTCACTTAGATTGTTTAATCATATTGCATATAGCTTCTGACAAATCTTGATCAGAATTATCTTTCCCCCAAATACTCCAGAAAGGAACTGTTTGACTTGATGGTTTGATTGAAGGTTCATTTATTTTTACTCTAGACGGTAATAATGTAGCATCACCAACAATAATTGCTTCTGCGATGTCAAGCAAAGAAAGATTGTCGGCAATATTACCAAGATTATCTGGTAGTAGTCGTTTAATCACATTTTGATCATCCACATTTGTAAGTCGAAGACTAATAAAATTATTACATTGGCTTAGTACTGTACGATTTACTTCTGAAGGTCTTTGACTGATTATCACAAGACCAACTCCATATTTTCGTCCTTCCTTCGCTATTCGTTCAAAACTTTTCAAACCTATTTCTGCAACAGCATCTTGTGAAATAGATTGCTGAACATATAAGTGTGCTTCATCACATAATAGTGCTATTGGATGACGATGTTCCATTGAACTCCATTGTTGAACAGTAAATACAATTCTTGCCAATAGACCAATTACTAAAGGAAGTACATCTGATGGTACTTCTGACATATCTATAACCTTGACCCCACCATCAGCCTTCATCAGAACTCTGGCGAAATCTTTGAGCCAATTTTGCGATTTTTCTTCTGTTTGTAAACTGAACATAAATCCCATTCTCTTATCTGAAAGTTTATTCTCCAGTCTTTGATTGAACCGTGTTAACTTCCCATTGTATGGGCCTAGCTTTTCAGAACCGGCTCTTGCACCAGGTACCATTTCTTCGTCTTTGGACTTTAGCCGAGTTAACACTGTTTGCAAGTCGTAAGCTACGGGACTATCAACAGTAATCAGATGTTCATATATTGTTCCTTCTACACCTTTTTCTTTTTCGGCAAGAACTTCACGAGAGAATATCATTGCTTGATTTGGTGCATTTTGGTCACTACGATCTAATAACAATGCCTGCATTTCCTCATAATTTAAGAGCCAATAGGGTACCATAAGTATATTGTTGTTGAGTTTTTCAGAGGTAGCCAAATCTCCTGGTGTTGCAATTTTATATTGTTTGATGCCATCTATTTTGAAATCAGTAGAGGAGTATTCTCCGTGGATATCAAACAAAATTGCATTAGAATGTTTTAATTTAGCCATTTGTTCAACAATACATGCAACACAAAAAGATTTACCACTCCCTGTAGAACCCACAATAGCAGCATGTCGTTGAAATAGTTTATCTCCATCCATATATGCTATAGAACTTTCATCCATTGTATATTTCCCTATTGCAAGAGGACTGATGGAAGTCGCTAATTTGTTGGATATTGTTTGCATGAGGTCTGTGAGACGTGTTCCTTCAATCTTATAACATAAGGCACTTATAGATGGAACTGCACTAACGTTTCTTCTGAACACGTTACTTTGCTCTCCAGCTTTGTCCATAAATTCACCCACAAAAACTAACCTAACTTGGTTAAATGCCGAAGAAGTATCTTCTTCATCCTCGTCATCATTCAAAGTCATATCAGTAGCCTTGCGATAGATTTTTACTATCATTGCTATAATGTAACGACCAGATTTCGGACTTTGAATAGCTATAAGTTGATTAATTTGTAACTGGGACAGAACATCGTCAGAATCTATAATGGCTGTTGCCATACCTGTGTCTACACTATTTATTGAGCCTATTGACTCACCTTTATCATATCTTAATACTATACTTTCCATTTTTTATATTTCCATTAATCCTTCTATAGTCCAATATATTTTGTCATCAACAATTATAGAATCACTATTTGTATGAAAAACAGTACCCTTAGCACCATCACTACAAATAGCGATATAATCATATCCTTTATCTATTACATTTTCTTTTATTGAATTTGTAATTTCTTTGGTAACAATCAGTATTTTTGCCTTTCTCTTTTTGGCATATTTAAGCAACATTTCTTGAACATGTTTGTCATTAAAACCATAACCAATACAAACATAGTTTTGGGCACTTTCAAAGATTTTGTCCACAGCTGATAAAAGTTGTCTATGTGGTTCCTCTTGAGTACGTTCGTATTTATTAGTTCCTGGAGTTACGATACATGGTGTAAACCCTAATGGAATATTGACAGAATTGGGGATATTGCAAATGATTCCATCTCTCCTATACCAGTCTAGGGAACCGTGAACTTTCAAGATATTAATAAATCCAGTATAATCAGCCTCCGGCTTTTTAGGATTTAGCATCATTACTGTCCCGTTAAAAATGGAAATTGGTCTTTGAAATAATTGAAATATAGTC
>OHSI01000881.1_pt1 | contig 17438 bp, 10 predicted proteins | sample 1578641 | NCBI WGS metagenome assembly OHSI01 (sample SAMEA3879535, study PRJEB24766) | human gut metagenome | biome: human-associated habitat; feature: feces | place: USA | collected 1985/1987 | reverse complement strand
AAACCCCGAAACATCGTGATAACTTTATCAAGCTGGTGGAAGACGGCACGTATGAAGGTACGCTGTTCCACCGTGTCATCAAGGACTTTATGATACAAGCAGGTGACCCGGAATCGAAGAAGGCTCCGAAAGGCAAGATGCTGGGGGCAGGCGACGTGGGTTATACCGTTCCTGCCGAATTTGTTTATCCGAAGTATTTTCACAAAAAAGGTGCTTTGTCGGCTGCACGCCAGGGTGATGAGGTGAACCCTGACAAGGCATCATCCGGCTGCCAGTTCTACATTGTGACCGGAAAAGTGTATAATGACTCTACCTTGCTGGGGATGGAACAGCAGATGAATCAGATGCGCTTGAACAATGCTTTCAACGCGTTGGCGCAGAAGCATATGAAGGAAATCTACAAGATGCGTAAGAATAATGACCAGGACGGTCTGATGGATTTGCAAGATTCCTTGATTGCGCAGGCAGAGGCTCAGGTTGCCAAGGAACCGGAGTTCAAGTTTACCCCCGAGCAGGTGAAGGCTTATACTACCGTGGGCGGTACTCCGCATTTGGACGGTGCATATACCGTGTTCGGTGAAGTGCTGGAAGGTATGGATATTGTTGATAAAATACAGAAGGTCAAGACTGACCGTAACGACCGGCCCGAAGAGGATGTGGTTATTAAAAAAGTGACAGTGATAGATTGATGATAGATTCTGTCATTCCATTTTATGAAGATAAACAAAAAGATATTTGACAACGGTCTGCGGTTGGTGCACAATGAGGACACCAGCACGCAGATGGTTGCCTTGAATATTGTTTATGACGTGGGTGCCCGTGACGAACATCCTGAGCATACGGGCTTTGCCCATCTGTTCGAGCATCTGATGTTCGGAGGTTCGGTGCATATTCCTGATTATGACGCTCCTTTGCAATTGGCAGGCGGGGAGAATAATGCATGGACCAATAATGATATAACCAATTACTACCTGACGGTTCCAAAATCGAATGTGGAAATCGGCTTCTGGCTGGAGTCCGACCGCATGCTGGAACTGGCATTCAGTGAGCAAAGTCTTGAAGTGCAGCGTGCGGTAGTGATGGAGGAATTCAAGCAACGTTGCTTGAACCAGCCGTATGGTGATGTGGGACATCTGCTTCGTCCTTTGGCTTATCAAACGCATCCTTATCGCTGGCCTACTATCGGGAAAGACCTCTCTCACATTGCCAATGCCACGCTGGACGAGGTAAAGGAATTCTTTTTTCGTTTTTATGCACCTAATAATGCAGTGCTGGCCGTTACCGGAAATATTTCGTGGGAAGAAACGGTTAGGCTGACAGAAAAATGGTTTGCTCCCATTCCCCGTAGGAATGTGCCCGTAAGGCAATTACCGCAAGAAGTTGTACAGACGGCGGAACGCCGGCAGACGGTGGAACGGAATGTTCCTCTGGATGCTTTGTTCATGGCTTATCACATGTGCAGCCGTGAGGATGCCGATTATTATGCCTTCGATATTCTGTCGGATATTCTGAGCAATGGACGTTCCAGTCGCTTGACCCGCAGGCTGGTGCAGGAGCAGAAGTTCTTTTCCAGTCTCGATGCCTATATCTCCGGTACACGGGATGCCGGCCTGCTGCATATCAGTGGAAAACCATCTGCAGGCGTATCTTTGGAACAAGCCGAGGCTGCTGTCCGGAAAGAGTTGGAAGAGTTGAAATCCGGGTTTGTTGGAGAACAAGAATTGGAGAAAGTAAAGAACAAGTTTGAGTCTACACAGATATTCGGCAACATCAATTATCTGAATGTTGCCACGAATCTTGCCTGGTTTGAACTGACCGGGCAGGCGGAAGACATAGACCGTGAAGTGGACAATTACCGCTCTGTGACAGCAGAACAGCTTCATAGGGTCGCCCAACAGACCTTCCGCGATGAAAACGGGATTGTGCTTTATTACCAAAAAGAAAACCTTTAGTATGAAAAAATTATTTGATACGTATAAGCAGCACTATAAAGCATTGCTTCTCCTGGGGCTACCCATTGTGGTGGGGCAGTTGGGAGTCATTGTGCTTGGTTTTGCCGATACGCTGATGATTGGGCATCACAGCACGGAGGAACTGGGTGCCGCTTCTTTCGTAAACAATCTGTTTACTCTTTGCATTATTTTCAGTACGGGCTTCAGCTACGGGCTGACACCGGTTGTAGGGGGCTTCTACGGTAACCGCCGCTTTGCCGAGGCAGGGCAGGCGTTGCGGTGTAGCCTGGTTGCCAATGTGCTGGTGGCTTTGTTGCTGACTCTTGTCATGGCTGTTCTCTATTTCAATGTGGAGCGGCTGGGACAGCCCGGAGAATTGTTGCCTCTAATCAAGCCTTACTATCTGGTGTTGCTTGCTTCACTGGTCTTTGTCATGCTGTTCAACGGTTTCAAACAGTTTACGGACGGCATCACCGATACCAAGACGGCCATGTGGATTCTGCTCGGAGGGAATGCGCTTAACATCGTAGGAAACTATATACTTATCAATGGAAAGCTGGGCTTTCCGGAGATGGGACTGCTTGGTGCGGGTATCAGCACCTTGTTCTCCCGCATTGTGATGGTGGTGGTCTTTGCGGCGATTGTGCTTCGCGGCCGCCGGTTTATCCGTTACAGGCTCGGCTTCATGCGGCTGGGGTGGTCGATGCCGATGTTCAGGAAGCTCAATGCACTGGGCTGGCCCGTGGGTATGCAGATGGGTATGGAGACCGCTTCCTTCAGTCTGAGCGTCGTCATGGTGGGCTGGCTGGGGACACTTGCCCTAGCATCGCATCAGATAATGCTTACTATCTCTCAGTTCACCTTCATGATGTATTATGGCATGGGCGCTGCGGTTGCCGTGCGTGTCAGCAACTTCAAGGGGCAGGGAGACGGGCAGAATGTGCGCCGCTCGGCGTATGCCGGCCTTCACATCATCCTGTGTATGGAGGTGGTGTTGCTGGGTATCGTCTTTGCGCTTCGCGGTCAAGTAGGGGGATGGTTTACGGACAATGCGGAAGTGTCCGGCATGGTTGCCGCTCTCTTCTTCCCGTTCTTGATTTACCAGTTCGGCGATGGGTTGCAGATTAACTTTGCCAATGCCCTGCGCGGCATCTCGGATGTGAAACCGATGATGATTATTGCATTTATATCCTATTTTATTATATCTTTGCCCGTAGGGTACCTTTGCGGTTTCGTTTTCGGTTGGGGGCTGACGGGAGTCTGGATGGCTTTCCCGTTCGGACTGACCAGTGCGGGAGTGATGCTGTGGTTGAGGTTCCGTAAACAGACCAGGGAAAGGATTTGATAGTATGAATAATGTCTCCAAAGTAAAGATTGCCGTAGGCTACACTTTGTTGCTGGCGGTATTGTTTTTTTCCTTGTTTTTCGTACACCGGGAAATGGAGAACCTTATTCTTACTGATGACCGCGATGTACAATGGACAGACAGCGTGCTTGCTTTGATACGCGAGAAGGATACCAATACGATAAAAATGCTGCGCACGCTGAGTGAGGCGAATGACAGCATGGTATCCACCAGTGACATTGAGCAGATAATTGCCCAGCAGGACTCGGTAGTGACCCAGCAGCGTGTGCAGCACCGTATCATTACACATCGGGATACCGTCGTGACACGCCCTCGGAAGAAGGGGTTTTTCCGTCGTTTGGGTGAAGTGTTTGTCCCCCCAAAGAAAGATACGGCTATCCAGGTAAAGACCTCCCTTGAATTTGCAACGGATACGGTGATTGAACCCTATAATCCGGCCGATTCTTTGCATGAGAAACTGCGTGCCGTGGCCCAGCAGAAAAAAGCTGTAAACACTGTTATACAGCGACGTAAACGCTATCTGCAACGCTTGGACCATATGCTGACCGCTCGTATTGACAGCTTGCTGAAAGATTACGAGACGGAAACTCTGCTGCGTGCACGGACGGAAGCCGAGTATCAACAAGCGGTCCGACGCCGTTCGGCCAAGATTATCAGTGGTATTGCCGTAGGTGCGGTGTTGCTTTCCGCTTTTTTTCTTATTATCATCGGCCGCGACATAACCCGAAGCAACCGTTACCGTCGTGAGTTGGAAGAGGCCCGTCGTCGTGCCGAGGATTTACTCGCTGTCCGTGAAAAACTGATGCTTGCCATTACCCATGATTTCAAAGCCCCGCTCGGTTCTATTATGGGCTATGCCGACTTGCTTTCCCGTCTGACGGTGGATGAGCGTCAGCGGTTCTATCTGGACAATATGAAAACCTCATCGGAACATCTGCTGAAGCTGGTCGTTGATTTGCTCGACTTCCATCGTCTTGATTTGAACAAGGCCGAAATCAACCGGGTCACCTTTCATCCTTCCCGCCTGCTTGAAGAGATACACGTCAGTTTTGAACCACTTACGGCTGCCAAAGGACTGGCGCTTCATTGCGACATTGCCCCGGAGCTGGGCGGTACCTATATTTGCGACCCCTTGCGTCTGCGCCAGATTATCAACAATTTGCTGTCCAATGCCGTGAAGTTTACGGACCAAGGCAGTGTTACCATGACTGCCCGTTACGAGGACCGTCGACTGGTAGTTGCCATTGCTGATACCGGTAAAGGTATGGAACCTGCCGACCGGGAACGTATCTTCCAGGAGTTTACCCGCTTACCGGGTGCTCAGGGTAAAGAGGGGTTTGGACTCGGACTTTCCATTGTCCGTATGCTGGTACAGTTGCTTGAAGGCACGATTGATGTAGACAGTGTGCCAGGCAAGGGAAGCACTTTCACCATATATATTCCTATCTATCCCGTAAGGAGTGAAGGACGGAGAATGAAGGATGAAGAATCGGGATGTGCTGCCACGCCGAATGGCAATTCTTCATTCCCCGTTCCTCATTCTTCACTGAAGAATGTCCTCCTTATCGATGATGACCGTATTCAGCTTACCCTTACTGCCGCCATGCTTCAGCAGAGTGGTATAAATTCTGTCTCTTGTTTACAACTGGATGAACTGCTGGATGCCTTGCGCACTGCAACCTTTGATGTTCTGCTTACTGATGTGCAGATGCCTGCTATTAATGGTTTTGATTTACTGAAACTGCTTCGTGCTTCGAACATACCGCAGGCACAGTCTGTTCCGGTGATTGCTGTCACTGCCCGCAGTGACATGCAGCGTGAGGAATTTACGGTGCATGGATTTGCCGGATGCCTGCATAAACCGTTTACCGTCAGTGAATTGCTACATGAATTGAATATGGAGGACAAAGGGATGGAGGTTACGGAAGTTTCGGAAACTTCGGCTTGCCCGGGGTATAAATTCTCTTCGCTCACTGCTTTTTCGGTCGATGACCCCGAGGCGGCAAAGTCCATTCTGGAAAGTTTTGTGGCTGAAACCCGCCTCAATGCGGAGCGTTTGCAGAAGGCTGTGGAGAATGAGGATGTGGACGAGATGGCTGCTGTCTCCCACAAAATGATTCCCCTCTTTACTTTAATTGGAGCAGCGGAACTGGTTGCATTGCTGAAACTGTTGGAAACTTCTCATGGAGTGCCTTTTACCGGAGAGTTGAAAGAACACGCCCTTGCCGCCCTCGTTTTGATAGAGGATGTCATTACTCAGGCAACAGCTTTTCCGTAATGGGGGAACAGAGAAGAATACGTGATTTTTCTCTGTCGGGAACCAAATGTCGAAAGAAATTGTTTACTTTGTAGGACTTTTAAATACGATGAAAGATTGACGTTCCGATGAGAAGAAAATGGTTGAGAACAGCACTGTGGGTGTTGCTTACTCCTATTATACTGTTTATAATATTGATGATATTGCTTTATGTGCCTCCCGTACAGAATTTGATACGGAAGCAGGCTACGGCAATTGCATCAGGTGCTACGGGTATGGACATATCCGTGGAGCGGATTGACCTTCGCTTTCCTTTGAATTTGTTGGTCCGCGGTGTATTGGTGGTACAGCCTGCCGACAGTGCTGTTGATGTGCAGCATCCCGATACCTTGCTGAATCTTGGAAGTTTGAACGTACGGGTACAGGCATGGCCTTTACTCAAAGGGAAAGTGGAGGTGGATGACATTACCTTGAAACAAGTTGCTGTCAACTCCTCCAATTTAATGGAAGGTATGTGCATCAAAGGAGTACTGGGGCATTTCTTTTTCGAAAGCCATGGCATAGACCTTACAAAAGAAGATGCCATCCTCAATAATATAGAATTGAGCGATACCCATGTGCAGGTGATGCTTGCAGATACCACTGAGACTCCCAAAGACACTACTGACACTGCGTTAAACTGGAAAGTCACACTCCATACTCTGAAGTTGAAGAACGTCTCGGTCGATTTACAGATGCCATTGGACTCCATGGGGCTGAAAGCCCATATAGGAGATGCTGAGATTGCGGACGCTGCTGCCGACCTGAAACACCAGTTCTATGGCTGGAGAAAATTCCTGCTGACTGGAACTTCTGTCAATTATGATACCGGTGGCCCGGGGAGTGCGATAGGCTTCGACCCCTCGCACATTGCTCTTCGCGACATTCGCCTGGGCATTGATTCTGTGATGTACTACGGCAGAGATATGAATGCCGTTATCCGGGAATTTTCCATGTATGAGCGTTCCGGTTTGAGTGTAACTTCCCTGACCGGGCGGTTGTTTGCCGATTCTACCGTTATCCGTATCCCTTCTTTGAAGTTGCTGACACCTCATAGTGAGATGAACCTTACGGCACAGACTTACTGGGAACTGATAAATATACCTACCACCGGCCGTCTGACAGCCCGTTTCAATGCCCGTATCGGCAAACAGGATGTACTGCTTTTTGCCGGTGGCTTGCCGGAAGCTTTCAAGGAAGCCTATCCGTTCCGTCCGTTGGTGATTCATGCAGGTACGGAAGGAAACCTGAAGCAGATGCAGATTTCCCGTTTTACGGCTGAGCTGCCCGGAGCCTTTTCGTTGAGTGGGGGAGGAGAATTCTGGAGCTTGACCGACAGTGTGAAACGCAATGGAAGCATGGACTTCGAAATGCATACGCAGAACTTGAACTTCCTGACCGGACTAGCTGACATTGCTCCCGATGGCTCCATCATTGTGCCGGACAGTATGCACCTTGCGGCACGTCTCGGTATGGAGGGGGCGCAGTGCACTGCCGCCCTGAAACTGAAGGAGAAGGAAGGCGCCTTGAATTTGGACGCCGCCTATAATCTTGCTACGGAAGCCTACCATGCCGACCTTGCCATCAACAACTTGCAGGTGCATCACTTCCTGCCCAAGGACTCTATCTATACTCTTACGGCAAAGATGTCCGCTAAGGGGCAAGGGGTGGATGTGGCATCACGAAAAACTGTGGCCGCTTTGAATGCCTCCTTGGAAAAACTACAGTATGGCCATTGGGACATTTCCGGTGTAGATGTGCATGCCGGACTCAAGTCATCCGTTGCTACCGTCCGTCTTGCCAGCGATAATGTCCTTCTCAAGATGCAGGGAAATGCGGATATGCGTCTTGACCGCAGCTATCTGGATGGCGCTTTGGATTTAAATGTGGAAGAGGTGAATCTGCATAAGCTGGGTTTGGTGCCCCGACCATTGAAACACCCGTTTGCCTTTACAATGGGAGCGGAGGCACGTCATGATTCTCTCAAGTTGAGGCTTGATGCCGGTGACTTGAATCTGCGTTTCCGCGCTCACAGCACGTTGAAGAGGTTGATGGAACAGTCGGATAAATTTGTCTCTATCCTGACAAAGCAGATTGATGAACGGCGTTTGGACCATGCCGCTTTGCGCCAAGTCCTTCCTTCAGCGGGCATGCATCTGGAAGCCGGTAACCAGAATCCCGTCAGCTATTTCCTGGCTGCAAAGGGTATTTCCTATAATGATTTCAAACTGAGCTTCGGATTTACTCCGCAAGTCGGCATCAATGGACGTACAGCTGTTCACGGATTGCGCATGGACTCCTTGCAGCTCGATACGATATTTTTTACAGTGAAGCAGGATACTGCCCGCATGAAGTTGCAAGGTGGTGTCATAAACGGTCCCAAGAACCCGCAGTTTGTGTTCCGTAGCACACTGACGGGTGAAGTCCGTAATGAAGATGCGGAACTGACTGTGGATTATGTGAATGGAAAAGGGCAGACCGGTGTTCTATTCGGTATTAATGCCCGTCCGTTGACCGAAGGACACGGTCGCGGTAATGGTGTGCTGCTGAACCTTATTCCTGCCGAGCCGATTATCGCTTTCCGTAAATTCCACTTTGCGGACAATAGTAACTGGATTTATCTGCATAAGAATATGCGCGTCTATGCCAATATTGATATGGACAGCGACGATGGTCTGTGTTTCCGTATGCAATCCGACAAGAATGATACCCTTTCCTTGCAGAATATAAACGTAGAACTGAGCCGATTGCGCCTGGATGAACTTACGGAGGTACTTCCTTATATGCCCCGGCTTACGGGATTGTTCTCCGCCGAAGCAAATTATATACAGACTGCCACTTCCCTGCAGGTGTCCGCCGAAGCCAATGTAGAGAAACTGACCTACGAACGCCAACCGGTTGGAGATATCGGCTTGGGGGCTACCTGGTTGCCGGGCGACAAGAATACGCACTATTTGAATACCTATTTTACACATGATAACGAAGAAGTGATGACCGCCGACGGTATCTTGACGCAGAAAAACGGAAAGGATACTCTGGAAGTGTCCACCCGTTTCGAGCATTTCCCATTGAAGATGGCCAATGCATTCATCCCTGACCAAATGGTGGCCTTTACCGGAGATATTGATGGAGGGCTTTATATTTACGGTTCGCTGGACAAGCCTCAGATGCATGGTGATATTGTTTTGGACAGTGTGTCTGTCTATGCACGCCAGGCGGGAGCACGTTACTGGTTCGACAACCGTCCGGTACAGATAAAGGACAATCAGTTGATATTTGATAAGTTTGCCATTTATACCACCAGCAAGAATCCGTTTACGATTGACGGTAAGGTTGATTTCCGGAATATGGAGCGTCCTACTGCCAACCTCAATCTGCTGGCAGAGAACTATACGTTGCTGGATGCACCGCGTACTCGCGAAAGTCTGGTGTATGGAAAGGTGTTCGTCGACTTGCATGCCACGGTGAAGGGGCCGCTTGACGGGCTCACGATGCGTGGAAACATGAATTTGCTGGGCAATACCAACGTAACCTACGTGTTGACCGATTCCCCTTTAACGGTGGAAGACCGTCTCAGCGGGCTGGTTACCTTTACCTCGTTCACCGATACGACGTCGGTAAAAGCGGATGAGGTTCCTGCCATGTCTTTGGGAGGATTGGAAATGTATATGTCCGTCCATATTGACGATGCTGTCCGTCTTCGTGCTGACTTGAGTCCCGACCGCAGCAAATACATCGAACTGGAAGGTGGCGGTGATTTGAATATGCAGTATACTCCCCAAGGGGATATGAGCCTTACCGGACGCTATACCCTTTCGGGTGGCGTCATGAAATATTCGCTGCCTATCATCCCGTTGAAGGAGTTCCAGTTCAATCCCGGCAGTTATGTGGATTGGCGGGGGAATATTATGAATCCTACGCTGAGCCTAAAGGCTACGGAACGTATGCGTGCTTCTGTGGCCGATGGTGACGGGGACGGTTCGCGCATGGTGAACTTCGATGTTTCCATTTCCATCAAGAACAGGCTTGACGCTCCCGATTTGATATTCGATATTTCGGCGCCCGAAGATGCCGCAGTAGAGAATGAGCTGCAGGCAATGGGTGCAGAAGAGCGTAGCAAGCAGGCCATTGCCATGCTTGCCACGGGTATTTACTTGAACAGTGGTGCCAAAGGAGGAGGTTTGTCAATGGGAGCCGCCTTGAACTCAGTGCTTCAGAGCCAGATAAACTCCTTGGCGGGAGGTATAAAAGGTGCCAATATCAGTGTAGGTGTGGAAGACCGTACCTCTGCTGAAACGGGCGACACGCAAAAAGACTTCAGTTTCCGTTATTCCCAGCGTTTCTTCAACGACCGTGTACAGATAGTCATCGGTGGAAAAGTGTCCACCGGGGCCAATGCCACGAACGATGCGGAATCATTCATTGACAATATATCGCTGGAATACCGTCTTGATGCGTCGGGTACTCGATATGTCCGTGTATTCCATAATAAAAACTACGAAAGCATACTCGACGGTGAGATAACCGAAACGGGTGTCGGCCTTGTGCTGCGCCGGAAGATGGACCGATTGAGTGAACTCTTCATCTTCAGGAAGAAAAAGATAAAACCGGAGGCTGAAAACAGCGATATGAAAAAGTAGGAATGTGATATGAAACGACTGATATTATATATTGCAGGATTGATATTTCTGGCAGGTTGCTCCACCACGAAGCACTTGCCCGAGGGGGAGATACTCTATACCGGCCAAAAGCCGATGATTGTATTGAACCGCAGTGAAACGTCTGTTGGTGAGATTGCTATGGAAGAGGTGGAAGCCGCCCTTGCTACGGCACCGAACAATTCGTTGCTGGGAAGCTCTACTATCCGCTATCCCTTTCCTTTCGGACTGTGGATTTACAATGGTTTCCAGAAGTATGAGAAGGGATTCGGAAAGTGGATATTCAATAAATTTGCCGCCACTCCGGTGCTTATGTCTACGGTGAATCCCGATATACGCCAGAAGGCGGCGGTTAACTTGCTGCGCGATTATGGCTATTTCAACGGAAGCGTCAGCTACAAGACATTTATCGACCCGAAGGACTCGCTGAAGGCAAAGTTGCAATATACGGTGAACATGCGTAACCCCTACTTTATAGATACGGTATATTATCGTGGTTTCAGCGAGCGTACCACTCGCATTATGGAGCTGGGACGCCGACGTTCCCTTATCAGTTCGGGAGAACAATTCAATGTGGCTGATTTGGATGGGGAGCGTACCCGTATCAGTACCCTGCTGCGTAATGTGGGCTGTTATTATTTCCGTCCCGACTACCTGACCTATCAGGCCGATACCATGATAGTTCCCAATGGGCATGTCCAGATGCGCTTGATTCCCGTTCCCGGTATGCCAAAGGTAGCCGAGAAGCAGTTCCGTGTGGGGCGTAAATCCGTCTATCTTCTTGGAAAGCAGGGGCAGGAACCCAATGACAGCATGGATTACAAAGGCTTGACCATACATTACTACAACAAACCTCCGGTACGTCCCAACATGCTTTACCGTTGGTTGAACTATCAAGGTTATCGGCGGAAACGTCAGATACAGGACAGCGCAGGTATTGCCCGCCAGCGTTCTATGCAGAGTTTGTATAGTTTGTACCGTCAGACCCGTATTCAGGAGCGTCTGGCAAGCGTCGGTATTTTCCGTTATGCGGAGATGCAGTATATACCGCGTGATACGGCGTTTGTGTCTGATACATTGGATGTGAGGGTCATTGCCGCGCTCGATAAACCCTACGATGCGGAGTTGGATTTTAATGTCACCATGAAGAGCAATAACCAGACGGGACCGGGTGCCGCTTTTACGGTGACGAAGAACAATGTCTTCGGTGGCGGTGAAAGCTGGAATGTGAAGTTGAACGGTTCGTACGAATGGCAGACGGGCAAGGCAAGTTCTTCCTTGATGAACAGTTATGAACTGGGTATCTCCACTTCGCTTATCTTTCCGCGCGTGGTGTTTCCTAGGATGGGCGACCGTGAGTATGACTTCCCGGCTACAACGACTTTCCGTTTATATGCCGACCAGATGAACCGTGCCAAGTATTATAAGCTGTTGGCTTTTGGCGGTAATGTCACTTATGACTTCCAGCCCAAATCGACTTCCAGGCACAGTATAACTCCTTTCCGGTTGACATTCAATGTACTGCGCAATCCTACTGCCGCTTTCGATACGTTGCGTGCCGAGAATCCGGCACTCTACGTTAGTTTGCGCGACCAGTTCATTCCTGCCATGGAGTACACCTATACTTATGACAACGCTTCCGTGCGCGGCAAGCGTAACCCCATCTGGTGGCAGACCACCGTTGCGTCGGCCGGTAACCTGACTTCTGCCGTCTACCGTATTTTCGGCAAGCCGTTCAGTGAGGAAGGAAAGAAGCTTTTCGGGGTACCTTTTGCACAGTTCTTGAAGCTGAACTCGGAATTCAGGTACCATTACCGGATAGACAAGAACCAGATGATAGCCTCGCGTATTGCCGGAGGGGTGATATGGTCGTATGGCAACGCTACGACCGCACCTTATACGGAACAGTTCTATATCGGCGGTGCCAACAGTGTGCGCGCCTTTTCTGCACGCAGTATAGGTCCGGGCGGCTATCCTCCCGAGACGGATAGGAAATATACCTATATCAACCACGTGGGTGATATTCGCATAGAAGCCAATATCGAGTATCGCTTCCGTATGATTGCCGACTTGCATGGAGCGGTGTTTCTGGATGCCGGCAATGTATGGCTGATGCGTAAGGACGAAAATCGCCCGAACGGTGAGTTCACCTTGAAGAATTTCCCGAAACAGATTGCTTTGGGTACGGGATTCGGCTTACGCTATGACCTGGACTTCCTTGTTTTCCGTCTGGATTTGGGTATCGGGCTTCACGACCCGTATGATACCGGAAAGTCGGGATATTACAATATTCCTAAGTTCAAGGATAGTATGGCACTGCATTTTGCCATCGGTTATCCGTTCTAAATGTACGTTTTTGAACGGATAGTGGTAAAGAATGAACTAAAACTCCCTTCTGTCAGCCATAAATTTTTGTACATTTGCAACCGTTATCAACTGTGATACACTAACCTTTTTAAATAATAACTAATATGAAACCAACTTTATTCTTATTGGCAGCCGGTATGGGCAGCCGTTATGGTGGCTTGAAACAATTGGACGGATTGGGACCGAATGGCGAAACTATCATGGATTATTCTATTTACGATGCCATCAATGCCGGTTTTGGCAAGCTCGTTTTCGTAATCCGTAAAGATTTTGAACAGGACTTCCGCGACAAGATTATTTCCAAATACGAAGGCCATATTCCCTGCGAACTGGTATTCCAGTCCATAGATGACCTTCCTGAAGGCTTCACCTGCCCCGAAGGCCGTACCAAACCTTGGGGAACCAACCATGCTGTAATGATGGGTGCCGATGTAATAAAGGAACCGTTTGCTGTTATCAATTGCGACGATTTCTACGGTCGTGACTCCTTCCAGGTAATGGGCAAATTCCTTGCAGCCCTTCCCGAAGGCTCCAAAAACGTATATTCCATGGTAGGCTTCCGCATCGGCAATACGTTGAGCGAGAGCGGTACCGTATCCCGTGGATTGTGTGGAACGGATGCGAACAACCTGCTGACTTCCGTAGTGGAACGTACCAAGATTCAGCGCATGGACGGTGAGGTGAAGTACATCGACGATAACGGTGAATGGACTGCCACTCCCGAGACGACTCCGGTCAGCATGAACTTCTGGGGTTTCACTCCCGATTATTTTGCTTACAGTGCAGAGTTTTTCAAGAGTTTCTTGAGCGACCCGAAGAATATGGAGAACCTGAAAAGCGAATTCTTCATCCCGCTGATGGTGGATAAGCTGATTAACGATGGCACTGCTACCTGCGAAGTGCTTGATACAACCAGCAAGTGGTTCGGTGTGACTTATCCCGAAGACCGTCAGAGTGTAGTCGACAAGATTCAGGCTTTGGTGGATGCGGGCGAGTATCCTGCGAAGCTGTTCTGAGTTTGTTAACCAAAGGCAGATACCCGTTGGGGCTTATTCTCTGATTATAATCGGACAATAGATTCGCATGCCTCCGCTACTGCCGGATGGTGGGTGACGAAGATACATGTTTTGCCTGCGCAGTCTCTGCGCAGGTTTTTTATTAACAGCCGTTCCGTGTCGGGGTCGAGGGCAGAAGTGGCTTCATCTAAAAGAAGAATGTTTCCGGGGCGTAGCAGAGCGCGGGCAATGGCGATGCGTTGGGCTTGTCCTTCACTGAGTCCACCACCTCGTTCGCTGAGTGGGGAGTCTACGCCGTCGGGAAGGTGGAAGACGAAGTCGGCGGTGGCGGTTTGCAGGGCTTGATATATGGCTTCTTGAGAAGCTTGTGGGTTTCCCATCAGCAGGTTGTCACGGATAGTTCCGCTGAAAAGGGTATTGCCTTGCGGGACATATACGAAGTTCTTGCGGGTTTGCGGAGAGACGGTATGACTGGTTTCAAGTGGATGTTTGGCGGGTATCAAGAGTATCTGTCCCTCTTGTGGCGTTGCCAGTGCCAACAATAGCCGGATGAGCGTTGTCTTTCCTTTTCCTGTTTCTCCGACTATAGCTATGCAGCTACCGGCGGGGAAACGGCAGGAGAAGCGGCTGAATACCGGACGGTCATCGGGAGTGTAGCGAAAAGTCACGTCTTTCAGTTCCAGTTCCGGGGTAGAGGCGAGGAATATGCTGTCACCATCCGCTTCTGCCGGCAGTCTTTCCAATTCCAATAGCCGGTCTATGGCGGTAAGGGCATTGACTACGGAAGGTATCAGGCGTGAGAGGTCGAACACGGGACGCTGGACTTTTCCTACCAATTGCAAAAAGGCGGTCATCGTTCCGAAGGTGATACAGCCTGCGCTGAGGTGAACGGCTCCCCAAAGAAAAGCCGTGAGGTATCCGCCGGAAAAGGCAAGGGCCACTAACATGTGGGCAGAAAGCGAGAAACGGGTACGTCCCATGACTTGGCTGTGGAGCATGTCTTGCAAGTCATCGAGTTTGTCCAGATGCCGTTCGCCTTGTTCCAATGTTTTAATCACTATGCGATGTTGCAGGCTCTCTTGTATGACGGACTGGATGCGACCGTCACTGTTCCGAATATCATGTGTATAGCGTTTCATTCGTCGCATATAGAAACGGCTGCCTGATAGAAAGACGGGCAGGATGGCAACAATCAGCCATGGCAGTGAAGGGTCTAAAAAGTAGAAGAATAGAAAGGCTGCCAGCAGTTGTATACTCGTGACGATGAATGCCGGGACAGAAGAGGTGAGCAATGTGACGATGGCGGTGGTGTCTTGTTCTACCCGGTTCACTACGTCTCCGGTATGGAAACGCTCCAATTCGTTCCAGCGGCTTTGCAGTAAGCGCGAGAAGAGGCGGTGGCGAAGGGCGTTGCCCGTCTCTATCTGCATACGGGTACTTATCCAAGTGTCAGCAGCTCCGCACAGTAATTGGGCAGTCAGCAGGACAACGGTGAGAACGGCGATATGCGTCAGGTTGTCGTCTGTTATTCCGGTAGCGGTGTCTATCACCCGTTTGGTTGCATAGATAAAGGCTAGGGCAAAGGCCACGCCCAGAATGCCGGTGAGGCAACTTAGCAGGATACGTCCGCGTTGTTCGGCAGATACCTCTCGAATATACCTAAGTTTTTCACGTCTGTCCTTTTTCACTTTTTTGTCCTTCTGTTGCTTTTTCATTCCTTTTATTTTCCGGGTTCTTTTATTTCTTTGTCCTTGCTTTCTTGTCTTTTACTCCTTTTGATCGGTTTATTTGTATAGCTATCGTTCCCCCTATCAGAGTCACGGGATACCAGAGTGCTTCGTACGGTGCAAATTGACGCAGTTCGTTGCAGCGTCGGGTGGCGCGGCAGAAGGTGTACCACTTTCCTGCCCAATATCCTTTGGGGCGTGGCTTGATGCGGTTATCATGTTGCCCGAAGTTACCGGTAGACAGGATGTCTTCCAATAATTGTTCTCCTATCTGCTTGGTGCCTTCCAAGGGGAAAGGAAGCCGGTTGGCGGGCAATCCCAGTCGGGTGACGGCAATGTAGCCGAATGCTTGTGCGGCATGCAATAGTCCGAGGTCCTGCAACTGGCGAAGCAGGGTGGTGGCATCTATTTCTTTGTGGCGATTGGCAAGCAGACAAGTCCAGTCGCATAGCTGGCGCAGGCCGATTCCGCTGTTCAGGAAATGTACAAAGGCATGCAGGAAGATATAAAGTGCATTGAAGCTGGCCGGAGGTATGGCGATACTGACGGCCTTCGAGTCCTCTTTCCCGGTTTCGGAGAATAGGGCATAGTCTGTTTCCTGCGGGTACCATTTTCTGATAATCTGCTGAAAGTACCGGTTGGCAAGCGGACTGTTCAGCCGGAGGATGATGCGGTGGTTCTCGATGTGTACTCCTTTCAAACTGTAGCTGGCATGCTTGTCGGACGCTTCTCCCTCGACTATGGCGCCTTGTTGCAGCAGGAGGCGATTGGCTATGGGTTGCCCTTGTTTTCCTAAATAGATGTCGATGTCTCCGCATTGCCGGTGCAAGGGAGTGCGGTAGTTGGTGCCGATGCCTTGCCCTTTCAGCAGTACGGGATGCAGCCCGGCTTCCCGGTAAAGGGTATTGAGTTCGGGCAGAAGCTGGTTGAGGCGTTTGTTGGCTTGTTCTATCTGTGCAGTCCGGGCAGCCCATTTCAGATAGAGGACGCGTGGAGGGCGCAGTTCGGCCGGCAGACTGCTTATGCCGTCAAAAGTCAGTGCAAGCAGGGCTTGTGAGTTTGCCATGCGGTACACGGTTTCCCAGTCGTCCGGCGAGACCGACCGGAAGAGTTGTCGGTCTGCCGGAGTGCCCCACAGGCCGGAGCGTACCAATGAAAAGAAAGCGTGTTGCATATCCGTCCTTATTCTATGATTCCTTCGCGGTCAAGGGAGTCGATAAACTTCTGCGCATCGCGACGGGCCGATTCGTTATCTACATCATAGCGGCTGGTCAGGGCTTCTGTCACGCTGTCTGTATCGAACTCTTTGTTTTCTATCTCTTGCCAAAGCATGGCGGAAGTTTGGTTCAGGCTGATGACTTTGCTGAAGTCCACGTTCGACGAGCCGTCTTGCATGATGATGTAGTCATCGCCTATCCGGTGCAGGATAAATCCTTGTTTGATTTTCATGGTTATTTTGTTTTATATTCTTCTGAACAGGGCGAGCAGCCAGCGGCGAGCGGGGTTTAGCTTCATCCACCAGTAGGAGTAGAGCTTCCAGACTTTGCCGTCGGCGGTGTACCGTTTGTCTTTTCGCATGGCTTCGGTCATGACGCCCATTACCCGTCCGATGTCGGTTTCTTCGGTCTGGGCGAGGTTGCCGTCGCCTTGCAGGATGAGTATGTCTCCGTTCCGACGGATGATGCGGTGAAAGACGATGCGTTCCGTCAGGTCGCGTGCCAGTACGGTGACGCCCGGTTGCAGCTGTTCTGTGGTGAAATCGCCCAGTGTCACCCGGTCACGGCGGTCCACTAAGAAAGGATTCATGCTGTTGCCCCGCACGGTGATGGTTACTGTATGTCCCTCTTTGATGAGACGCGCCACTTCGGGAAGCAATATCTCGTTGGGAATGCTTTTCTTCATCGGCTGTTCAGTTCATCATTCATAACTTATCCTTCTACCGTCTTTCTGCAAAGTTCCGTCGCTTCACGGTCGGGTAGGCATTTCAGATGATAGACGGGTGCCAGCGTGGCAAGTTCCGTCACAGTGGCGACAATGGCGTTATAGATTTCCTTGT
>OHSI01000875.1_pt1 | contig 17497 bp, 16 predicted proteins | sample 1578641 | NCBI WGS metagenome assembly OHSI01 (sample SAMEA3879535, study PRJEB24766) | human gut metagenome | biome: human-associated habitat; feature: feces | place: USA | collected 1985/1987 | reverse complement strand
ATTGGACGAAAAATCTCTCGCTCACAGTTCTTGCCGATTTAATCAGAGCTTCCTTTATTATTTGCTGTTCCCCTTGACGAAAAGCCGGAAAAATTGTAAAATTCAAATATCCTTCACATGTCGATACATATTTCTTCATATGTGACGGATAGAGTAGGATAAGAAAAGAGAAGGAGGTAACCACCATGGACACCTTTGCAAATAGCGAATATCCGGAAGAAAATAACCCGGCTCCCGAAGCGAGTTTCGACGCCCCGCAGGAGCCGCAGAACGAAGCTCCTCAGGAACCACGGAATGAAGTTCCTCAGGAGCACCAGAGCGAACCCCAGTCCGGCACCTATCACGCCGCCGGTACGGGCCGCAGGGAGTCTCCCTACGCCAATTCCCCCTATATGACCGGCCAGCCCCGGCCGTATCAGTATCAGTACCAGCCCCAGACGCAGCCGCCAGAGAAGCGGGAGAAAAAACCCCGTAGATCCGGCAAGTCGCCTTGGAAGACCGTTATCGCCGCCGTTCTTGTTGTGGCGCTGGTGGCTTCCGGCTGCCTGATTACGGCGTCCAGCGTCAACAGCAGATGGGAGCAGAAAACCAACCAGATCACCCAGCAGCTGGGCAGACAGATCGACGATTTGCAGAAGCAGATCGACAGCGCCCCTTCCGGCACATCCGGTGCGCTCCCGGCGGCGGACGGCTCGGCCATGACCCCGGCGCAGCTGTATCAGAGCAACGTTGACAGCGTGGTGGCCATTTCCTGCACCATGCAGACCACCGCCTACGGCCAGAGCGTGGAGGGAACGTCCTCCGGTTCCGGCTTCATCCTGACGGAGGACGGCTATGTGGTGACCAATTACCACGTGGTGCAGAACGCGAGCAATATTACCGTCACCACTCACACCGGCGACGAGTACGACGCTACGGTGAAGGGCTACGACGCCACCAACGACGTGGCCGTTCTGAAGGTGGAAGCCGAGGGGCTGTCCGCCGCGACCATTGGCAGCAGCGGCAATCTTTCCATCGGCGACATGGTGGTCGCCATCGGCAATCCCCTTGGCCGTCTGGCAGCCACGGAGACCGTGGGCTACGTCAGCGGCATCAACCGGGAGGTCACCACCGACAATACCGTTATCAGTATGCTGCAAACCGACGCGGCCATCAACCCGGGCAACTCCGGCGGCCCGCTGTTCAATATGTACGGCGAGGTCATCGGCATCACCACCGCCAAGTATTCCGGCACCACCAATTCCGGCGCGTCCATCGAGGGCATCGGCTTCGCCATCCCCATTGACGACGTGATGGGCATTATCTCCGACCTCATCGACTACGGCTACGTCACCGGTGCTTACATGGGCATCAGCGTGAAGGACAACGACAAGGAAGCCGCCGCCCAGTTCGGCCTGCCCACGGACGGCGCATACGTCGTGGACGTGACGCCGGGCAGCAGCGCGGACAAGGCCGGTATCCAGTCCAAGGATCTGATCACCGCGGTGGACGATCATAAGATCACCACCAGAACCGACCTGACCCGCACCCTGCGGAACTACAAGGCAGGGGACACCGCCCAAGTTACCGTCGTCCGCAGCGGCCGGGAGCTGACGCTGACCATCACCTTCGATGAAAAGCCCCACGACACCACTGTGGAAACCACCCCCCAGGAGGATTCCTCCATGCCCAGTGAAGGAGACTATGGCGACTGGTACGAATACTTCCGCCGTTTCTTCGGCGGCTGATAATTGAGCTGAGCAGCAAATTGCCCCGGACATCTTTGGATGTCCGGGGCGTGCTGTTTTTATGGGATTACTTGCCCAGCAGCGCGGTGATGTCCGCGTCAGCCAGTGTGAAATTGGCTTCGCCGCCGGAGAGGGTCAGGCGGTAGACATCCGAAGACGCGCCCTTGGCGATGACCTCGGCCAGAGAGAAGCTGACGGAGATGGTGCCGTTGGTGAAGGTGATGGTATCGATACCCCGGCTCTGCAGGGTTTGCAGCCCGGAAATGGCACCTTCCAGAATGGCGATGTCGGCCTGGGCGGTGAGCAGCAGAACGCCGTCCTCCTGCTTCGTCTCCACGGGGAGCGCCTTGCCCGCGTCGTCGATGACGCGATAGAGCGCCGCTTTCACCGGCTGGGGTTCAGCAGGGGTAGTCAGGAAGCTGCTGCGGGGCTTGGGCTGGGGGATGTCAAAGGTCGTTCCGGGGTCTAAGCGCTCGACGCTGCCGTCGGGGGACAGGCCGGAGGTATCCACATCCCCCTCCTGAGCATCGACGAGGGTTGTCCCCTGATGCGATCCGCCCGCGCCAATGGCCGCGCCTGCGCCGTCCATACTGTCGCCCACGCCGCCGGCGGCCTTTACATTTGCACTGCCGGAAATGGAGATATTCTTTCCTTCTCCGGCGGCAGTGGAGTCGAGGTTACGGCAGCCGCCGCCGATTCCGGCGCTGCATGTGCCGCCTATGGCGATTACTTCGGCATCGGAAATGGTGATGTTTTCACCATTGGAGCCATAGCCTCCGCCGATACCCGCAGAGTAATTGCCGCCGACTGCTGTGACACGTCCGCCGGTGATTTTGATATTGCTGCCGCTGCCGACGTCCGAAGTCTGAGATCCGCCGCCGCCAATGCCTGCGCCGCCAATACGGCCGGGATCGTCTTGTTTCCCTACGGCTGTGACATTTCCGCCGGTGATGGTGATGTCGGAGGCGCTGCAGTCCCAGCCACCACCGATCCCTGCGCCGCCGCCGTTTCCGATGGCAAAAATATCGCCGCCGGTAATGGTGATGTTTTCGGCACCTGTGTTTTCACCGCCGCCGATGCCTGCACCGCTGCTGCCGCCGACGGCTACCAGCTGGCCGGAGCCGGATTCGGAGCCGATGGTCAGATTGCCGCCGTTGCCCTTTTCCACACCGGCGTGGCCGTTTCCGCTTTGCAGGGTGTTGTCCAGTTCAACGTTCAGGTTGACGTTGCCGGCACCCTCGGTTCTCACCGCCGCGTCGCCTGCACCCTTCGGCCCTGCGCCGCCGGTGGTGTCAATGTTGGTGTCCTCCAGAGTGACGTTGGCCGTCGCCCCTGTGTCCGCCCTGATGGTGACATTGTTGGTGGTGGAAGCGGAAGAATCCCGGTTCCGGATGACGGGGGCGGAATCCTCCTTGGTCACGCCGCCCTGACTGACGTTCTGGCCGCTTTCCGTGGCGGAGACGGTGATGCTGCCGTCCTCCAAGTACCAGGTATCCGCCATTGCGACGGTGGGCAGAAAGACCGCGATCAGTGCCAGAGAGACGAGCCGGGTCAAAAGCTTTCGGATGTTCATAGCGTTGCCTCCTTACAGCGGGAAGGTTTCATGGTGTACAAACCAATCATAACATGGATTGGAAGAAAATGCAAGAGGATTAACGGATTTATTTCGGAAGCATCTGCCGGTTTCCCTGTTGCAAAGGGTTCCCATTTGTGATAAGATAGCTGTAACTATATGCTGGAGGGGAACCATGGACGACGCGACTTTGAGAAATCAGATCGGCTCCAATATTGCCGCGTACCGCAAGCAGGCGGGACTGACCCAGGCGGGACTGGCGGAAAAACTGAATTATTCCGACAAGGCCGTCTCCAAATGGGAGCGGGGAGAATCCGTGCCGGATGTGATGACGCTGGTGCAGCTGGCAGAGCTGTTCCAGATACCGGTGGGGGAACTGCTGGCCGACCCCAACGCCCTGCCGGGAAACCCCGGCACCCTGGAAAAAGCCATGACGCAGGTGTCCGAAAAGGCGCTCAAGCGCAGGGCCAACAAGAATGTGATATTAGCGCTGTCGTCCACGCTGGTGTGGTTCATTGCGCTGCTGATATTCGTCATCATGTCCTCGTTCAGGGCCGTGGAGCGCTACAGTTGGCTTGCCTTTTTCTACGCCGTACCCATCAACGCCATCGTGATGCTGAGCCTGCTGTCGGCGTGGCACGATTTCCGGAAAAACCGACTGCTGATCTCCGCCATCGTGTGGGGATTCCTGATCGCCATTCATGTTTCCGGACTGCTGATCTTCCGGTATAATTTCTGGAAAATTTACCTTCTGGGCATTCCGGGGCAGATCGCCATTTTCCTGTGGTTCCGGATGTTCCACCCGGTGAGCGAGAAAGCGGAGGGTACGGACAATGGATAAGACGGAACTGCGCCGCCGGATTCGGGAGAAAAAACGGGCGATGACGCCGGAAGAAATTGAAGAGCGGAGCCGGGAGCTTGGCCGCCAGTTCGCCGCGACGGAAGCCTACCGCAAGGCCAAAACCATTTACGGCTATATGCCCTACAACCAGGAGGTGCGCACCGTCCCCATGCTGGAGCAGGCGCTCCGGGACGGAAAAAAAGTGGCCGTGCCCAAGTGTTACGGCGACGAAATGAAGTTTATTTACTTGGACGACCTGACCAAAGTGGCGAAGGGCTACGCCGGGATTCCGGAACCCATTGCGGACGAGCCGGTCGCCCATGACGAGACGGCGCTGGTGCTGATGCCCGGGCTGGCCTTCGACCCCCAGGGACACCGCATCGGCTACGGCGGCGGTTTTTACGACAAGTTCCTGTCCCGGGAGCCGAACCATCCCACGCTGGCGCTGTGCTACGATTTTCAGATGCTGCCCCATCTGGACACCGAGGAACATGACATTCCCGTAGACGTGGTGCTTTGGGCTTGAATATAAGGAGAGAAAGATATGCAGTTTGTCATTGTTTTGCTGATCGCAGCCGCCGTGTTCGGCGTGTGCTATCTGGTGGATAAGGGCTTTTCCAGGGCGTTCCGGGGCAAGGCGCAGCACCGTTCCGGCATGGCTGTCCGGGCGAACAAGCGCTTCGGCGTGTTCGGCGTGGTGCTGACGGTGCTGGGCGTCATGGCGTTCTGCATTGGCATCGGCGACGGGCCGGTGCTGATCGTGGGCGGCCTGATCGTGTTTGCCATGGGCATTTTTTTGGCGGTGTACTACCTGAGCTTCGGCATTTTTTACGACGGGGAAAGCTTCCTGATGTCCCGGTTCGGGAAGAAGGACGCTGTGCATCGCTATGAGGAGATCGTAGGGCAGAAGCTGTACGTGGTGCAGGGCGGCAGCATCGTGGCGGAGCTGTACCTGAAGGACGGCTCCACTGTCAGTCTGCAATCCACCATGGACGGCGTGTATCCCTTTCTGGACACCGCCTTTGCCGGTTGGTGCCTCCAGACGGGGCGCGACCCTGAGAGCTGCGACTTCCACGACCCCAGCAAGAGCCTGTGGTTCCCGCCGGTGGAGGAAAGCTGATGGCGCACATTCCCAGCGGAACGACCCAGGAGCTGAAGCTGGTCACCTTCCGGCAGGCGCTGGAAGCCGCCGATACCCCCAGCGACGAATACGACATCAAAAAATGGATTTACGCCCCCAATTTTTACTCGGAGTACCGTTACATATTGGGGACGCGGGGCTGCAAGCCCTTGATCTGCATCGGCATCAACCCCTCCACAGCCAGGCCAGACGCCCTGGACAACACCTTAAAATCCGTGGAGCGGATTGCCCTGGGGAACGGGTTTGACAGCTTCATCATGTTCAACGTCTACGCCCAGCGGGCGACCTCTCCCGACGATATGGAAAAGGTCTGCAACCCGCTGCTCCACGCGGAAAACCTGAAAGCGTTCCGGTATGTGCTGTCTCTTTCAGAGCATCCGGTGGTGTGGGCGGCATGGGGCGCGATTATTGAAAAGCGGAAGTACCTGCCCGACTGTCTGCGGGATATGCTGCTGGCGGGGGAGGAGTACGGGGCCGAGTGGTGCTGCGCCGGGGCCATTTCCCGGAAGGGACACCCCCATCATCCGCTGTATCTGCGGAAGGATGAAAAGCTTAGGCCTTTCGACGTGAAAGCGTATCTGGAACAGTTATAGAAAAATTAAGGGTCGGTGGCTTCAACGACCCTTGTGCAGCATTTGGAATACGGAGGATTTCTTATGAAATTGCTGATTGCGTCCGACATTCACGGCAGCGCCTTCTGGTGCCGCCGCCTTTGTGACCTGATAGAGACGGAGAAACCGGACAGGCTGATCCTGCTGGGAGACTTGCTGTACCACGGCCCCCGGAACGACCTGCCCCGGGATTACGCGCCGAAGCAGGTGATCCCCATGCTGAGCCGGTACCGGGAAAACATCATCGCGGTTCGGGGCAACTGTGAGGCGGAGGTTGACCAGATGGTTCTGCCATTTCCCTGTATGGCGGAGTTTTCTCAGCTGCTTCTGGACGGGAAAACCTTCTATCTGACCCATGGACATCACCACAACCCGGATGATCTTCCGCCCCTGCCGGAGGGCAGCGTGTTTCTGTTTGGGCACACCCATGTGAAGATGGACGAAGTGCGCTTCGGCGTCCGCTGCCTGAACCCCGGCAGTGTCTCCATCCCCAAGGACGGGAGCCACAGCTGTCTGATTTATGAAAACGGAGAATTTTCTTTTCGGATTTTGGAGGAATGACCGTGGATTCGACAGAATGCGAGACCTGCTGGTATTATGATTATGATGAGGAGTACGACGAATACTACTGCATGATGGATTTGGACGAGGACGAGGTTTACCGCATCGCCAATTTCCCCTCCCGGCACTGCCCCTTTTACCGGCAGGGCGACGACTACACCCTTGCAAGGAGACAATAGATGAAACGATGGTATCCCGCGCTGATCCTGCTGTGCCTGCTGCTGGCGGGCTGTTCCGGGAAGGGGGAGGAAACGACGTTCCCCACCCAGACGGAGGCCGTTCCCGTGGAAGCAGCGCCGCCTGCCGGGCTGCATGACCCGAGTGACCCGGTGGAAGTGCGTTACGGCGACGCCCTGCGGGCGTATCCCCTGAGCGCCCCCAATGTGGCCGGAATGAAGGCCATGGGCAGTGACCTGCTGGTGTTCTCCGACACCGAGGTCAGCACCCGCATCACCCGGCTTTCCGGGGAGGAACTGTACATAGCGGCCACCGCCCGGCTGGATTTTGGCCTTACTCCGGATAACCCGTCCCTACAGGTCACGGAAAGCGGCCTGAGCTATTTTGACCCGGTGAACCGGCAGACGGTGGTGCTGGATGCTTCTCTGCGGGAGATCACACACATTCCCGTGCCGGAGGACTTGGAGGGAACGCCCCTGCTGTCCCGCGACCGGGAGACCTTGTACTACTGCACAAAAGCGGGCGTCCGCGCATGGAATCTGGAAACGGGCATCCGCCGGGTCATCAAGGAAGCCGGGTTCGCCCAACAGAGCGTGACGGGGCTGCACCTGAACGACACCGTCCTGCAATGCCGCGTGGCGGACAACGAGGGCAATGCCAGCACGCTGCTGCTTTCCACGGAAAGCGGGCGGATATTATATGAAGGGGCGCAGGAGCTGACGATGCGCTCCCGGGGCGACAGCTATTTTATCTCCTTCCCCACAGGCTGCACCCGGGCGCTGCTGTTCGGGCAGGCGGGGGAGGAAGCCCCTCTGGCGCTGACCCCGGCGGAGCTGAGCGGGGAGGACTTTCTTCTGGAGACCTTCGCCGACGCGGTGACGGCCAGCGTTGCGTCGGATACGGAGATCAAGCTGGACTATTACGATCTGGAAACCGGACGCCGCCGCAGTTCCGTGACCCTTCCGTTCTTCGGCCTGCCCCTGACGGTGGAGGAGTCCGCCGACGGCTGGGTCTATTTCCTGCTTTACAACAACGACGGTCGGCCGGTCATTTACCGCTGGGACACAGCCGCGCTGGAATTCGCCGTTTCCGACACGGAGGTCTACACCGGCCCCTATTATTCCAACCAGGAGCCGGACTATCACGGGCTGGTGTGGTGCGAGTATTACGCGAGAACCATCGGCGATACCTACGGCGTTGAGGTGCTATTGTGGGAGGACGCCAATCTGGTGCAGCCATGGGACTACAATTTTGAAACGGAATATCTGGTGCCGGTTTTCAAACGGGAGCTGGACTGGCTGAACGAGCGCCTTGCCAATTTCCCGGAGGGGATGCTGGAAGCTGCAATTTCCCATTTTTCCTCTCTGAAGATCTGTCTGGTGCGGGAGATCATCGGCAGCGCCGAATCCGGCAGTGTGAGCAGGGCGAACGGCATCCAGTTTATGAACGGGACGGACGCCTACATCGTGCTGGCGGCGGGGGATACCTCGGAAAAAGCGCTGTACCACGAGCTTTACCATGTGATGGAGACCCACATCTTAGGCAACAGCATCGCCCTCGACCAGTGGGCAAAGCTGAATCCCGTAGGATTTGAGTACGACTACGATTACCTTGCCAACGCTCAGCGGGACGGCAGCGAGTTTTTGCAGCCGGACACCCGCAGCTTTGTGGACACCTACTCCATGAGCTATCCCAAGGAAGACCGGGCGCGGATCTTTGAGTATGCCATGACGGCGGGAAACAAGCCGCTATTTGCGGCCTCGCCCCTGCAATACAAGCTGAAAATGCTGTGTCAGGGGATACGGGAGGCTTTCGGCCTGAAAAAATCCCCGGAAAACTTTCTATGGGAGCAGTATCTGAACCAACCCATGGCGTATACAGGAAAATAACAAAAGCGCTGTCACTTAGAACCATTGAGGTCCAAGTGACAGCGCTTTTTGTGAAAATTTGGAGCGTATCTGAAAACAACAAGACAGCAAAGGTCAAATCAACTTTCTACTCGGTTACGTATCATCTTCGACAATTTCAAGTTCATCATCACTATTATCCAATGCGTCTTCTCCTCCTTTTTTGGGGGAGGAAAAATCGCCGAGAATAAACATTCGATATGCACGGTTAGCAATTATCTTTGTTTCGGCAAAATCAAATCCACCACTGATTACGCCGCCAACAACGGGAATTGCTTTCCCAAAATTGATTAGCCCTTTTGTGCCGAACTTTGTCAGAAAGCGAAAACCGACTTTCTGATTGATTTTTGTCAAAACAGTTCCGGGTATTTTCTTAACCATTTGGTTTGCAACTTTAACACCAAACTTTATGCTAACTTGCTTCACAACTTGGTCAAGGGAGATGCCTGCAAGGCAGGCATAAACAAGGGTTTGAACCTGATCGCTTTTTGTATCGAACCCGCCCATTTGGGCAAGGCATGCAATCATACGCATTTGAACATACAGGACGCTACTTATGTTAGCGGGAATTGCGATGGGAAGCGTAATAAGTCCTCCAAGCCCTGTTATAAAGCCGGAGGTGGTACACTTAACAATCTGATAGTTTATAAACGATTTGGCTGCACTTTCTATGTCTTTAGACTTGCTTATATAATCGTCTGCAAGCTTTGAAATTGGCGGGCTAACCTTGGGTATCCCGGAAACAGAGCAACCGTAGAGTTTGTTCAGGAGTTCCATAATATCTTCTTGCTTCAGAATCGCTTTTTTGTTTTCCATATCTAATGACCCCCATAGAAATTGTACTCTATATATGCTCTGTTTTTTTCGCGAGGAATCAGGATTGACTTAATTTACGAAACAGGCAGAAAACTAGCGTTCTATCTGCAAAAGACTCCACCGTATGACTGGGAAAAACCATGCCAGTTCGCCTTTGCCATCCAGATGCTGAGAACGATAAGTTCATAACAAATGCTACGTTATCGATGGGCAGATAAAACACTAGTTGTCTGTATGCAATTACATAAGTATTTGATGCAGTGGTGTCAGTCCTCGGGGAACAGCTTTTCCCGGCAGTAGCGGATGATGGCCTTTCGGGTGATGAGGCCGATGAACGCGTCCTTGTCGTCTACTACAGGAACAAAGTTCTGATTGGACGCCCGCTCCACCAGCTCGTGCATAGAGGTGGTGACCCGGACGGGAACGTTATCCTTCCGGCGGGCGATCTCCATGACCCGGCGGGCTTCGGCCTGACGCATATCCATGTAGCACATGTTCTTAATGGCCCACAGAAGGTCGCCCTCTGTCAATGTTCCCCGGTATTCGCCACGGTGGTTGAGAATGGGAATCGCGGCATAGCCTGCGGATTCCATCTTTTCCAGTGCCTGCCGGATGGTATAATCATCGTACAAATATGCACACATCGCCTTTGGTGTCAGAAAAAACAGAATATTATTCATGGGGTTCTCCTTTTCGGCGCGGCTGATTGGGAGGATGCCTTACTGCCGCCTTATACATTATAGCATAAACGAAACGGAAAAGTATGAAATTTTCTTGTTAATTTGCAATCAGCCATCCAAAAAATCACGATTGTTTTTGTGCGGAATGACAGTTCTATTTTCCAAAGTAAAAATCAGAAAAATCGAAGGTCGCGAAATAGTCCTCCGGCGTCTCGGCGCGGCGGATGAGCTGGAAGCTGCCGTCCTCTTTCAGCAAAACCTCCGCGGAACGGAGCTTGCCGTTGTAATTGTAGCCCATGGAGAAGCCGTGAGCGCCGGTGTCGTGGATGGCTACAATGTCGCCGATCTGGATTTCCGGCAGACTCCGCTCGATGGCGAATTTGTCGTTGTTTTCGCACAGACCGCCGGTGACGTCATAGACGTGATCGAGAATGGCGTCCTCCTTGCCCAGCACGGTGATGTGGTGGTAAGCGCCGTACATGGCCGGGCGCATCAGGTTGGCGGCGCAGGCGTCCAGACCCACGTATTCCCGGTAGATGTGCTTTTCATGAATGACGGTGGAGATCAGGTGACCGTAGGGCGCCAGCATGAACCGGCCAAGCTCGGTGAAAATGGCGACGTCACCCATGTCGTTGGGGGTCAGGATCTCCTCATATTTCACCCGCACGCCCTCACCGATGACGCCGATGTCGCATCTGGGCTGCTCGGGGCGGTAGTCCACGCCGATGCCGCCGGACAGGTCGATGAAGGAAATATGCGCGCCGGTGGCGTTGCGCAGCCGCACCGCCAGACGGAACAGCCGCCCGGCCAGAGCGGGGTAGTATTCATTGGTGGTTGTGTTGGAGGCAAGGAAGGCATGAACGCCGAAGTGCTTCGTGCCCAGCTTCATCAGCCGGGTGATGGCCCCTGCCATCTGGTCTTCGGTCATGCCGTATTTGGCGTCCCGGGGCATGTCCATGATGGTGTTGCCAAGAGAGAAGGAACCGCCCGGGTTATACCGCAGACACACCGTCTCGGGGACCGGCCCCATGGATGCCAGAAAATCCACATAGGTGGCATCGTCCAGATTGATGTACACGCCCATATCCCGCGCCTTGCGCATATCCAGTTCCGGGGTGACGTTGGAGGAAAAGACCACGTCGTGTCCCGTGATGCCCACGGCCTCGGACAGCAGCAGCTCGGTATAGGTGGCGCAGTCGCAGCCGCAGCCCTCCTCGTGGAGAATTTTCAGCAGGAAGGGATTTGGGGTGGCCTTGACGGCAAAAAACTCCTTGAAGCCGGGATTCCATGAGAACGCCGCCTTCAGCGCTCGGGCGTTGGCGCGGATGCCGGCCTCGTCGTAAACGTAAAAGGGGGTGGGGATCTGCTCGCGGATTTCCTTTGCTTTTTCCAGAGTCAAAAACGGTATCTTTTTCATAGCTCGAACCCTCTCTATTCTATGCAAAAAACGGCGTACTTTACGCCGTGACTAGGAGAATTGTATTGTATGGAAGGACATTTGTCAACCCCGTATCCACTTCTCACCCCGGTAGAAACCGAATTTCTCCGCCGGGGAGAGAACTCGACAAAATGGCGGTTTCTTTTTTGTGAAAAATGTGCTATACTCCCTCCATCTTCACAAAGGAAGGAAACCAGAATGAAACGAACGAAATTGTCCGACCGCCAGCTCCCGGATTACAGCCGGGGCGAAGAGATCATGAACATGGTCACCCACATCGTCGGCGGCGCTGTAGGCGTCGTGGCGCTGACACTGTGCGTCATTTTTGCCGCTCTCCACGCCAATCCCTGGGGCGTCGTCACCTCCGCTATTTACGGCAGCGCCATGGTCACCATGTTCACCATTTCCAGCGTCTACCACGGTCTGAAGCCAACGCTTGGCAAAAAGGTGATGCAGGTACTTGACCACTGCACCATTTATTTCCTCATTGCGGGAACCTACACAGTGATTCTGCTGTCCGCCATCCGTCCGGAGAATCCCGTCCTTGCGTGGGTGCTGTTCGGCTTTGAGTGGGGCATGGTGGCGCTGGCCACGACCCTGACGGCCATTGACCTGAAGAAATACCGGGTCTTTTCCATGATCTGCTATATCGGCATGGGCTGGGCGATCATCTTCTTTGCGAAGCAGGCGATGCAGGCGCTGACCTTCCCGGGCTTTCTGCTTTTGCTGCTGGGCGGCATTGCCTACACGGCCGGCTCCATTCTGTACGGATTGGGCAAGCGCAGGAAGTGGATGCACTCCGTATTTCACATTTTCGTCGTTCTGGGCGCGCTGCTCCAGTTCTTCTGCGTGCTGTTTTATGCAATCTGACGAAAAAAATCAGGGTCACGCCACTCCTCGGAAGGAAAAAACCGCCATAAATTTGGTTAATGCTACGAAAATCTTTTTTCGCTATACTAAGGGTTGATTTGTTCACGGTTTAGACATATAATGATACTCGCCAGGCGGTGATACGCCACCGCAGGGTAACTTAACTAAGGAGGAAACCTATGCTTACTTTCATTCTCTGCATTGCAGCTCTGGTCGTCGGCTACATCTTCTACGGCAAGCGCGTAGACAAGATCTTTGGCTCTGACGACCGGGAGACGCCTGCCATCGCGCTCAACGACGGCGTTGACTTCGTCCCGATGAAGGGTTGGAAGATCTTCCTGGTTCAGCTGCTGAACATCGCCGGTCTCGGCCCCATCTTCGGCGCTCTGAACGGTGCTCTGTTTGGACCTGTCGTCTATCTGTGGATCGTCTTCGGTACCATCTTCGCCGGCGGCGTCCACGACTATATGTGCGGTATGCTGTCCATGCGGCACAAGGGCGCCAGCATTTCCGAGATTACCGGTACTTATCTGGGCAAGGTCATGCTGCAGGTCATGCGCGTGTTCTCCGTCATCCTGCTGGTCATGGTCGGCGTCGTGTTCTCCAAGGGTCCCGCCGGTCTGCTGGCTCTGCTGACCCCCGAGAAGCTGGACGCTACCTTCTGGCTGTGGGTCATCATCATCTACTACTTCATCGCCACCTTCGTTCCCATCGACAAGGTCATCGGCAAGATCTACCCCATCTTCGGTATCTGCCTGATCATCATGGCCGTCGGTGTTGCGGGTGTTCTGCTGTTCGCCCATGAGTATCAGATGCCCGAGCTGTGGAACAACTTCTATAACCAGCATCCTCAGAACATCCACATCTGGCCGTTCATGTTCGTCACCGTGGCCTGCGGCGCCATCTCCGGCTTCCATGCCACGCAGTCTCCCATGATGGCCCGCTGCTGCACCTCTGAGAAGCAGGGTCACAAGGTGTTCTACGGCGCAATGGTCGCCGAGGGCATCATCGCCATGGTTTGGGCGGCTGCCGGTGTTTCCTTCTACGAGAACACCCAGGCTCTGCTGGAAGCCGGTGCCGGTGTGAACGCTGTTGTTTACGAGATCTGCACCACCACCATGGGCAAGATCGGCGGCGTCCTGGCTATGCTGGGCGTTATCGCCTGTCCCATCACCTCCGGTGATACCGCTTACCGCAGCGCCCGTCTGACGCTGGCCGACTGGTTCAAGATCGACCAGAAGGATTGGAAGAAGCGTCTGCTTCTGACCGTCCCCCTGCTGGGCGTCGGTGCCATCATCTGCCAGATCGACTACTCCGTGGTATGGCGTTACTTCTCCTGGTCCAACCAGACTCTGGCCATGATCGCTCTGTGGGCGGCTGCCATGTATCTGGCGCAGAACAAGCGCAACTACTGGATCTGTGCGGTTCCTGCCACCTTCATGACCGGCGTTTCCATCACCTACTTCTTCGCGGCCGGCGAGTGCCTCGGCCTGCTGTGGAAGCCTATGGGAATTGCCGAGAGCGTGTACTATCCCATCGCCGTTGTCGCCGGTGTTATCGCCGCGGTCGGCTTCCTGGCGCTGTTCCTGAAGAAGAGCGCAAAGTACAAGACCAGCACTCTGGCACAGTAATATATCCTCTTATGGCCTCCCGCTTTACGGCGGGAGGCCATTTTTGGATTGCCGTCTGCTGCCCGCACGCCTCTGCGGACGGCCTGCGAAGGATTCGCGGGATAAAATGGTGTTAACCATTCTATCGAGAAATAATGATAGACCCTGATAGGAACCCCGTATGACATGCAGAAACGGCGCCGGATGGCGCCGTTTCTGTTTGCAGCATTAGGTCAATATTTCCGGGACAGGAGAGCCTCGGCTTCCTCCCGGGTGATCTCCCTGGCGTTGCACCGCGCCATGATCTGCACGTCCTTGTCGTTGAGCTTGTAGCCTAAGTAGAAGAACGTGGAAATGATCATGCCAATGACAGGCACCAGCGCGTACACGATCCACAGTCCTTCCAGCGCCCCCGCGCTCTGCTGGATGTTCAGCGCTTTCAGCGCCTCGAAGCTCTCTGCCTCCACGGAGATCCAGTGGAAGCAGCCCAGCAGCGCCAATGCCAGCGAGGACGAGACCGCAGCGGTGATCTTCACGGAGAAGGTCTGGATGGCGAAGGTGATGCCCTTGGCACTAATGCCGGATTTATACTGGCCGTACTCGGCGCAGTCCGGGGTGAACATGAAGGCGAGAATGCCCACGATGCTCATGGGAACGGTGCGGATGCAGGTCAGCGTCAGGAACAGCGCCCGGTTTTCGTAGCCGACAAAGAAAATCACCAACCCTAAGATGATGTTGACGATGTTGCACCAGAAAAGCGTCTTGAATTTGTCCAGCTTTTTCAGGATGGTGGGCATGAGCATGGCGGCGAAAACACCCGGCACCATGTTCAGCAGGTTCAGCACGATGGAGTAAAGGGAGTTGCCGAAAAGGTAGAAGGAGACGAACAGCGTCACGGCGGCGGAGGTTTTCAGCGCGTCGGTGGCGCAGTAGCCGCCGTAGTAGGTCAGCAGGTACTTGTTTTTCCCCAGATAGGAGAACATCTGCCTGGGGGAGAAATTTTCGTCCTCTTCTTCCGGCTTATAGTTGCGCTCCTTGCAGTTGAGGGACAGGGGCACCATGGTCAGGGCACTGAAAATGGACAGCGTCGCAATGGCCAGACTGGCGCTCATGCCCACATTTTCGCTGATGAGGATGGGCAGCACCACGCCGTAAATCAGCACGCCCGCCCCGGAGAACACCCGGTTGACGGAAAGCAGGGTGTTGCGCTCCGGCAGATTGTCGGTCATGGTGTTCAGCATGGCGTAGGCGGGAATGTCCGTCAGAGTGTACACAGTGTCCCACAGCACGTAGGCCACGCCGAACCAGACAAGTTTCCCGGTCTCCCCCAGCGCCGAGGGAATGGAGAACAGGATGATGGTCACAATGGGAATCAGTGCGGTGGAAATGCGCAGCCAGGGCAGACTTTTCTGCCCGTTTTTGAATTTCACCTTGTCGAAGATGAAGCCGAAAATGGGGTCATTCACGGCGTCCCAGATCTTGACGATCAGCAGCACGATAGCGACCTTGGCCAGATTCACGCCCTGCATGGCAAGGTAGGTGGAGATAAAAGCCGCTGTGATGTTATAGTAAATGTTCTGTCCGATGAAGTATGTCCAGTAGCTCAAGCGCTCCTTGAAGGTGGTCATATACCCCGGATGTTTGTCTGCCATGGCGATCCGCCCCTCTCTTTACAATGAATGTATTCTACCATTGCGGAAAATGGAAGTCAATCGACGGAGAAATCTTTGACATTTTGAACGGAATTTGGTAGTATAGGAAGGAAAAAAGCGCCCCGTTTTTTGGCAGATTGTCATGGGGTGGAGGATAAGGAAAGGAACGCTATGGCCAACGTCATTGAAATAACGGATTTCTCCGCGCCGGAGCTGGACGTGTATGCCCGGCTGACGGAGGCGCAGCTGCTCAACCGGTTTGAACCGGCCAAGGGGATGTTCATTGCGGAAAGCCCCAAGGTCATCCACCGGGCCTTGGACGGCGGATACGAGCCGGTGTCGCTGCTCATGGAACGCAAGGACATTACGGGCGCGGCACGGGAGGTCATCGCCCGCTGTCCCGGCATACCCGTGTACACCGCGGACGAAGAATTGCTGTGCAATCTCACCGGCTACCACCTGACCCGGGGCGTGCTGTGCGCCATGCGCCGTCCGGGGCTTCCCACCGTGGAGGATATCTGCGCCGGGGCAGCGCGGATCGTGGTTCTGGAAAACGTCCAGAACCCCACCAACGTGGGCGCGATCTTCCGTTCCGCCGCCGCGCTGGGCATGGACGCCGTGCTGCTGACCCCCGGATGCAGTGACCCGCTGTACCGCCGCAGCGCGCGGGTCAGCATGGGGACGGTGTTTCAGATTCCATGGACGTTTACGGGAGACTGGCCGGGGGAGGGAATGGCGCAGCTGAGCCGTCTGGGCTTCAGAACCGCCGCTATGGCGCTGAGCGACGATTCCGTCTCCATTGACGACCGCCGTCTCATGGCGGAGGAAAAGCTGGCGGTGATTCTGGGCAGCGAGGGCGACGGCTTGACGGAGACGACCATTGCCCGGTGCGACTACACCGTAAAAATCCCCATGTACCACGGCGTGGATTCTCTGAACGTAGCGGCTGCCAGCGCCGTGGCATTCTGGCAGCTGAGAAAGGAAAAATGACTATGGAACTGGTAAACGGACGTCCCGCGGACTGCGCCGGACGGCTTGAGAAGGAAATCCGCTGCTACGATCTGCTGGACAGTCTGGGAATCGACTTCCGGCGCATCGACCACGAGGCGGCTATGACCATGGAAGCCTGCGAGGAGATCGACCGGGTGCTGGATGCGGTAATCTGCAAAAATCTGCTGCTGTGCAACCGGCAGTGTACGGAGTTTTATCTGCTGATGCTGCCCGGGGACAAGCATTTCAAAACCAGCGTTCTCTCCAAGGAGATCGGCTCCTCCCGCCTGAGCTTCGCCCCGGAGGAGAGCCTGTGGGAGCTGCTGCGCTGCCACCCGGGCTCCGCCACCATTTTGGGCCTGGCCAACGATACGGAGCACCGTGTCCGGCTGCTCATCGACCGCGAGGTCTATGACGCGCCCTTTTTCTCCTGCCACCCGTGCATCTGCACCAGTACACTGAAGCTGAAGACCGCCGACGTGCTGGAAAAGCTGCTGCCCCACACCGGCCACACGCCTGTTATCGTTGATTTGTGAGAAATACTGCCTGCCCTTCCCAGCAGGCAGTATTTTTTCATATATATCACAAAAAGCCCTTGCGCTTGGAAACGTTTTCGGTTATACTTACCGTATTCCCACCGTCAGGCGGCACTCCACTTCATGCCGCCGGACGGCAAAAGATAAGGAGGAATACCCGCTGTGGCTGGCGGTGCGGCAGTGTGGAGACCTGTCGTAAGGCACTGAGGGCAATGCCCGTGCGAGGCCGTCTTTTGCGGAGGCAGGACGGTTACAGCCAAGACGTATGGCAAAGGTCATTCTGAAGGACCTGAAGAAGGTCTACCCCAACACCGAGAAGAAAAAGAAGGTCAAGAAGGGCGAGGAGCCCCAGGAAAAGAAGAGCAAT
>OHSI01000862.1_pt1 | contig 17681 bp, 18 predicted proteins | sample 1578641 | NCBI WGS metagenome assembly OHSI01 (sample SAMEA3879535, study PRJEB24766) | human gut metagenome | biome: human-associated habitat; feature: feces | place: USA | collected 1985/1987 | reverse complement strand
CGGTGGCTATCATCATCAGTCAGGACCGCCCTGGCTCTTCCAACTCGCTCACGCTTTCATGGCTGCTCATTGACGAGGCGAAGTTCATTGATTACAACAAACTGAAGGACGAGACTCTGCCTGCAAATGGTGGCATACGCTCGTACTTCGGGCACCATAGCTTTAACCATAGCATGATGGTGCTCTCGGATATGCCTCAGACTACCAAGGGTTCTTGGTTTCTGCACTACGAGGATAAGATGGACACTGAACTGATTGACACCATAAAGGGCACAATCTACAAGATTTGGCAGACGAAGGAGCGCATTGCCCAACTCAAAGAGCTGCGCAAGCCCATTCCTTCTTATCTGCCTAATTACCTCAAATGGCTCGACCAGTCGCTTAACAAGATGCGCTCGGTGGCGGTCTACTACAAGGAATACTCTACCCTCGAAAACCTCCAGCTTCTCGGTGAAGAGTATATCCGGCAGATGAAGCGCGACCTCACGCCAAAGACGTTCCAGACGTCAATCCTATGTCAGAAGATTGGCATCTCGCACGATGGCTTCTACTCGTCAATGCAGGAATACCATAAGTATGATGCGTCGGATTTCGACTACCTCGACTCGCTCGGCTACGACCGCATCATCAAGGAGGCGCAGCAGGATCTTTACACTATCCACGCCAACAACCAGTTCTCTACGCTTAACAGCTCGCTCGACTGTCGCACGGACTCGGACATCGACCCTATGCAGCCTCTCTGCATTGGTATGGACTATAATGCTAACATCAACTGGATTGTGTGCGGTCAGCCTCGTGCCAACCGCCTGAACATCCTCAAATCGTTCTATGTGAAGTTCGAGCGCAAAATCCCTGCGCTCGTCGCCGACTTCTGCACCTACTACGCACCACACCCTAACAAGACGGTCATCTACTACTACGATGCCACTGCCCTCGGCTCTAACTATGCCGTGAACGACCAGGACTTCCATTGGGTGGTAGTCCATGAGTTCGAGCGTCATGGATGGCAGGTCATTGACGTGTACCTCGGCAACCCGATGCGACACGATGAGAAATATCTTCTCATCAACCAGGGCTTTGCCGGGAAGCAACGCCTGATGCCGTACTTCAACCGCCAAAACAACGATGACCTTATCCTCGCAGTCCAGTCCGCAGGAGTGGAGCGTGGGCGCAACGGCTTCCGCAAAAACAAGTCCATGGAAAAGCAGCCGGAGTCCGAAGAAGACCTTCTCGAACATCGTACCGACGGCACCGATGCCTTCGACACCCTCTATATCGGCTGCGAGAAGTTTCCACAGCACGATTTGTACCCAATTTGCGTTGGTGGGGTGAGATAATGCAATAAAATCGGAGAATTGCCGTTTTTATTGTGTAACTTTGTGAAATCAAATGACAAAAGAGCCCATGAAATATATCCTGACATTCTTGATTTGTATTATCTTTTCCTGTCAAATAGGGAAAAGCAAAACTGGTATGCAACAAAGTAAAGATGTTGAATCCACTATAAAAATATGCATCAAAGAGAAAATATGTTTTTCTATACAACTGCTCAATTTCTTTTCGGAAGAAGGGAACTACAAATTACTATGCGTTAAAAGGAATGGAAGGCATCTTGCAAACGTAAAATTACCTTCATCTGAAGACGTGAAGAATCTTAAAACCCATATACGAAAATACAGAAATGACTGTATTCTTGAATGTCTTTATGGGGGTGGTGATAATTTGTACAGTCGTCATTTTTATTTCAGATGCAAAAAAGATAATTTGTATTTATATAAAGTGGTATCAAAGCATATTGTCCCCAATGTAGACAAAAAAGAGATTAATGAAAAGTGTATTCAACCACTGATTAACATCAGAAATTTTAAGGTTCTGCATTATTTGGATAATACTCCATAATACACACCAACAAATTTGTACCCAATTTGCGTGGGTGGGGTGAGATAATGCAATAAAACGTAGGAAATGCCGTTTTTATGGTGTAACTTTGTGAGGTAAATTAAGAAATAACAATGAAAATAACGATAATCAATAAAATCCTATTATGCTTTATCTGTAGCATTGTTCCTTACATATCTAAGGGCCAATGCTCGGACTCATTTAAAAGCGTGTGTTTACCTGACAGTATAGCGGAACAAATAGAAAACAACTATGAATATAAAAAGGCAAATGCAAGTAAAAATGTCATAAACCTCATTTCTCCTAATAATTATCTTTGGGGAGATGGAATATATGCCTTCAGGGGTATGGGACCGCATTTTCCAAGACGAATCTTTGTATACAAAGGGGGACGATTATTCATCTTTAATAGCCGAGGGGACTATAATCCAGAAGGTGTTATTACGGAATTCAGCTCTTGTATAAAAACACTAAATTTGACACATAAGGAAATTGTCGATTATCTGAATGTAATATGCTTATATTTACAGGAAGAAGCGGAAACTGATTATGGAGATACAATAAAGTGATTAAAGATATTTTTGTTTTTATATTGGCCTGTATTATTGGAACATCGTAAAAATTTCACAATACAATTTTTAATTGCATTGCGATTTCCATATTTTCATTCGATTGTTCAATGTATTGCATATTTCCTTACCCCTCATGGTCAGATTTTGTACGGGGATGCTTTCTATTGCTCCTGTTACAGACGCATTGAATTTCATCACACGTTTGGTTAAACATGAAGATTCTTCCATCTTACGCATCAAAGGTTTTGTACAATAGTCAATGGCAATGTACTTGTTTGAATATATACTAAATTGACGAAATTGCACCACATCTTTGAAATAGATTGTTCGATATGTTCTCTTACGCTGTTCGTAAATGTCAAGCCTATCATCATAGATTATTAAAAAAGGTATACGGGTAATTATGTTATACAAAGTCATCATACACATAAACATTCCACCACAGCCAAAAAATATCATGCTTCCTATACCGCCAAATACTTTTGTTGGCCATGAGGTATTAGCGTCATGGAGTATGAAATATCCACCTGCAGCAAAAGCGAAACAACCAACAGTCAGAAGAATAATCTTCCAAAGGCTATGGTATATTCGTATCTCTTTTATATTTTTATCGGTTTGTTTCATCTTTTTATATCGCTTTATTGTGATTACATAAAGTACATCATTTAAGCAACAAAGTTTGTGCTTTCTTACTATAATAACGAGTGTTAATTAGAAATATTGCAATTCTTGCAATAATTCGTAACGAGTACAAAGTAGCCAGATTAAACAGAACGTATATTTTGCATTGAAGCGGAAGCCCTCCTAATCCGTCTTTCCATATAATGCCTTTGTCTTGCGCCCAACCAACGTAGGACAAGGGCTTTTCCTTTGTGGGCAGCAGCCATCGGCATCATCTCCTGTTACGCATCGCTTCATCTGCACCTTTTTGGTGAGAACAAAGATCTTCTCGAGCACCGTACCGACGGCACCGATGCCTTCGATACGCTCTATATCGGCTGCGAGAAGTTTCCACAGCATGATTTATATCCAATTGCAATTGGTGGAGTGAGATAAGGCAATATAATTGTGAAAATAACGTTTCTTTTAGAGTGGAACAAATGCATTCTCTTAAATTTTACCATTAGAATAGACTAATTATGAAAAAGATTTTCTTTTATATAATAATTGCATCGTTACTTGTTGTCTCTGGTTGTGACAAGAATAAAACGCCAAAGATATTTATAGAAGAATCTTTGGATTCATTACTATCTAATTTCATAAAAGATAATCCAAACGACCATATTTATTCTATACTTTTTTACAATAAAAACGAAAAGCAATTTATGGAAATAACAAGCTTTGGGAAACTTTATTATAGTAAACTTGTTGATAAGGTTTTCTATAAAGATGGGAAACTTATATGTTACTATTCCATTAATAGGAGTTGGGCTGACAGTTTACTAAATATTCCTGCTTCTTTGTTATGCACTGATTCACTTAAAAAGTATGATGATCTTAGCACAGGACTCATAGACTATGAAGGTCCACTGAACACAAGGACATACAGGATATTCAGTAAGGGAAAAATATTGCCAGCAAAAGAGGATGACTTTGTTTGCAAAGTAATAGCAAGTGATACAAATGTTATTAAAAATAAGCAAATAAACAATATCTTAAATAGTTTTATCAACGAACACAACCCTATTATTACATATATACGATTTAAACACATAAAAAATAAACGATATATGTGTCTCGGCAATGACATCTCTTATGATAAGAAAGGGTTTATTGGAATGTTCTATCGAAATGGAAGAATTGTTGTCTTGTATTCCGATATCAATATGGCTGACAACGACATTGTTGAAACAAAGCTATTGAAATCGATAAAAGAATTATCGGACTACCACATCGTACACAATGAAATTCCTGTTTATTTTCAAGAAGAATACTGCTTAAAAGGAGATGACCTTACAGAGGTTTCATGCAATGACCCTGAATACATAAAGGTACATTTCAACTAAGAATCAGTCATATAAAATAAAAAGAAGCGGAACACTGCCTAATCACCCTTTCCTATACGCCTTTGTCTTGCGCCCAACGCAGGATGAAGGCTTTTCTTTTTTCAGTGGTGTGCTCCGCCTTCAGCACCTCCTTCGCTGCGCTCTTCGCACCTTTGGCTTTTGCAATCTCTCAGGCGTGAGAGTCAATCACATAAGGTAGCCAATCCCGATTTTCAAAGGAGTAAGGCATGGCGCACCGCCTTTCCTGCACTTTGTGCATCTTTCATGCTGTTATCTTGGTAGCTCGTTCCACCGTCCCTGTCATTGTCTGTGGAGTAATTGGATTTTTGTTCGCAGCCAAAATAACAAGTATTCATATTAGCCTTTTCTCATCCGTTCCACACTCTCATTAGTGAATGAACTCCGATACTGCTGATGTTCATTTTTGTAGCCACAAGCACATCCACCTTTCTGCTTGCCTTAAAGATAGGTTTCTGTCTGCCACGATTTCATCATGAAAGAAGTAGCCATCCCATCCTATGATGACAACAGAGATTGCACAATTCAAATCACCAGTCTTCTTCTTTTATTATTCCGGAGTAATATTCTGAAGTGGTGTTCTTTGTACCAAATCATTTTATTTGTTCGACGTGAAGCACTTACCAAATGTAATGCTTTCTGATTTTTCCTTTGCAAAGTTAGCGCAAGCGGCATTCTGAAAGGGTCGCGCTCCACGCTTAGCCTAAGATTTTTTCAAAAGTTTTTGGGGCAGGTTTGCCTCATTCCAAAATCTTTCAAGCCCGAAGGATGAAATAATCTTGGCTATCCCTTGCATTAAAATGCCTTCTCCTTGCTGCTCCTTGTATGCACGTAAAAATTACAAAAGCACTTCGGTGCTTCACTCTAAGTCGAACAAATAAAATTTAAAGATTATGGTACACACCACGTTTAAATCAGAATATCACTTCAACAAAAGAAGTTCAAGACAGGTAGAATTGTCGAGCAATCTCTATCAGGTTGTCATCAATGGAGAGGATGGCGAGTATATCGAATATGAAATCGAGGCGGACAGCCATTCTGAGGCAAGCGCCAAGGCGGAAGCACTCGCTGCTGACAGCTTTGTAGACATCAGCTATATCGAAGTCTATCTCATTCACTAATCAGATTGTTTCACTCTTAAAATAAGAAAGTTATGAATACTTCAAATGTCATTTTAGCAGCTAAAGCCAATTCCGGCAAGTCCACAAACAATGTATGGGTCGTTTACACAAGCGCAGACAGCTCAGACAAGATGTATTGCACAAGTGCATACAAGGCTATGCGCCTCGCCTTCCTCCTCAAAAAGAGGTTGGGATTGAACATCTCTGATAATTGCCTCGCACGCCTCTCGCAAGAGATTGCAAAAGCCAAAGCCCCACAAGGGGCTGCGGTGCAGGAGGTGCAGAAGCCGGAGCCTGCTCCCGTAGAGGAAAAGCCAAAGAAGAAAAGAGGGCGCAAGCCAAAGGCTGAGAAGGCTGCTTAGGCAGTCTTCCACTTCCGCCCGGCTCGAAGGAGTCGGGCTTTCTTCTGTCGCTGCTGCAAGATCGTAACAAGTCCGCACTTGCCTACACTCCATACTAAAGCCCTTTGTCCTTCGAGCCGTGCAGAGCAACGCTGCGGTTGGGTCTTTTCTTATACAGGCAAAGCCTGTTATCTTTGAAAACAAAAAGGTCATGCTGAAAATCAATTACACTCCTCCTTACTACGTCTTCACTTGCAACATCCCATCGGAGATAGAAATATCTACTGATGCTGCATCGGTATATGTCACTATCGCATGTGGTCCTGATACTATCTTTGAAACTACGCTTTATCCTTACAACAACATCGCCATGCTCTATGATGCTCGCTCCATCATCGAGGGGCACATGCTGGATAAGCAACGTGTCTTCGCCAACTTCGTCATCACAGCGGACACAAAGACTGAAGAGACGACCACGCCAGAGCGCCATTTCATTTACTCTCGTCTGAGCCTCGCCACAAATGCCATGGGCTTCGTACAGTTGTGCTTCCTCACCACACGCTCGATGTTCACCATTCCACGCAATTCATTTCAGACTCTTTCGGCGTTTTACTTGCCTGATGTCACGCTGCAGGGCTACACCGAGTGCCTGGCTCTCTTCGATGGCGAGTCTACACCTCGCATGGTGCGCATCGAGGATGCTAAAGTGGACACCAAGAACACCACCTTGATACGTGACATTATAAGTCCTATTGCTATAGAAACCCGCATCGGCAGCAAGTGCCGACTGCTACAGTTCACCGTTCATCGTGGCTTTCTTGCCAAGACGTTCTATGTCACTGACCGCACGCCGAACCTCACGCTACTCGTGCGCAATGAGTTCAACTGCGATGAATACATACACCTCGCTTGTGTCACAAAGAGCAAGCTCGACCTCGACCGTTCCACTGCCACCTCGCTCGGTGTCACCACCTTCTATGATGACAAGTCCGCCTACGAGTATGACGTGGAGTCCTCGATGCTTACCTTCGAGGAAGCCAAGCACTTCTCCCAGCTCCTCCTTTCTCGCTATGTCAACATAGTTGAGATAGGTGGTGCCTTGGCCCCCATCACCGTCACTGACATAAACAGTGAAATCTCCGATGCCGATAACGCCACGAACAGCATCAAGTTCAAGTACAAGTATAGCAGCCATCATCTCCCAATCACAATTGACTACGGTAAGAACATCTTCGATGATCCTTTCTACCGTACCTTCGATTAATCCACATCGCTATGCAATCCATCCACATCACCACCCTCCGCAAAATCCTATCAAGTCCCGAACCCATCGACATCCGTCTATGGACTCGCAGCGGTGAAATCCAGTCCTGGCATCGCTGCATCTCCCTCAAATATGACTTCTATAAAGGCACAAGACGAATGAAGCTGCTGGACTCTAACGAAATCCGGCAGCTTCGAGACGTGTGCATATTTGAGGTGAATGGGATTGAGGTGTATATGTAGTGTGTCACAAAAAGTATCTTTTTTTGTGACAAAATCAACATTTGTGTTTGCATGGCTGATATTGTATATTTGGGGTTTTATAGAATATGTATCGGGCATTTTTTAGTTAAAAATTGATACTTTTCTAAGTCTTTTCTTTGTTTTGTCACAAAAAGTTGCTATTTTTGTGACGAAATTAAGGTTAGACATGGAAAGTATAGCTCATAAAATTGAAAACAGGATAAAGGGATTTGGTAGGGGAAAGATTTTCTTTGCCGATGACTTCCTTGATTTTGGCTCTTCTGATGCTATCCGACAGACTTTGCTTAGGCTTACAAAAAGCGGGGTAATTATTCGTGTGGCACAGGGCATTTACTGTTATCCCGAAATTGACGAAACTTTGGGATTGGGGGTGATTTATCCTACTGACATCCAAATTGCTGAAGCCTTGGCTGAACGCTCTCATTCCAAAATTGTCCCCACTGGCGACTATGCGCTGAATGTTCTTGGACTTTCTACACAGGTTCCGTTGAATAGTGTTTTCCTCACAAATGGAAAGTCGCGCAGAATATCAGTGTCAGGGAATAGATCTATCACATTTAAGAATACGGCTCCACGCAACTTGGCTTTTACGAACCGACTTGCCATGTTGGTTAATTCTGCTCTAAAGTCGATAAAGAACGTCAATGTTACTACTAAACAGACGGATCATATTTACTACTTATTGAGACAGGAGAAGAAAGAAGATGTGCTTGTCGACTTGAAACTGATGCCTGTATGGATTAGAAAAATTGTACAAAACGCTTATGAATAAATTCTTTGAACTTTCGTTTGACGACCAACGACGTGTGCTTCAACAAGCATCTGCACGATGTGGGTTGCCTCCACAGGCTATAGAGAAGGACTTGTGGGTTTCTAATATTCTGCAAATCGTTTTCGACTTGCCTTTTGCTGATAAACTCATCTTCAAAGGTGGCACATCTTTGAGCAAGGTCTGGCATCTTATTTATCGTGATAATCCATCCGAATCCATTGAATATCTGCTGTATTCCGTCGTAATTTAGACAAAATAGAAATATAATCTGTAAAAATGGAACTAAACAATTGGTTTTCAAATACGATAAGATACATATATGCGTTCATAAATATGTTCTTTTTGCCATACTCTTAAAATGACGTTACATGAAAATTACTGTTGGTAACTACTCTTTTACCTTTGCAAAGACTAATCTTAATATTTTGTAAAATCACAGCATAAAATGTTGTTTTTCAGAATTTAGATTTAACTTTGCACTCGAAATCAAAGCGTTCTTTGTATATTGCAAAGTTGTGAAAGAAAAAGAATATAGCTCGTTTCTAAATCGTTAGCAGTTACATTCTTCAAAGCACTTAACTCGTTGATATGCAATTAATAAAAGATTTTGCTGTGACTCAAGCAATGGAAAGTCAACTTCTGCCTGAAGTGCAGCTCCATCTGTATCACATGAAGGTAGTCATTGGCTTTCTGATTACTTATCTTAGGCAGTTGGTAGTCGTACTTCTCAAGCACCTTCATCGCAGGAGAGAGGATAGGCGTGAAGAACTTCGTATCGGTCTTGATACGGCTACCATCGATGTAGTACATCTTGCCTTCCTTCTTCGTCATGCTCTCGAAGTCGAAGGTCTGTGTGTCGCAGAACGACAGACCGGTGTAGGCAGCGAAGATAAACAAATCACGCACCCTGTCAAGTTTGCCCTCGAACTTGTAGCTGCGCATGAGCTTCAGTTCAAGTTCGGTGAGCGGTTCACGTTCACGGCACTTGCCTCGCTTCAACGTCACCACTTGATAAGGATCCTGTGGGATTTCGCCCATCTGATAAAGTTGGCGAACCCACTTGTGGATTTTCTTGTGGTAGCCATAACACGTCACATCGGTACGGGTGCCATCATGCAGCCAGTTGTCAAAGGCGATGATGTTCTTCGGAGTCAAGTCGCCATAGGTGTTGAGTTTACCGAATGTGCGCACGGTTTCAATGGCACAAATCTTGTGCTTGCGTGTACCTTCGCGCAAATCTTCATTGGCGAGAGCTTCCTCCATAAAGTCGAGAAAGCTCTTTCCACTTTTCTCCGGCTCTTTTGGCTGCTCCTCCTTTACTTCCACCTTAGGCTTCTTGTCTTCGCCATTGAAGTGATACATGAAATTGTCGTAGGTACGCTCTTCATCAAGAACGTCCATCGCAGCAATGATTTTCTTACACTTCGCTACCAGAGCTTGTGTTTCGGGCGAAGCTGCTGCTGCTTGCCAGTCGTCGGGTGAATACTTGCCAATCATAATGTATTTACGAGTGGCACGTCCAAGATAAACTTGCACTTCCAAAAATCCGTAACCCCTCTTCTCGGAGTTTTTTCTACGGTCGAAGACGACCTCTACCAATTCCTTCTTCATCGTTAAAGTAGGTTTTAGTACAGCGGACAAATAAGTGGAGAAGATGAGAATAATGGGAGTTTAACAATTTTTAATTGGTAGTTTTACCAATTCCAGCTATTTAGTGGCTGAAAGTGTCACACGTTTTTAGAAAGTGTCACACATTTCAGAAAAGTGTCACACAAAGTGTCACACATTTATGTATCGTTGTGTCCCGTTATGTCATCATCAAAGCACCTGGTTCAAATCCGCTGCGTTAATTAGACATTACGCTCGTCCTCTAAATAACTGTCTGAATTTCAAGTTACTCGCTCGTAACTAACTGTATATAAGCAACAAAGAGGATACTACCGAAGTAGAATCCTCTTTGACGTTGTTTTGTTCCGATGTGACCCGCATGGGGTCACAAAGTGATTCCGTTGGGGTTCGAACCCAAGACCCACAGCTTAGAAGGCTGTTGCTCTAATCCAACTGAGCTACGGAACCTCCAAATCGACTGCAAAGGTAATATTTTTTTTTCAAACACAATGTTTTTTTGTAATATTTTATTGGGTTTCATATAAAAGAAAGCAAAAGAGGGTGTGATTTAATGAAAAGATGCTGATTTGTCGGATATATTTTTTAAATTTGCAAAAGTAAATCTTAAATCTTATTTATCACAGTGAGTCTTTTTCAACATTCTATATAAAATGGCAACAGTAGACGACAAGAAAATTATTTTCTCTATGGTTGGGGTGTCGAAGATCATCCCGCAGAATCGTAAACAGATATTGAAGGACATTTATCTCTCGTTCTTCTATGGTGCAAAAATAGGTATCATCGGTTTGAATGGTGCAGGTAAGTCGACATTGATGAAGATTATAGCCGGACTGGACCAGCCTACTCAGGGCGAGGTGGTGTGGAGTCCGGGCTACTCGGTCGGTTATCTGCCGCAGGACCCACCGCTGAATGAGGCGAAGACGGTGAAGGAGAACGTTATGGAGGGGGTGCAGCAGGCGTATGATGCCCTGAAGGAGTATGAGGAGATAAACGAGAAGTTTGGCCTGGAGGAGTACTATGGTGATCCGGAGAAGATGGACAAGCTGATGCAGCGCCAGTCGGAGGTGCAGGACATCATTGACGCGACGGACGCATGGAACATGGACTCGAAGCTGGACCGCGCGATGGCTGCGCTGCGTTGCCCGAAGGGCGACTTGCCGGTTACGCATCTCTCGGGTGGCGAGCGTCGCCGTGTGGCTCTGTGCCGTCTGCTGCTGCAGAAGCCGGATGTGCTGTTGCTGGATGAGCCGACGAACCATTTGGATGCGGAGAGCATCGACTGGTTGGAGCAGCACTTGCAACAGTATGAGGGTACGGTTATCGCTGTGACTCACGACCGCTACTTCCTGGATGATGTGAGCGAATGGATTTTGGAGCTGGACCGTGGTGAGGGTATTCCTTGGCATGGCAACTACTCGTCGTGGTTGGAGCAGAAGACTACGAGAATGATGCAGGAGGAGAAGCAGGCTTCGAAGCGTCGCAAGGCATTGGAGCGTGAGTTGGAATGGGCACACATGGCTCCGAAGGCTCGTCAGGCTAAGGGCAAGGCTCGTCTGAATGCTTACGAGCAGATGCTCGGTGAGGAGCAGAAGGAACGTGAGGAGAAGCTGGAGATATTCATTCCGAACGGTCCGCGTCTTGGCAACAAGGTGATTGAGGCGCAGCATGTGAAGAAGGCTTTCGGCGAGAAGGTGCTGTTCAAGGACTTGAACTTCATGCTTCCGCCTAACGGCATCGTGGGTGTTATCGGTCCGAACGGTGCGGGTAAGACTACGCTTTTCCGCATGATTATGGGATTGGAACATGCTGACGGCGGTACGTTTGAGGTTGGAGAGACTGTTAAGTTGGCTTACGTGGATCAGCAGCATAAGGATATTGACCCGAAGAAGTCGGTGTACGAGACTATTTCGCAGGGTAACGAGACGATACGTATGGGTGGCAGGGATGTGAATGCGCGTGCCTACATCTCGCGTTTCAACTTTGCGGGAACGGACCAGAGCAAACTCTGCGAGACTCTTTCGGGTGGTGAGCGCAACCGTCTGCAGCTGGCGTTGGCACTGAAGCAGGAGGGCAATGTGCTGTTGCTCGACGAGCCGACTAATGATATCGACGTGAACACGCTGCGTGCTCTGGAGGAGGGTCTTGAGGGTTTCGCTGGTTGTGCTGTAGTGATTAGCCACGACCGTTGGTTCCTTGACCGTATATGTACGCACATTCTTGCTTTTGAGGGTGACGGCGAGGTGTTCTTCTTTGAGGGAAGTTATTCGGACTACGAGATCAACAAGGCTCGCAGACTCGGAAATGAAGAAATAAAGAAGGGTCGCTACAGAAAATTGATGGAGGACTAACCCATTTATAATACGCCACAATGTTTCTGAAAGAATTCTTCTATATGACCAGAGCCGACAGACGCACTTTTATATGCTTATGCTCTTTAGCGTTGGTTGCAATCATCTTCTTTGGTGCGGTGTCGCTAACTGATGACACCAGCAACAAGATTGAGGAGAGAAAGGAGACTGCCACGGTAAAGGACGAAAGCCATGAGAGTGCTGACGGGCAAGGTTATGCTGTGGAAGAGACGAACAAAGGGTCGAAGTTGTTTTACTTCGACCCGAACACTGCGGATAGTACGCAACTTCTTCAATTGGGGTTGCGTCCTTGGCAGGTTCGCAATATATATAAGTACAGGGCGAGGGGCGGTGTGTATCAATGCAAGGAGGACTTTGCATATGTCTATGGACTGACTGTTAAGGACTACAAGCGTTTGGAGCCGTATATACGTATCGGTGCGGACTACTTGCCTGCGAGTTCGCTGGCAGAAGTAAGAAACCGCAAACGAGGATACGAACGCAGCAGCCGATACGCATCGGATAATGGCGAAAATGCACCGAACGTGGAACATAAAGCCTATACACCTAAAATACGCATTGGAGAACACATTGAGATAAATGGTGCTGATACTACGGAACTGATGAAGATACCGGGTATCGGCAGCTATTACTCGCGACAAATTGTAAGGTACCGCAACCAATTGGGCGGTTTTGTAAGTAAGGAGCAGTTGCTGGAAATAGAAGGTTTCCCAGAGGATGCTGTCAAATACATCAGTATTGACGAGAGTAGCATCCGTAGATTGCGCATAAACCAATTGACGCTGTCACAACTTAAGCGACATCCGTACTTGAATTATTATCAGGCTCGCGCTATAAGCGACTACAGACGTTTACGCGGAAATATCCGTTCAATATCGGAGCTGAAACTGATGAAAGAATTCTCCAGCCATGACATTGAACGGATAGGTCCGTACATTGAGTATTAAAGCGTTGTGCTTTGAACGTTGCGGTAAGACAGTGCAGCACCAATGGCTGTGCAGAATTCGGAATAGCGCGGTATGCGGAACTTTACACCGTACAGACGTTCGGTTGCGGGGAAGACATGGCGCACCTGCGGAAGAAGCGTAAGATTGCCTATCATCACAAACTCCTTTATGCCGCTGCCCAACGACGAGAGAATCGTTGCGCTACAAATTGACTGCAGCACCATCCAGATTAGTCCGAGGGCTATGTCTTCGCGAGAGGCATTCATCTTGGCGTTGCCGAACAATGAGGCAATGGCATCCATCGGAAGCCCCTGCAGAGGGTTTGTGCAGATATCCTTGATGAGCACATTGATATGCGAGAGATCGCCCTCTTCTGCCAACGCTGCCACCTGTTTTATATCGTCGGTCTTCAGTAGCAGGCGCGACAAGCCCTGCAACGTACCGCCACCGATGCCGATACCGCCGATATGCTTGATGTCGTCGCCGTCGCACTTCACAATGGATGTGCCGGTACCAAGGCTGACGACGAGCATACGGTCGAGATGTGTTTCGTAACGAGCACCCAAACCGTCGGCGAGAAATTCTTCAGCCTTGTCTGTCGGCAGTCCGTACACCGGTTCGTTGATGTATGCGCTGCCTACACCGGTAAGCATCACTTTCTCTACATCATGCAACTGGATGTGGTTGTCGTGCAAGTACTTTCCGAATGCGCCATAAAGCGATGTGACGGGATCGGTAGCACGTATTCGGATTGGGGACACGACATCGCCTTCCTCGTTGATACCTACGATTTTTGTAGTGCTAATGCCTACGTCTATACCTATTACTATTTTCATATTCTGAATGTATGGTTTCTACATTATTACTCTAACATACTGAGGAACGTATCCTCGTCTATTATCTGCACGCCCAGTTTTTCGGCTTTCTGCAGTTTCGACGGTCCCATATTCTCGCCTGCAAGAATGAATGAAGTCTTGCCACTGATGGAGCCGACGTTCTTGCCTCCGTTCTGCTCTATCATAGCCTTGTATTCATCGCGACTGTGCTTGGAGAAGACACCGCTGATAACTATGCTCTTACCTTCGAGTTTGTTCGTTGCGCTTGCTATCTGTTCAGAAGAAAGCTGCATCTGCAGACCATAGTCGCGCAAACGGTTGACAATCGCTATGTTTGCAGGATTGTGGAAGTAAGCCACTATGCTCTTGGCTATCACCTCTCCCACTCCATCTACCTCCATCAGCTGCTGCAACGAAGCGTTCTGCAATGCTTCCATCGTTTTGAAATGGCGAGCCAGTTGGCGTGCTGATGTCTCGCCAACAAAGCGTATACCGAGAGCGAAGACAACGCGCTCGAAGGACACTTGCTTGGAAGCCTCTATGCTTGATACTATCTTGCGTGCCGAACGCTCGCGATTACCGCTGCCATTAATATCCTGCACCTGTATGCAATACAGGTCGGCTATGTTATGTATTAGTCCACGACGATAGTAGTCGTCAACTGTTTCGGGACCTAACGAGTCAATATTCATTGCTTTGCGAGCAATGAAGTGCTCGATGCGTCCTTTTATCTGTGGCGGACATCCCGTGTCGTTCGGACAATAATACGCAGCCTCCCCCTCGTAACGCACAAGCGGAGTGCCGCACTCAGGACAGCAATCGACAAACTCTACCGGCTGTGCTTCAGCAGAGCGTTTCGTCACATCAACGCCTACGATCTTGGGGATAATCTCGCCCCCCTTCTCAACATATACATAGTCGCCGATGTGTAAACCGAGATTCTTTATGAAATCTTCATTGTTAAGCGTGGCACGCTTGACCATTGTACCGGCAAGTCGCACTGCATCCATGTTAGCCACCGGTGTTACGGCTCCGGTGCGTCCCACTTGGAACGACACGCTTTCCAGACGTGTAACCGCCTGTTCTGCCTTGAACTTATAAGCGATAGCCCAACGTGGCGACTTTGCCGTGTATCCCAAGTGCTGTTGCTGACGAATAGAGTTCACCTTTAGTACTATTCCGTCTGTTGCCACGGGTAAGTTCTTGCGTTCTGCATCCCAGTAATTAATAAAGTCGTAGATCTCCTGAAGAGTCTTTACCTTACGCATACCCTGTGAGATTTTAAATCCCCACTTCGCAGCCTCAGCCAGGTTCTCGTAGTGTCCGTCGGAGGGTAGAGTTTCGCCAAGCAGATAGTAGAGGTAGCAATCAAGATGACGGTCGGCCACAAGGCGTGGATCCTGGCTCTTTAATGTGCCACTTGCTGCATTACGCGGATTGGCAAACAATGGTTCTTCTGCTGCCTCACGTTTTGCATTCAGATCGTCGAATACGCTCCACGGCATAAGTATCTCGCCACGAATTTCAAACGTCTCAGGGTATGCAACGTTCTCATTGAGCACAAGCGGTATGCAACGGATAGTCTTCACATTAGTTGTCACGTCATCGCCATACACTCCATCGCCACGTGTGACACCACGGACAAGACGTCCATTCTCGTATGTGAGCGATATCGACAATCCGTCGTACTTCATCTCGCAGCATACCTCGAACTCCTCGCCTTCAAGTCCACGCTTAACCGACTCGTACCAATCCTGCACATCCTGCTCATTGTATGTATTAGCCAATGAGAGCATCGGATATTTATGTTCGACCTGCGCGAAGCCCTGTGTAAGGTCGCTACCCACACGTTGTGTCGGCGAATTGGAGTCGTAGAGTTCCGGATGTTTTTCTTCAAGCTGCTGCAATTCATGCATCAAATCGTCGAACTCACGGTCGGTGACCGTGGGCATATTCAGCACATAATAGTTGTGGTTATATTCATGCAGCAACTGACGTAGCTGTTTAATACGTTCTGTTTCGATCATAACGAGTAGCTTTTTCTTGATATTACATATAATATTATTGGTACACCCAAGAATGGTGTCACCGCATTCAGCGGCAGTATTCCGCCATTGCTTGGCAGTACGCATACGAAATTGCACAGTAAGGCGACCAAGGCACCAATAAGGATTGTGGTTGGCATAATAAGCCGGAAATCGTCTGTACGTAACAATAAGCGAGCCATATGCGGAACAGCCAAGCCAATGAAGGCTATCGGCCCGCAGAAAGATGTTGACAAGGCGGTCATTATTCCTGTCAGCAACAGTATCGTCGTCCGCAAACGCTTTATGTTTACTCCCAAATTCTCTGCATATCTACTTCCAATAAGCATCAGATTCAAGGGCTTCACAAGTAGGGATGAGACAACTATGCAAATCATGGAAACAGCAGCATATAATGGCAACATCGTTTCGGATACGCCCGAGAAATTGCCCATTCCCCATTGGACGTAAGCTCTTATTCCATCAGCCGACGCAAAAAAGTTCAAGAGCATAACCACAGATGACGTGACATAACCGAGCATAACTCCAGCTACCAAAAGCAAGGCGTTATTACGAATAACACTTGAAAGAAAAAGCATTATAAACGTAACAGCCAATGCGCCCGAAAGAGCTGCAGCAAACACTGCAGCGAACCCTCCAAACGACAAACCGCCTATATACAAGCCTCCACCGAACAACAGCATAACGCAAGCCACGCCCAATCCGGCTCCACTGCTTATGCCAAGAATAGAAGCGTCGGCAAGCGGATTGCGGAATATAGCTTGCAACATCAGACCACATACCGATAACACGCTACCCGTAAGCAACGCCGTAAGAGCCTGCGGAAAGCGATAGCTCATAACTATGTACTGCCATGAGACGTTGGAAGCAATGTCTCCTTTTAATATTCCTAACACTTCGGATGCTGGTATTTTAACTGCTCCGTAAAAGATATTAACAAGAAAGATTGCTAACAACACTATGCATAGCGTAGGAAATATGATAGCCTTGTGTGTCAAACCACGTTAATGTTCGTACAGCAAAATGCTGTGAGTTATATTTTCAGAGTTTTCAATATCTCTGTCATCTTCTGAAGAGTTGTGATACGTGTCGGAACAAGCGGTAGACGCAACACGTTCTCTATAAATCCCATTTCATGCAGCAGTGCTTTCACACCTGCCGGATTTCCATCAATGAAGAGCAACGAGTACAACTCGGTGAAACGATGATGTATTGTGCGTGCTGCCTCATACTCACCGTTAAACTCTAAGCGAATCATACGCGACACTTCCTTGGGCAAGGCATTGCCTATAACGGATATGCTACCGGCAGCCCCGCTCGCCACCATAGAGAACGTGAGAGCATCGTCACCGCTAATCACGTCGAAACGAGCCGGCTTGTTCTTTATAATCTCGTCAACTTGCTCCAAGCTGCCGCTGGCTTCCTTGATTGCAATGATATTCTCACAATCGTTAGCCAAACGAACTGTAGTATCTGCCTTAAGGTTCACACCGGTACGTCCTGGTACATTATAAAGAACAACCGGCAGCGGACTTGCCTCTGCTATTGCCTTGAAATGCTGGTAAAGACCTTCCTGCGAAGGTTTGTTATAATACGGAC
>OHSI01000813.1_pt1 | contig 18381 bp, 17 predicted proteins | sample 1578641 | NCBI WGS metagenome assembly OHSI01 (sample SAMEA3879535, study PRJEB24766) | human gut metagenome | biome: human-associated habitat; feature: feces | place: USA | collected 1985/1987 | reverse complement strand
AGGAGTGGAAATGGCAGCAGTTGATGCAACGGCGGTCTCCCAGGAGGAACTTGAGGCTAAGGCTTGGGAAGGCTTCACCGAGGGCAACTGGCAGAAGGACATTGATGTCCGCGACTTCATCCAGAAGAACTACACGCCATATGAGGGCGACGAGTCCTTCCTGGCTGACGCCACCGACAAGACCAAGCACCTGTGGAAGTATCTGGACGACAACTATCTGTCCGTGGAGCGCAAGCAGCGCGTCTACGACGTGGACACCCACACCCCGGCGGGCATCGACGCCTTCCCGGCCGGCTACATCGATTCCCCGGAAGTCGACAATGTGATTGTCGGTCTGCAGACCGATGTGCCGTGCAAGCGCGCCATGATGCCGAACGGCGGCTGGCGTATGGTCGAGCAGGCCATCAAGGAAGCCGGCAAGGAGCCCGATCCGGAGATCAAGAAGATCTTCACCAAGTACCGCAAGACCCACAACGACGGCGTCTTCGGCGTCTACACCAAGCAGATCAAGGTAGCTCGCCACAACAAGATCCTCACCGGTCTGCCGGATGCCTATGGCCGCGGCCGCATCATCGGCGATTACCGTCGTGTGGCCCTGTACGGCGTGAACACGCTGATCAAGTTCAAGCAGCGCGACAAGGACTCCATCCCGTACCGCAACGACTTCACCGAGCCGGAGATCGAGCACTGGATCCGCTTCCGCGAAGAGCATGACGAGCAGATCAAGGCCCTGAAGCAGTTGATCAACCTCGGCAACGAGTACGGCCTCGACCTGTCCCGCCCGGCACAGACCGCACAGGAAGCCGTGCAGTGGACCTACATGGGCTACCTCGCCTCCGTCAAGAGCCAGGACGGCGCCGCCATGTCCTTCGGCCGTGTCTCCACCTTCTTCGACGTCTACTTCGAGCGCGACCTGAAGGCCGGCAAGATTACCGAGACCGACGCACAGGAGATCATCGATAACCTGGTCATGAAGCTGCGCATCGTGCGCTTCCTGCGTACCAAGGATTACGACGCGATCTTCTCCGGCGATCCGTACTGGGCGACTTGGTCCGACGCCGGCTTCGGCGACGATGGCCGTACCATGGTCACCAAGACCTCGTTCCGTCTGCTCAACACCCTGACCCTCGAGCACCTCGGACCTGGCCCGGAGCCGAACATCACCATCTTCTGGGATCCGAAGCTGCCGGAAGCCTACAAGCGCTTCTGCGCCCGAATCTCCATCGACACCTCGGCCATCCAGTACGAGTCCGATAAGGAAATCCGCTCTCACTGGGGCGACGACGCCGCCATCGCATGCTGCGTCTCCCCGATGCGCGTGGGCAAGCAGATGCAGTTCTTCGCCGCTCGTGTGAACTCCGCCAAGGCCCTGCTGTACGCCATCAACGGCGGACGTGACGAGATGACCGGCATGCAGGTCATCGACAAGGGCGTCATCGACCCGATCAAGCCGGAAGCCGATGGCACGCTGGATTACGAGAAGGTCAAGGCCAACTACGAGAAGGCCCTCGAATGGCTGTCCGAGACCTATGTGATGGCTCTGAACATCATCCATTACATGCATGATAAGTACGCTTACGAGTCCATCGAGATGGCTCTGCACGACAAGGAAGTGTACCGCACCCTCGGCTGCGGCATGTCCGGCCTGTCGATCGCGGCCGACTCCCTGTCCGCATGCAAGTACGCCAAGGTCTACCCGATCTACAACAAGGACGCCAAGACCACGCCGGGCCACGAGAACGAGTACGTCGAAGGCGCCGATGACGATCTGGTCGTCGGCTACCGCACCGAAGGCGACTTCCCGCTGTACGGCAACGATGATGACCGTGCCGACGACATCGCCAAGTGGGTCGTCTCCACCGTCATGGGCCAGGTCAAGCGTCTGCCGGTGTACCGCGACGCCGTCCCGACCCAGTCCATCCTGACCATCACCTCCAACGTGGAATACGGCAAGGCCACCGGCGCCTTCCCGTCCGGCCACAAGAAGGGCACCCCGTACGCTCCGGGCGCCAACCCAGAGAACGGCATGGACTCCCACGGCATGCTGCCGTCCATGTTCTCGGTCGGCAAGATCGACTACAACGACGCTCTTGACGGCATCTCGCTGACCAACACCATCACCCCTGATGGTCTGGGCCGCGACGAGGAAGAGCGTATCGGCAACCTCGTTGGCATCCTGGACGCCGGCAATGGCCACGGCCTGTACCACGCCAACATCAACGTGCTGCGCAAGGAGCAGCTCGAGGATGCCGTCGAGCATCCGGAGAAGTACCCGCACCTGACCGTGCGCGTCTCCGGCTACGCGGTGAACTTCGTCAAGCTCACCAAGGAACAGCAGCTCGACGTGATCTCCCGTACGTTCCACCAGGGCGCTGTCGTCGACTGAACGGCACAATCAGCCAAATGAAAGCCGTCGCATGAAACGACGGTAATGCGAAGGGACGGAGCTCGTGGCTTCGTCCCTTTCGCTTTTCCCATATCGTTTTCCCATATGATTGGGATGGCAGATGAAAGGGGACATTGATGTCTGAACATATTTTCCGTTCCACGACCAGACACATGCTGAGGGATTCCAAGGACTACGTCAACCAGACGCTGATGGGAGGCCTGTCCGGATTCGAATCGCCAATCGGCTTGGACCGTCTCGACCGCATCAAGGCGTTGAAAAGCGGCGATATCGGTTTCGTGCACTCGTGGGACATCAACACTTCCGTGGATGGTCCTGGCACCAGAATGACCGTGTTCATGAGCGGATGCCCTCTGCGCTGCCAGTACTGCCAGAATCCGGATACTTGGAAGATGCGCGACGGCAAGCCCGTCTACTACGAAGCCATGGTCAAGAAAATCGAGCGGTATGCCGATTTATTCAAGGCCACCGGCGGCGGCATCACTTTCTCCGGCGGCGAATCCATGATGCAGCCGGCTTTCGTGTCCCGCGTGTTCCATGCCGCCAAGCAGATGGGAGTGCATACCTGCCTCGACACGTCCGGATTCCTCGGTGCGAGCTACACCGATGACATGGTGGATGACATCGACCTGTGCCTGCTTGACGTCAAATCCGGCGATGAGGAGACCTACCATAAGGTGACCGGCGGCATCCTGCAGCCGACCATCGACTTCGGACAGCGTCTGGCCAAGGCAGGCAAGAAGATCTGGGTGCGTTTCGTGCTCGTGCCGGGCCTCACATCCTCCGAAGAAAACGTCGAGAACGTGGCGAAGATCTGCGAGACCTTCGGCGACGCGTTGGAACATATCGACGTATTGCCCTTCCACCAGCTTGGCCGTCCGAAGTGGCACATGCTGAACATCCCATACCCGTTGGAGGACCAGAAAGGCCCGTCCGCGGCAATGAAACAACGTGTGGTCGAGCAGTTCCAGTCGCACGGCTTCACCGTGTACTAAACGCCCGTCCTCTCAATGGCTTTCCCATATTCGCTGGATATGCGGAACGCCTCATATTGGTCCATGCCGCCGACTGAATCGATGGCATGGACCAATTTATTCATACGCTGAAAAATCTTCACATTCGACGCGTGGCAAAGTGGTTCGAAATACTACGAAATGCCCTTCTCTGTCGTAGCCTTGAACTATGGCAGACATCTTTGATTTTCCACGAGATGCGCGCAACGTGGCGCGCGCCGATGGCAAGGGAGCGGATATGGGCGGCGAAGCCCCACAGACCATGCTTATGCGACCGCAGGGCGTTCCCGACCAAGTCTGGAACGCGGTGCTTTCCGTGGACCGTATGCGGCGTTTGAAAGGCATGACATACCGTGAGATTCCGGTGCCCAATTCCATGGCGAACTTCGGCATCGGCGTCGCGTTGGAATGCGATGAAACATACGCATCCGGCTGGATCATGATCCTGTACTCGCTCAAATTCCGAGAGGACTGGCACTCCCACTGGCGTTGCGTGGCTTTCGCATCCCTGCCACTGCCCGACAAGGAGTACGACTGCCTGACTCCGGGCATGTACTGGGACATGATGATGGAACGTCTCAATCCAAACGATTCCGAACATGTATCCGGCACCGTCACAGTCACCCAAAACACAGCATTCGGCCATGACCCCGATGTGCCCAGGGTGGGCTGCGAGATCCGAGTGTCTTGGACTCCACTAGACTATGCCGATGGAGGCCTTGACGCCGGCTCCCAAGTCGGACAGTGGGCGTCGTTCCTCCGGTCCATGACGCAATCCGAGGAGGAAAACCCCGTTGACTGACGAGCCGAAGCTGCTGGCGGAACCGCGCGAAGGCGTGCCCAACGTGATCGACACGTTGCCGGCATTCCGTGACTATTGCAGTGAGCTGGCTTCCTCACATGGCTCCCTTGCCGCGGACGCGGAACGCGCATCCGGCTTCCGGTATGGGCATGAGGACTGGTTGGTGCAGTTCAAACGCGACGGAGCCGGCATCGGCCTGCTCGATCCGCAGGCGCTCGCCGCGGCCGGGGCGGATTGGAACGATTTCAACCGTGCCGTCGGAGATGCGGTATGGATTCTGCATGATTCCCTGCAGGATCTTCCGGGATTCGACGAACTCGGCATGGAACCGCAACGGCTGTTCGACACGGAAATCGCCGCGCGTCTGCTGGGATTGAAACGATTCGGACTTGCCGCCGTCACCGAGCACTTTCTTGGACTGACCCTTGCCAAAGAACATTCCGCGGCTGACTGGTCGTATCGTCCGTTGCCCCGTGACTGGCGAAATTACGCGGCGTTGGACGTCGAACTGCTCATCGAGCTTGAAACGAAGATGCGCGCCGAACTCAAACGCCAAGGCAAGATGGAATGGGCCCAGGAAGAGTTCGATTACGCGCTCAAAGAAGGTCTGGGACCACGCAAGGAGCATCCGATTCCCTGGATGCATGTCTCACACATCACTGAAGTCATGCGTGACCGGCAGGCGCTGGCCATCGTCCGCGCGCTATGGACCCGCCGCGACGAACTCGCGCGCGAATACGACATCGCGCCGACCCTGCTACTGTCCGACAGCTCCATCATCGAAGTGGCGAAACGCAAACCCCACAACGCTGCGCAATTCCGTTCGATTCGCTCCATCAACGAACGCGTGCGCATCCATACCGATTCCGAACAGGACAAGATGTTCGAACGGTACGCGCCGATTCAACGCAAAATCAAACCGAGCATGTGGAAGAACATCATCCAGGACGCGCTCGCCCTGCCGCCAAGCGAATGGCCGGACGTGGACGGCGGCGCCGCGCGGCGTCATGAATCGCAGTCCGCTTCGGCTCCCAAATCGATTCGCGTGTGGAAGGAACGGTATCCGGAACGTCTGCAAGTGCTCAACAGGGTGCGCAAGGCGGTCTCCCAGATAGCGGAGGACACGCGCACGCCTGTGGAAATCGTCATCAAACCGCAGTATTTGCGTAACCTGTGCTGGACGGACGAACCTCGTAAGCGTGACGTCGCGCGATTCCTCAGCGAACAGGGCGCACGCGATTGGCAGGTCTCCCTAGTTGCAGAGTCCGTAAGTCGCGCTATTATGTAGAGGTTGCCTAACGGCAGAAATATGAAGAACCGTATTTTTCAGGAGCGCAAGCGTGAAAATCAGCGTCAGGAATCTTGAGCCGACCAAGGTGAAGCTCACCGTCACCGTCGACCCGGAGGAGTTCAACCCGTATCTCGACGAGGCTCGCAAGGAAATCGCAAAGCAGGTCAACGTGCCTGGCTTCCGTAAGGGCCACGTGCCCGGCAAGATCATCGACCAGCGTATCGGCTTCGGTGCCGTCGCCGGCGAAGCTGTGAACAACGGCGTGCCGGAGCTGTATTCCAAGGCTCTCGAAACCAAGAAGATCCACCCGATGGCTCAGCCGGAGATCGACGTTCAGGACGTGCCGGAATCCGCCAAGGATGAGACCAAGCTGAAGTTCGTCGCCACCGTCGAGCGTCGCCCGGACATCGAACTGCCGGCTCTTGACGGCATGGAGATCGAGGTCGCCAAGGCCGAGGTCACCGATGAGGACATCAACAACCGTCTGGAAGCCCTGCGTCAGCGTTTCGGCACCCTCGTGAGCGTTGACCGTCCGGCCGCCAAGGGTGACTACGCCAACATCGACCTCAACGCCGAAATCGACGGCGAAACCGTCGACTCCCAGGAGGGCGTGAGCTACGAGCTCGGCTCCGCCACCATGCTCGACGGCCTGGATGAGGCCCTCGAAGGCCTGTCCGCCGGTGAGGAAACCAGCTTCGAAGGCACTCTCGAGGCCGGTAAGCACGAAGGCGAGAAGGCCCTGATCAAGGTCAAGGTCAACTCCGTCAAGGCCGAGGAACTGCCGGAGCTCGATGACGACTTCGCTTCCGAAGCATCCGAGTTCGACACCCTCGACGAGCTGAAGGAAGACCTGAAGAAGGTCGCCGCTCAGGACGCCGAAGGCCGTCAGGCCACCGCCGCTCGTGACGCGTTCATCGCCAAGCTCGAGGATGGCCTCGAGATTCCGGTGCCGAAGGGCGTCAAGGCCGAAATGGTCGAGCAGCAGCTCAAGAACGTGACCGCGGATCCGTCCAAGGCCACCAAGGAGCAGAAGGCCGAAGCCGAAGAAACCGTGGAGAAGGAACTGCGCGACCAGATGGTGCTCGACGTGCTCGCCGAGACCATGGACGTCAAGGTCTCCCAGGGTGAGGTCTTCAACTTCCTCGCCTCCATCGCCCAGCAGTATGGCATGGATCCGAACGCCTTCATCCAGGCCATCATCCGCAACGGCCAGATCGGTTCCGCTGTGCAGGAAGTCGGCCGTTCCAAGGGCCTGCTCTCCGGCATGCGCGCCGTGACCTTCAAGTCCGAGGGCGAGACCCTGGACCTGAGCGCCTTCCTCGGTTCCGCAGCTGAGGACGAAGAGTCCGAGAGCGTCGAGGCTGCTTCCGCTGCCGCCGCCGTGGCTGACGAGCTCGCTTCCGACGAGAAGTGAGACCGATTGGCCGCCTGTGGGCGTTGTATTGACGCAGCACATGCGATAAAGGCTGGAATCCTAAGGGTTCCAGCCTTTTTCTATGATTCCTTTGCCTTGCTTTACACTGGAATACAGTGTGTGACTGGAGGAACAATGAATCAGGGATTCGCGGTGGTTGATTTCGAAACCACGGGATTGAGTCCGGCGAAAGGCGATCGGGCCATTGAGATCGGCTTGGTGCACGTGGCTCCGGACGGCACGCTCGAAGACGAGCATGAGACGCTGATTCATGTGGATCGCAGTGTCGGTGCCTCCTGGGTGCACCATATCACCGCGCGCGATCTGCTGCACGCGCCGGATTTCGAAGGCATCGCACATGAACTGCGTGACCTGCTTGCCGGCCGCGTGTTCGTGGCCCACAACGTGTCGTTCGACTCGCGGTTCCTGCTCGCCGAATACTCGCGCATGGGCGCCTCCATACCTGTTCATCAGAGCACTATGCTGTGCACGATGAAACTGTCGCGGTCACTGATTGGTCGCGGCAAGCTTTCCGACTGCTGCGACTACTTCGGCATCGCCAATGAGGATGCGCACAGCGCGTTGAGCGACGCGCATGCCACAGCGCTGCTGCTCGGACGGCTGCTGGAAGCCGATCCGAATTGGCCCGGCTTCCAGCGTCGTCTCGAATCGGCCGCGGATGCCGCGGAACAGTGGCCCACATTCGCCGCATTGCCGAAAGGGCAATGGCTGCCGCGTGGTACGCACGCCGCGGCGCACGCCAGCTGACCTTCGGACATTGGTCCAGCGGGGGAAGCGATTTCTAATATCCAAGCTCGGAACTTGCAGGAACTAGGACAGCAGGAATTTGATTTCGGCGAAGAATTCGCGGACCATGTTGTTCACCAGCATATCGGGCGGTGAACCGGCCGCGATGCCTTGGGCTTCGTCAAGTCCATTGTCATGCGCGATCTGCAATGCGCGGAACATGTGGAAGTCATTGGTGATGATGCCGACGGACGCGTTGTCTCCGGCAATGAGCTTCTTGCTGTTGACGATATTCTCCTGGGTGGTTTTCGACTTGGATTCCTGAAGGATGCGGCCTTCCTCAATGCCATGTGCCTTCAGATAATCGGCCATGCCCTGTGCCTCGGGGAATGGCTCGTTCGCGCCCTTGCCGCCGGAGACGATGCAGATGGTATCCGGACTGTTCCGCAGATAATCGGCCGCCGTGTCCAGACGATACCGCAAGGCCTTGCTGGGGCCGGACTTGCGCACCTGCGCGCCGAGCACCACCACATAATCGAGATGCTGGTCGCCCCGCGCATGCATGTTGCTGATGATGCACCCCTCCACCGTGCCGAATATGGCGATGCCGATGCACACCACGGCGATGATGACCCCTCGTATGATGCGGGGGAGCGCCACCCACCAATTGGCGGCGATTCCAACCGCGAGGAGGGCGAAAACGGCGGCGATGACCAGCCAGACCTTCCAGAAGCCGGTACCCGAATGTGTCTTCATCACGGCGAACGCGTAGAACGCCGACAGCAAAGCCAGCGCCATGCACAGAACGGTTCCTATTTGCCGTGCCATCGTCTTCATGCCAACCTCTTATCGTGTGGTGGTATACGCCGCTTGAAATCCATGGTCAAGCGTAAGCGGAATGGGGTTGCGGATTGTTGCGATGCGGACGATGTAGACGATTCTTTCGCAAATGTGACGTGTATGCTGCTGATGCGTTTCATATGCGAAACGCTGGCGGACATGGGAACATGGCGTCCGTATAATGGCGCGCGTCGCTCCTGCCCGGGCCGCGCAGGTCGAGGAGCGGCCCACGGCGACCGCCGCGATCTCCAACTCACGGTGCGCGGCATCGACCAAAAGGACTTCATCATGGCACGGCCATCCTCGCAACCATACCTCCACGACTCTTCGGCGCAAGCTTCGGAACAGGCTCCGCAGGCACGACCGACGGCATCGACCGCAACCAAGTGTGCGACACGCGGATCACTGCGATGGCGTGTGATCGACATTGCGGTCGGTGCGGCGGTCGGTGTGATGTCGGGTGTGATGTTCTGGGTGTTCGATGGCCTGTCCTATGGTCTGTTCCCGCTGCTGACCCTGATACTTCCCGGTTCGGCGGCGCTGTTGCATGCATTGTTCTACTTTCCCGCGACGCTGGGTTTGTTGATCGTGCGCAAGCCGGGCGCGTCCGCCTACGTGCTGTTGGTCGCCTCGTTCGTCGAAGTGGTGCTTGGTACGAAATACAGTGTGAGCCTGGTGGTGATCGCGCTTGTGCAGGCGCTTGCCGCCGAAGCGGTGTTCGCGGTGTTCCGCTACCGTCGTTGGACGCTTGGCGTCACGTTGCTGTCGGCCGTGGCGATCGGCATTGTATACAACTTCTACCTGTTGTTCTTCTACTACCAGGCGTTTTCGTTCTTCAGTCCGCGTGGACTCATCGGCACGGCATGCGAGTTGCTGAGCGCGGTCGTATTCGCCGGGTTCGGTTCGTGGGTCCTCTACCGAGCCTTGGCCAAGTCGGGAGTCCTCACCCGCTTCGCCTCCGGACGATGACGCATGCTCGGGGGAATTTACTTTGATTGGTCGGCGTGCCGGAATGTGAACCAGGCGAGGAGCTGCTGCTCGCTGACTGGCTTGAAATCCCATGCGTCGAGCCCCACATTCACGCTGAGCGGATCGGTGCCGTCGGGAATGCCTTGATGCGTGTGACCATAGAGCAGCCAACCTTCGGTGGTCGGTGCCACATCGGCGAACTTGTTCCAGTTTTCCGGCCAGTTGCCGTGTTCTTCGGCCAATGCCGAGAGCCTGGGGAAGTGGCTCATGCCTATGGTCTGCCGTGCGGTTGCGGCCGTCGGCTTGCCGGAGCCGTCGAGAACGGGAAGCTCCATGTCGATCTCGCGGTAGTCATCGATGGTCTCGAACACGTCCTCGTATAGCGCGTCATTGGAGCGGAGACGGAAGTTGCGGTCGTGGTTGCCGATGATCAGGTGCAGATGGCGGCAGTTGATGCGGCGTAGACAGTCGAGCGTGTGCTCGACGGTGCAACGGTAGGAGAGATCGCCGAGAATCCATAGCTCGTCATCACGCCCGACGGTCTCGTTGATGTTGCCGATGATGGTGTTCTCATGGCGTGTGATGTCGCAGATTGCTTTGAACGACGTCTGATTGTCGCGCACATATTGTTTGATCCACGTGTGCGCGGCGGCACGACCCTGCGCCTGCCAGACATCACGGTATTCGGCGCGGAGCCTGCCATTGTTCAGGAATCCGCGCAGTGCGGTGACCAGAGGGTGGCCGAAATGCGTGTCCGAAGTGAAATAGCGCATGTGGTTCCTTACGGTATGCGGTTGCTGGATGCCTTTATCAATGATAGAGCGCAACATTACGTGAAAAGCCTTCCCCAAAATGCTTGTTGGCTTGTTTGTGGCACTGTTTGGCGATTATGGCGAGTATGAGCGTTGGAATTCCAACGCTCATACTTCGGGTTTTGGTGTTCGGCTGCCACATTGCAAATTCTGTGAATCTAGAGTTTTAGTAATCCAGATATGGAATATTAGCAAAACATGTCAATAAGATATAAAATGATAAAAAATAGTGATTGGAGTGGCAATGGTAGTTCAGCTTGCGACACGTGTTGATGATGATCAGGCGGAAGAGTTCCGTGAAACGACAAAGAAGCTCGGTCTTTCCACGGCTGATGCGCTGCGTATGTTCGTCTCGTCCTTTAATGAATATCAGGGGTTCCCATACCAGGTACGAGTTCGACAGGTTGCGGAACCGTTCGAGAATGAACGGGAGGCTTCTGATTTCGCTAATGATTTGTCGATGAGGATGATCGCTGATGAGGAGGGGTGAAATCTGGACTGTGCTGGCTGATGGTTACGCGAGAAAGCCTCGGCCGGTTGTCGTTGTGCAGAATGACGGAATCGAGGGTTTTGACTCTACCGTGGTATGCCTGATGATTTCTTTTACGTCGGATGATATGACTACCCGGGTTAAAGTTCCTCCTACTGCGCAGAATGGTTTGATTAAAATAAGTTGGGTGATGACGGAGAAGATTCTTGCAGTGCACACTTCGGCATTGGGCCAACGCATTGGAATTTTGGAAGATGATGTCATGCGCCAGGTGGAAAAGAAACTTGCACATGTTCTAGCTCTATGAAAGCGCTTGATGTGATTTCGCGGGTCGCTATGCCGCAGCAGATAGCGGAGATTGCTCGTCCTATCGCGCTGCGGCATCATGTCAATGAACTGTACCTGTTCGGTTCCATGGCCCGCGGCGAGGGGCATGCGGATTCGGATATCGATTTCATCTATCAGTTTGACGACACCGCCAATCCAATGATTGATGAGTGGGCTTTGCGTGATGATCTTGCATCGACTTTTGGTCGGGAGATCGACTTGGTGAAAAAACGATACATTACCACTGAACTGCAGGACAGACTGGCTGAAATGCAGCGTGTGATATTCGTCAATTCCATAACCTCCAATCCGATGTTCCGCATTATCTGAGGTGTGTTATGAAAACGACGGAAAAGATGCCTTGCATATCGTCGCGATAGTCCGCGCTCTTCATGATGCGCAACGATTCCTTGGAGGGCTAAGCGCTGAGGAATTCGCTGAGAATGATGAGAAACAGAATGCCGTGGCTATGGCGATTGCCAGAGCAGGAGAGCACACCAGGAAGCTCTCAAAAGAATTCCGTGAATCGAAATCCGGTGTTCCATGGCGTGGAGTGAGTGGCATGCGCGACTGGATTGCCCATGATTATGACGGACTTGATTTTGATCGCCTGTACTATGCCGTAACCCATGAAGTACCGGAGGTGTTGGCGGTTCTACAACCATATGTGGAACAACAGGCGCAGGTGCAGTTTACAGGGAAGGATCCTTTTGATGTGCCGCGGATCTGAGGGGAAAGGTTCTGAATATGACATTCCAGCTTGTGCTGGGTTGTTTCCATATTCTCCGGCTTATTTCTTGCCCCGCCCGAATATGGGCAGTTTGATTTCCGGGAGCTGTTTTAACCCGCTGGCGATGCCTTTGCCAAGCTGCTGCACTCCGTCTGCTATTCCGGCGCCTGCATCTTGGGCACCTTTCGCGATGGCGTTGCCCGCATCCTGCGCGATGTGTGCGGCCTGGTTTCCGGCATCCTGCATTCCCCTGGCAACGGCGGCACCGGTATCTTGAGCGCCCTTCGCTATCGCATTGCCGGCGTCTTGGACGGCGTGCGCGGTCTGCTGCCCGGCGTTCTGCAAGGCCTTGCCGGTGTCGTCTACGGCCTTGCCCGCGGCCTGGATCCAGGTGGGGCCGTCCTCGACATGCAGATGAATGTGCTCAAGTTGTAATGTGCTGGCGAAAGTATTGAGATCGCCGGTAATGCTCTCGATGTTGGCAATGGCATGAGGTGAACTGTATGGGTTCAGCAGCACCTTCCCGCCTACGATTCCAGCCTTCGTCTCCAGCTGTCTGCCCAATGCGTTGAGTGACTGCTCGATTTCCGCAAGACGCTTGTTCCTGGCAAGCACGATGCCCTTCTTGTGCGCCTCAAGCTGTTCCGGCTCCTCCTGACATACGCGCGCGAGCTCGATGCAGGAGACCTGATCCTGCATCCTGACTGCAGAAGCGAGCATGCCCAACCACTGGTGGATCTCCTGTCGAATCTGCTGGGTCAGCGGGCGGACCTGCTTGGGATCCTGCTCACGTTCTACTTTTTCGGTGAGGCCCTTGATCTTGGCAATCGCATATGCCTGGATGGTAGCGATGTCTTGCGGGCAGCCCGACACCTTGGACCATGTGGTCTCGCTGATCGAACCGACTTGCTGGTAGATGAGCATGGTTTCGTCAATCATGTGGGAGATTCCGGCGAGCTTGCTGACGGTCTGATCCTTCTGGTCGCGCAGCAGGTCGTCGAGCTTCGCGTCGATTTCCTTCAGATAATCGGTGATTTCGGAGACAGCCTGTTCCAGAGCCATCTGTGCCATGACGCCGCTGATGCCGGTGAGCATGGCGGGGTTGAGCTGCCCCGGCTGAGTGAATTTCAGATGCTTGATGATGCGCCCATTCGGTTGCCGTACAACGCCGGCTTGGAGTGCTCCTTTCTTGCAGTTCTTGCCATATTTGGCGACCAGCTCGGCCGATTCTTTGGTGAGCTTCACCTAGCGTCCGCTTTCGACCATGGCATCGCTGGCCTTCTGCGCGCCCTTGCTCGCCATCGAGACGGTCTGCACGGCTTTGGCCTTGAACGACTTGGAATCGAAGCCCTCATCTTTAAGCCACAGATCTATAGTTCCGGCGTCACCGAGGAATGTGATGCCTTGTTCGTCCTGAATGATGGTGACGCTTTGTGTGTCTTTTGCGTTATCATTTCCGGCGCCGTCGTTGGTGCCATCGTCTCCACTATCGGATGGGATGAGTTCTTTGGAACCGTCGTCAATCATGGGTTTCTCTCTGTCCTCTTGAATCAGCATTCATATTGGATTTGTCTTAGTGACGTATCAACCGTGGATGCGAGATTATCCCTTTATTTGTGCGTTTCCTGAGTCAAGAGTTTGAAAGATTTCATCGAAGAGAGCAGCGGTTTGGGACTGGAGCTTCTCCAAACGATTCTTATGGTCACTGCCGTTCGTGGATTTGTTCATGGAATCCATGAGACGGAGACTTTGCAAGGTACTCTTCCAACGTTCGATTGGAGCGCTCTCGGGAAATTGGTCGGCGTATTGCTCCAGCGTCTCCTCAATGGTATCGAGCTGTTTGGTGACTCTTGCGGATGGGCTGAGCGCGGCAGGCAGATGCATGTTCGCGGCCGCTTGCTTGAGCTTACTGCCCACCTGCTGTTCACTGACAAGTTGCGCTACCTTCTGCATGTTTTCCGGATTGACTGCGAGATCGACCGCTGTTTTGACAGCGTATGTTGCCGCCGATGCGACGATTCCTTTCAGGAACCCACCTTTGCGCGCCATCGGTTACCCCTTTCAACTCTGGAACTCCTCTAGAGAACAGTGTAGTTCAGGAAGAAGGTGGATATTGACTGGGTCAGACGTGTTGAATGCCATCGTCTGAAATAGTGTAGGCCTTAAAATAAATACCGTATATTACTGTCCGGTTCGGTGCGTTTTTAAGTATGGACGAATATATGTCGCCGCTTCTCTGAGTGCTGCATATGGTCCAGAACTACAATCCCCCGGGGCTTGAGTGATGTTCTAACCGGCACCGCTAGGGTATTATTAAGGGCTTCAAAGGAGATGTACTCCGTACTTCTCAACCTTAAATGCGTGACTATCGGCTAAAGGCACACGCGAGCGATTGAGTGAGGAACAATGAAAGACTCGTCACCACTCACGACGCGAGGTTGCAGGTTCGTTCCACCGTTTATTTGAATGCTCTGTCAAGCACGAAACTCGTGATGATGATTTCTTCGCTGACTAATGCAAGAGGAATAGAATTTCATGGTGACACTGGACTATTTTATTTTGGTTAAGAGGGAAAATGGATAAAATACGATATACAGTTCTTATTTCTCATCCAAGTGATGTGGATGAGAAAACGCTGGATTTTATCTATCAATGTTTCGATATGTGGAATGAGCAAAATCAAGCTCTGCCATTTGAATTCTACCCATTTGAATGGGATAAAGATGTCGCTACTTTATCAGAGGTGGCAAATGGGCAGGATGTAATAGACAGTGTTGCTGAAGCATATTGTGACGCTGTCCTGGCGGTTTTCAATAAACGTTTAGGGAGCCCGGTAAACGACTCAATATCCGGAACGGTGCATGAGCTTGAAGAATGCATTGAAAATGATAAGCCCGCTGGAATGATAATCGATTCTCAAGAAGTAGATTCCAGAGAACAAAAATTGATTGATTATATTAACGATTTCAAAGGATTGTATAAGGAATATGATTCCAAGGAAAAACTAAGCAGGGAGATTGGGCTTTTCTCGATCAACGAGCGAGAAATTATTCATCAAAGCTTGATGAATCAACTCTTCTATTCAAAAAGCATATGCGTTTTGATAATCCGAACAGGGTCCAAGGAATTACGACAAATTATGTCTATAATCCGTATTTCTGTTCGTCTGGGGCAAGTCTGACCTGGTGCTCGGATTCCCAAAAAGTTAAGTATGGAAGTTTTGAGAACGCCATGGGAGTATCGATTTCGTGTGAGGGATGTTATATCTTGGATGCTTTCGAAGAAGATTGTTGTGCTTGTTGCAGGACCTGCGGCCTAGAGTATGGGGAAATTTACATCCAAAGTTTATATGGTAAACATTATGGGGTGGTGAATAGGCAACATCCACATCTTGATTTCCACGCGCCTGCTGGAACGCATGTTATGCTTCTACTCAAGCCGGATTCTGGAAAAACAATGCACTGCAAATACTTAGGGTTAACTTCACGTCATTGTCTTGCTTTTGATGGTGGAACGCGTGATATTTTAAAATATAATTTTGCTCTAGAGAAGATTAATTGAGTTTAGTCTCTAAGTATTCGTATCTTTCCAAAACTTTGACTATTCTCTCTCAAGTCCATAGTTATTGCTGAAGGAATCCAACTAAAAAGTGATGGGTTGGAGTGGCTAAAGATTATTCGTCTGCTAGCCACCCAGCCCATCATCTTCGTTATCGGTTAAAATATTTTTCCTCCTATTTCTTCAAATTCGTTGTCCACGAATTCGGCGAGTTTGTTTTCTTTTGCAAGTTGAGCAGAGTCGGCCATTGCGAAATGGATAAGTAGACCCAGCTAAAAACAAAACTAAATGTAAAGATTCATTTTGAAGAGTTTGCTGTCTTTTTGAATAGTCTTTCTCTTAACTTGTCATTCAACAGGTTTGCTCTTTTCTGATTCTGCTCTTCTACTATTTGGCGGTAAGCTTTGCCTAATTCGTCTATTGAAGATTGATAAGTGTCTCCTGGTTCAATCGCAGAATCCGTTTTGACAGAAGCGCCGAATACACTCATGGCTTTTACTGTGGTAAATTCTCTTACTTTATACGCGGCTTTTCGTAGTTCATCAGTGGCCAGGGGATTCGCCATCAGAATCTCATAAGCGACAAGAACATTTGCCATAGTCTCTTTAGGATTGGTACTAAATGCAGAATAAAATCGCACGAGATCTTCCCGCAAATGTTCAAGGTTCGAATCAATTTGTTGAATTTTCTTCTCGTTTAGAGAGAGCATCTTTTGAGTCTGCTTTGTCATGTACGCAACATAGAACGTCACGCATATGCTAACAAAACTGATAGCCCAGGGAATTACTATTTGCATTATTTTCCATGTGTCCATTTGACTTGCCATTTCCGTCCTGCGATTGGCTGCGTCAAATCAATTAAATGGTAGATAATTGATTTGACACAGCCATATGATTATTTTCTTCCTATTGCAGTGCTTTTACTTCGTCGAGCAGGGTCTGATAGGTGGTGGCCTGCTCGTAACGGGTTCCATCTGCGAGATCGAGTTGGTTGAACAGTCGTTTCGCACAGGCTATCTTGCTGTTCTCGATTCCGCGCAGGTCGAACGATTCCAGGCTTCCCTTGGTCTCGGCCACGAAGAACAGGTGCTTGAGACCACTGTCATCGCGGAAAGCCACGGCCCAGTCGGGGGCATAGTTGCCTACCGGAGTCGGAATCTGGAATCCACGCGGCAGCTTCGCGTACACCGCGACCTCCGCCGCGCTGTCGAGGTCCCTGGCGAAATCGCTTTCTGTTTTGCCGTCGGGGAACACCCAGTCCTGCACGCACTTGGACGCCTGATATCCCTCGGCCTCATCACGATTGTTGCCGCCCGCAGTGAAGATGCTCGAATCGTATTCGCCTTCGATCCGGTCGTAGCAGATATGGTCAACGACCATGTTCGCTTTCTCCTGGACGATCAGACGGCCGACCCTCGCGATGAATTGCTCCGGATTGTCACGGAACATGAGGAACTTGTCCGGGCGGATGCCCTTGAGGATGTGCGCGGCGCACCGGCGCGTAATGGTCGCGGCCTGTGCGATCTCTCCGAGCAGGTCGTATTTCACGCCGTTCGAAGCGTCGACGTCCAGGTCGCCGGTATGGGAGTCGTTCCTGTGGAAGTGTGTGCGGTCTGCGAGCTCGTCGCGTGAGGCATTCTCCTTCTGGATGCCGCGCGTGACCGTGTAGGACAGTTTCGATACGACCAGACGCTCGTCAATTGCCTTGACTGCGTTTTTGACGAGTTCGTCGTCGTTGAAGCTGACGGTATACGCATACTTGTGGTTGATGCGCTTCCAGAGCTCCTGGAACTCCTTCTTCTGCCAGTTGGCATTGAGCGGATTGCCATGTACCTTACGCTTCAATGCGTTGCCGATCAGCACCTTGGTGGTGCCTTCCACCACGCTGTCCAGCACGAGACGGATTGCCGGGACCTTCTTTCGCAAGGGTTCTGGCAGAAGTTCCACCGCATCCTTGCCAAAACGCTCTTCTTTGTACTTGTCGGTCAGCTTGCCGTCGCGGTCGATGAGCCGGTCCACGGTCAGCACGTACACGATGTCACGCGCCTCGTCCTTGCTGAACGACACGTCTCCCAAGCCCGCATACTCCGGACCGAGCTTGTCGGCCGGAACGCATGTCTTGGCGAAGAACGCATCGTTGATGACGATTGGCCGCTCTCGCAGGTCGGTCTCGATGTCCCTCTGCAGGCCTTCGGCGAACCTCTCGTAGCTTTCCGACGCGATCACGGTCAGCAGGTTCACATCAAGGAATTCCGCATCGCCGAGCAGGTTGCGGTCCTGGCGCACGCCCTCGCGGTTCACGCACAGGCGCAGTCCGCGGCCAACCTCCTGTCGTTTGCCGACTTCGTTGTCCGAATGCTTCAACGTGCAGATCTGGAACACGTTGGGATTGTCCCATCCCTCGCGCAGCGCGGAATGGCTGAAGATGAACCTCGTGGGCTCTTCGAAGCTCAGCAGGCGTTCCTTGTTCTTCAGAATCAGGTCGTATGCGCTGATGTCGTCGCTGTCCTCCGACCCGCGTTTGACCTTCGAGTCGATGGAATGGCCGTGCTTGTCGATGCTGAAATATCCCTTGTGCACGTAACGGCCGTGCGTGGTGCGCAGCCAGTCGAGATAGCCGGATCCGTCGTCGAGACGGTTCTCGATGAAATCATGCACGCAGCGGTCGTACTCCTGCTCGAACATGTTCGCGTACTCGCCGTTCAACGGCTCGCCGTCATCGTCGTACCGGCGGTATTTCGCCACCTCGTCGATGAAGAACAGGCTCAGGCACTTGATGCCCCGGGCCCACAGATGCTCCTCCTTGTGCAGGTGGGAGAGGATGGTCTCGCGGATCTGCACGCGGCGCATGTCCGCCTCGGACCCGTCGTTCATGATCCTGCCCTTGCCGAGCGTCTCGCCGTTCATGAACCTCACGTAGCCGGTCCGTCCAGGCTCCAAACCGTCGGGCACGATGCCGTCGGGCGCTATGCGCCAGCCGTC
>OHSI01000804.1_pt1 | contig 18449 bp, 9 predicted proteins | sample 1578641 | NCBI WGS metagenome assembly OHSI01 (sample SAMEA3879535, study PRJEB24766) | human gut metagenome | biome: human-associated habitat; feature: feces | place: USA | collected 1985/1987 | reverse complement strand
CTCGTGAACGCGCCTGCGGTGATATCGCCGCCGACATACGAGCCGATGTTCGGGGCCAGCAGGATTTCCGCGTCCGGGTTGGCCGGGAAGCTGAGATCCTTGGCCGTCATGCCGCGCCACTGGAAAAACGTCGGGATATACGGCTCCATGCGCACGGGGTTCGCGTCCACGCCCAGAAGCAGATGGTTCATCGTCGTGTTCGACGCGATGCACACGCGGAACACGCGCGAGACGGGAATGCCCGCCGATTTGCACATTGCCGCGACGAGCGGCAGCAGCGTTTCCTTTAAAATCGCGTCCTGCAGCCGCTTCGTGCCGCCGGGCTTGCCCTGCTCGATGATACGGTTGATGACGTCCGCGCCGTAACGGATCTGGCCGTTGCCGGAGGAGCCCTTCGCCAGAATTTTGCCCGTGGTCAGATCGGTCAGCACCATGGTGACCGTGGTAGTGCCGATATCGATGGCGCAGCCGACGATGGCAGTGTCCTCCGGGGCGCAAACTTCCATACAGCGGAAGGTATCGCCCAGAAGTTCGCCCTTCACGCACACGTGGAAGCTGTTTTCCCGCAGAACGTGGGCCAGTTTCACCATGACGCAGAAGGGAATCTCCACCTTCTCTACGCCCAGCGCTTCCTCAAGCGCCCAGGTCAGGCGCTCGTTGTCGGGCATGGTGTCGTCCAGACTCGGCTCGGCCATGGTCACGACCACCGCCCGGAACCGATTGGTAAAGTGAATGCCGCTCTGCTTCAGCTGGCTCTGGCAGGCGTCAAAAATGGCGACCTCCTGGGGGCTGCTCAAATCGGCGGTCTTCATCCGGGACTGGTAGGCGCTGGCGATGTCCGGAACGAACACGGTGCAGTTGCCGACGACCTTCGAGCTGCAGCTCAGGCGCCAGCCTTCGGCATATTCTTCGTCGGAAATATGGCGGCTGGGGTAGGATTCCAACTCTCCATCCACCAGCTTGATGCGGCACTTGCCGCAGGAACCGTTGCCGGAGCAGGGAGCGTCGATTGCCACATTGGCACGGCGAGCCAGCTCCAGAAGGTTATCGCCGACGTTGCAATCGACGGTAACGGGCTTACCGCCTTCGATTTGAAATACGACTTTTGGCATAAGGATAACACCTTTCTTTTTGGGCGAGGCCCTGCCATCCGGCAAAAATTGCCGAAACTCCCGGACGGAATGATAGCGCCGCCTGAAATTTTATTTTCTTTTCAAGTATAACATAGCTCCCCGCAATTGTCCAGCGAAATCAGTATTTTTTTACCAATATTAAATTTGATATGGCTCATCACCCCGGCATCATAACCCGACCGAACGCATGTGCTCCTCAATAGGGGGGCATTGCAAGCCAGTGCCGCAGCACTGGTGTGGCGATCCGTTTCCCGAAGGCTCTCCTCGTTCAGTAGGGGAAGCCACAAAAAACTACGCCCGGGAAGTTTCCTTCCCGGGCGCAATCTCAATTTCATTACATCAGAGGTTCCATGCCCAGCACCGGATGACCCTTCTCGGTCAGCCAGTTCAGCAGCTCCTCGCAGTCGGTGGTGACGGTCTCGTCGGCGACCATGTCGGTGAAGTTGTCGATGCCGTACAGCTCCTTGGCCGTCTTGTTCAGGCGCTCGGCAACGTCGTCCTTCAGCTCCTTGGGCATCCAGACAATGCGCTCGATGCCACCCTCGGCAGCGATGAACTTCTTGGAGGAGATGAAGTGACGGCCGTGACCCATGTAGCCGGGGGTCTGGACGCCGCCGCCGGTGCAGGAGGCCAGCTCGCCGAAGGTCATACCGGCAGGGGTCATGCCCTTGTATTCCCGGTTCACAACGATGAAGCCGTTGGACATCGGCTCAATGCCGCAGATGCACTCAAAGCAGCCGCAGGAGGTCATGGGATCCTCCAGAATGGAGTACAGGGTGACGTTCTCGACAGCGCCGTGGGTCGCGTCGGAGATCGCCTTGTTGACGGACTGGAAGCGGCCGGTGCGCTCGTCCTCGCAGCCTTCCTTGAAAATGGGCTGGCAGGGACCGTTGGGGTTCAGCTCGTAGGTAGCCTTGGCATCCAGCCAGGACACGGCGCCGCACAGACCCAGACGCTCGGGGGTGACCACGCAGCAGTGGGCGGGGGCGAAGGACTGGCACATGATGCAGGTGAAGTAACGGTCAACGGCCTCGTCGGTCATGGACGCCAGACGGTCGTCACGCTGGTTGTACCGGGGCATAGCCACCTCGTCGCGGAACTTCTCCGCCTCGGCGGCATCGGTAATCAGGGTGATCTGGCACTTGTCCACAACGGCGTCAAACTCGTCCATGATCATGACGTACAGAACCTCGGCGAAGTCCTTCAGACGCAGACCGGCGTCGTAGGCCGCGTTGCTGACACGGATACGGACCTGATTGCGCTGGCCGGTGTGCATGACGCCTTCCATGTAGTTGAACCATGCGTGGAACTTCCGCTCGATAACGGACTCAAAGTCCACCTGCATCTTCTTACCGGCCACCTCAACGTAGGTCGCCAGAGCCAGATCCTTGGCCTGATCGAAGTCGGGGCCGACGATGGTAATCTTGTGATCCTCAATTTCATTCAGCTCCCGCATCACCACCAGCTCGGCAGTGGGGTTCTTGGCGGACCAGATCTCGTTGTGCATATCGGCCTTACGGATGATCTCGCCCTCGAAGGCGGCGGCGAAGGCCACGGGGATGGGCAGTTCCTTTACCTTGATCTTGATGTTCCGCAGTTCCAGAGACTTCTTCACGGTCTCGGCGTGATCGCATACGGACTCCAGAGCGCCGGGAACCTGATTCTCGCCCAGATCGATGTCCACGACCACGGGGAAGCCCAGAGCGATGGCGCCCGCACCGGCGGAAACCACCACGGAGTCAATGGCGCCGAAGGTATTGACGAAGGCGGGAACACGGTTCTTGGTGTAGTCCAGCAGAGCGGCCAGATTGCCGGGCTGAACGTTGCCGAAAATCAGTGCGGCACGGATGGCCACGGTAACAACATGGATGACGGAGGTCACGTCGTGTCCCAGAGGAATGACACGCAGCTCCAGACCCATCTTGACGCCGCCCTCGGCGCACTGCTCGATGACGTCGCCCACCATGAAGGTCATGATGCCCTTGCTCTGGTAGTCCTTGACCACCTTAACAACGTCCTCGGCATTGTCCGCCTTGCCCAGCACAACGGCCACGCCGGGGATATCGCCGGTGACCAGCGGCACGCCCAGAGAACGGATGATGGGGTCGGGAACGAAGCCAATGCCGGACTCGTTTTCGTAGGGGTTGGCACCGTCGACGTATTTCAGTCCCTCAAGAATTTCCGCGCCGACAGCGGTAGCAAGGCCGGCGTTCAGCGCCTGACCCAGATCCTCCTGATTGGTGATCAGGCTCTTGAGCACGCCCACGCAGGCGGGCAGGTCGCCCAGAGTCTTGACCTTTACGCCGGTGGCAGCGTAAATGGTGGGGAAAAAGTATGCGGTATCGGGGAAGGCAATCTCCTTGTCTGCGCCGTACTTGGCAATGGCGTCGTTGACGGCACCTTCGGTCAGTCCCGCAACGGCATTGGAACCGCCATAAATGAGATCGGTTAATACGCTCATGTAAATTCCTCCCAATTTTTTGAATCCTGAAGATAATATATATTAAGCCCGAAGGCTGAATATACCAGTTTGGTTTCCGGCACCACGCCGGGGCTTTCAAATGCAGCAAATTCTTCCAAAGCAGAAAAAGCAAACTGGCTGGGAGGGAGGTTCCCTCCCAGCCATGTAGTGCATGGGAAAACTGTCAGTCACATTACCCGGCCAGCCAAATGCCGACCTTCCAGGGTTTATGGTCATCCGGCACCTTAAACAACAGACTCGAAAGCAGTCCGTCAACCACCCAGTGCCAAATTCATCCTCCATCTCCCCCACTCAGCACGGACAACCGCCGCACAACCGGTCGAGGGGCCCAAAGGATGTTCAAACCACCACCCAGAGTCCGTAACGTCATTGGCCGCCCGCCCTGCGGGCGCGGGCTTAGAGGTCGAGGTAGGAGTCGGAGTAGAGGACGTGGTTCTTGAAGATGTCGCAGGACTTGATGGTCTCCATCAGACGCAGGTCGCAGGGGTTGACGATGGCGGAGGTCAGACCCTGCATCATCGCCATGGCAACCAGAGCGGAGTCCATGATGGGACGCAGCGTCTTGGGCGCGCCGTTAGAGTTGTTGGACAGACCGCCGGTGGACTTCAGGCCTTCCGATGCGAACATCTTGATGGCTTCCAGAACTTCCATCTGCTTGTCCTGCATACCCTTGACGACCAGGAACAGGGGGTCGAACCACAGGTCGGTGGCATCCATGCCCAGGCTCATGCCGCGCTCCAGCATGTTGTGGCAGTGCTTCATGCGCTCGTCGTTGTCCTTGGCAATGCCGTCGGCAGAGCAGAGGGCGATACAGATGGCGTCGTTGGCAGCAGCCAGATCAATGTTGGAAATACGGGAACCGGCATCGGCGGAGTTGACGATGGGCTTGCCGTTGGTGCGGTTGTAAACCTTGATACCGGCCTCGATAGCCCGCTTGTTGGCGGTGTCCAGTGCCAGAGGAACATTGTTGAAGTTCTCCTGCAGCAGCTTGACAGCCCACATCATGCGCTCGGGACCGTCCTTCTCGGCAGGTCCGATGTTGACGTCCAGATAGGTGGCGCCGGCAGCGATCTGCTCGGCAGCACGCTTCAGGATAGGCTCGGGGTCACGCTCGTCCATAGCCTTGCGGACAGAGGGCGCGATGCAGTGGATACGCTCGCCGATGGTGACGAAGGTCTGGGATTCGGGGTTGTAGCCCTTGTACTTGACGCCCATGTCCACGACCTTGATCTCGGGAACCTTGGTCGCCAGCAGCTCGTCGAAGGACAGCTCCTTGACTTCCACGGTGGTGGCAGCCTTGGCGGCGTTCTCGGCGGCGGCAGCCTTGGCAGCGGCCTCGTATTCCTTGTCCTTCATGTACTTGGGCAGCTGAACCGCCTCGGTGGGGCCGACAACGACGTTCCAGCCGGGCAGCTTCTCCTGAATCTCGCCCTTCATAACGGCGACCTTGCCGGGGATAATCAGGGTGCGGTTCTTGATCTTGTTCTCGATGTCCAGGGTCTCGAAGGTCTTCTTGACGGTGGAGGAGGAGAACTTACCGGCAGCCCAGGCAGTCAGAACGGACATGCCGGAAGCGTCGGTGATGATCAGGTTCACGGGCTGGTTGGAACGCTCCAGTTCGCCGGAAACCAGGAAGTAGGTCAGAGCGAAGTCCACGGTCAGGGCGCAGGGGCTGTTCTCGTCGGCGCCGTTCAGCGGATAGATCTTGCTCTCCACCTTCATGGGCTTCTGAGGATCGGTGAAGATGTTCTGACGCAGGCCGTACAGAGGCAGCGCCTGGGCGTAGGTCATGTTCTCCATGACGATGATGGAGCCGTACTTCTCGGTGAACATGGAAGCGTAGGCGGTCTGCAGATGGTCATCGCCGCTGGCGATGCGGCCTACGTTGACGATGGAGGGATAGCCGAAGCTGCGGTCGCCATCCTTGATGGCAGTGCGGCGCACCAGAACGGCGTTGGCCAGCGTCTCCTTGGCGGTCTTGCCGGTGACGTCCAGCACCAGATTCTTGTTGCCGGCGGCTTCCAGCTTCTTCACGGTGTCGTACAGGTCGGAGATGGTGTCGGCGTGAACGCCCAGAACAACACCGGCCTCCTTGGCGACAGCGTTCATAGCCTCGTAGTTGTCAGGGGTAGCGCCGTCGAGAATGACGTTCTTGCCCGCGACTGCCAGAGCAGCCTTGGCGCACTCCACATCCCAGCACTCCAGGATCAGGTCACGGCCGGTAGCAGCGGCCTTCTTGACCAGCTCCGCGTAGACAGCGGGATCGGACTGCTTGTTGGCGACGAAAACGAACTCAACGTACATTCTCTCGCCGATACGCTCATAGTCAACCTTCTGCAGGTCGGCCAGCTTCTTGTCGGCTTCCTCAGCGGACATGCAGGTGCAGACGGAAACTGCGTACAGGTTCTTGTTGACCAGAGTCTTCTCGTGACGGAAGAGGACAGTCTCGCCGCCCAGCTTGTGATCGCCGACGGTGATGGTCTTCATGGGAGGCGCGGTCTGCTCGTTGAGCATCGCCTTCGCGTCGTCAGAGAAGTAGGGGCACTTGTCGATAGACACAGCACCCTGCGCCACCTTCATGCAGAATGCCATACAGGTGGGGCTGCCGCACTCCTTACAGTTCTTCTTAGGAGACAGCTTAAAAATGTCAAGACCTTTCAAAGCCATTGTATGTATCCTCCTTCCGATTACACGAGATCCGTGATGAACTTCTTGATGGTGGCAACGGCTGCGGGATGACGCATGATGACAGCGTCAGCGCCGCCGGTCAGGTTGGCAGCGGCGGTGGAGACTTCCATCCCGATCGCGCGCTCTTCCCGGCTGCCCCATTCGGGCTCATCTTCTTCGGAAGCGGTGGATTCCTTCACGGCCCAGGCGTCGGGAGACACGGGGGACATGATGGGCATCTGCAGGTCGGCATCGGACTGCGCCAGAGCGGCCAGACGGACACGGTCCAGAGTGGAGGCCACGTACTCGAAGCCGTAGCCCACGGCGGCGGTGCCGATGTTCATGACGATGTTCTCAGGGTTGATGGAGAGGCCCTTGAGCATGATGTTCAGCTGCTTGGCGAGGTTGATGTCGTCAGCGGTCTCAGCGCCCACCTTCTGGCCATAAGCCAGAGCGACGGAAGCACCGACGGTCTTGTAGTCCTCGTTCCGGGCGGACAGAACCAGAATGTTCTTGCCCTGCAGCGCCTCAGCGATCTTGCTGAACAGCTCGCCGTCCTTCTCGATGTTCTTGCAGCCCATGACCACGATGGGCATGGTGGTCGCCTCGGCGACAGCCTTGGCGTCGGCCACACAGTCGGCAACGGAGCGGTTGGCGCCGTTGGGATCTGCGGACTCGAAGTGCAGGCACAGAAAATCCGCGCCGGGCATGGTCTCTGCCTTCTTCGCAAAATCGACCATAGTGGTGCAGCCGGCGTAGAACTCCTTCAGAGCAGGAGCATCCCACTGTGTTGCCAGATCGGAAATTTCAATACCGATCTTGGGCGCGTGTTCGATGGCAGCATCGAAGGTGTAAAACGGCATCACGTTCTGACCGCCGATGACGATTGCCTTGTCACCGGTGCCCAGCGTCACGGCATTGATCTTGCCGCTGAAGGGTGCCGTTTTAGGAGTGAAAGCCATAATTTGTAATCCCCCTTGATATATTTTCCACACGCGGGGCGGAAACCGCCCGGCGCAATTATGGATGTGTTTCTGCCGCGGAATGCCGCCCGGCATCCTGCGGGTTTACCGGCTTACAGGCCGATAGACTGCATAATTCCCCGCAGCGCGACCTTCATGGGGTCGCTGTCCGGGAGCTTCGCGGACGGATTGCCGTCGCAGTCGCAGCGGTAAACCGCCTCGTCGTGAGGCAGAACGCCGAAGAGCTTGAGACCGTGCTTTTCGATCTCGGCACGGACGCCGTCGTCCAGCTTTCCGTCCGGCGCGCGGTTGATGATAAGGCCCATCTGTCCGGGATTCAGGCCCATCTCGTCGATCATTTCGGCGATTCTCGCCACGGCCTGAACGCCCCGGCGGGAGCAGTCGGAAATCAGAAGCATGGTGTCCACATGGGGAAGCGTCCCCCGGGCGATATGCTCCAGCCCCGCCTCGTTGTCCATGACCACGTAGGAATAGTTGGGCAGATACTTGCCAAGCTGAGATTGCAGCACGCCGTTGACATAGCAGTAGCAGCCCTTGCCCTGGGTGCGTCCCATGACCAGCATGTCGAAATCGTCGTCCTCGATCAGGGCGTCGCCGAACTTCATTTCCGCGTAGTCCGCCTTGGTCATGCCCTTGGGAATGGTGCCTTTCAGCTCTGCCTGTGCCATTTCCTCCCGGATCTGGCCGAGAGAGGTCTCCACCTCCACGCCCAGAACTTCGTTCAGGTTGGAATTGGCGTCGGCATCCACCACAAGGACGGGGCCGCGCTTCTTTGCGCACAGGTAGTCGATGATCATGCCGCAGGTAGTGGTTTTGCCCACACCACCCTTTCCGGCAACGGCAATGGTATGAGGTGCCATAGTCTGGTTCTCCTTAAAAGTGATTTTGCGTAACGCTGGTTCGGAGCGCAGCCCCTCCCGCGTTTTCTCCCTTCCGGCGAAAGCGGAAAAGGAGCGGCCGACAGGTCGGAATTTCGTCCATACAGGCCGCGTCACCACGCGCACTCATGGCTCGGGAGCCGTTTTTGACTGCGGATGGTGACTTTGCCCTACGGGCGCACTTCGCCCATATCGGTACTAACTTATCGTATCACATATGCCATCTAAATTCAACCCATAATTTGCGAAATTTTTTCAGAAAACTTGCCCAACTGTCATTTATCCGACGGCTGCAAGTGGATATTTTTGTCACACCGGCGTGAACACGTACTTCTGGATCAGCCCGTCCACCACCGCATGGATGGTCACACTGCCGCCCGCGCCTTTTTCCGTGGAAAATTCCACGGTTTTCCCCTTCAGGCGGCCCCGCAGATATTCCTCCGGGTCGTCGCATTCCACCTCTTCAAAGAAGACGTCCCGCATCTGGTTGTTGCGGCAAAGGTTCTTGATCTCGTAAACCAGCTCGTATTCTGCCATAAGCGCTTCTCCTTACAAATCACGGCTCTGCCCGGCATTTTGCCGGGCTGTCCTTTTTCCCTACTATAGCACATCTGATGCTTTTCCTCAACCGGGATTCCCTTTTCCGACAAAAAATGGTTGCTTTTTTCATGCGGCTCTGCTATAATGCACCTGTACGCAGGATTCGTACATCGGTAGTACAACAGCTTCCCAAGCTGTGAAGGCGGGTTCGACTCCCGTATCCTGCTCCAAAATAGCAGCACGCCCTGCCTTGATTGGCAGGGCGTGCTGCTTTATTTATTGTACATATAGCTTGCAGAACTCCGACACGCTCAGGGCAACACCGCAATGGGGACACGGTTCCCTTACTTGCGGAAAGGAATCGAGCTTCCGGATTGTGACATATCCTCTCGCGAAGAAGATACTGTCAAATTACAGAGAAATTGAGGCGCCTTGTGTAAAAAGGTGGGGAATATTGCTTGTTACAGGGTATTGACGAATCCGGTAAAATACACTATACTAGTCTTAAAAGATATCACTGCTTTGGTAAAACTGCTCATTCCCGGCTTTCCCTTTCGCAGTTTTCAGTAGCTGACACTGCGGGTGAGCCTTTTCTCTTCTCTAAATCCGGGCATTTCCGATACGTCCTCCAGAGTCTCCTGCGCAGAAGCGCACGGATGGCAGGAATGCTTCGTCTTATTTCCGGAGTTGGGGAATAATTAACAAAAATAAAGCTGAAAATTCGTTAATTCTGACACACAATATTCGACGATCAATGGTTGCATTTACGTGTTAAACGTGATATCATCTGTATTAAGAGGTTGGAAACGATTCCAATTCCCGTATTTCACCGGGAATCAGGTCTTTAGCTACATTGTGGGAAGGATGAGCAGGAAAATGACCGCTGCTTTTTTCTGCTTTCAGCCGTAAGCGCAGATTGGAGGGAAGTCGGATGACGGATAAGGAACTGAGACGGTTAAGCCGGGGCGAGCTGCTGGAAATGCTGATTGCGCAGACGGAAGAAAACCGTCAATTGAAAATCAGGCTGGAGCGTGCGGAGGCGCAGCTCCGGGATCGCAGAATAGCGGTTGAAAAAGCCGGTTCCCTTGCGGAGGCAGCGCTGCAGCTGAACCGTGTATTTGAGGCCGCGGACAAAGCCGCGCAGCAATATCTGGAAAACGTGCGTCTTATGTCGGAAAAGGGAAGCGGAGAGTTATGAATTCGAAATCGTGGAAATCTCCCGAGCCGCCGACTCTGGAACAGCTGGAGGCGGAGCTTGGCAGAGAAAAATACAAACGGCGGTATAAACGCGTTCTTCGCAGCACCGTCTATACGCTTGTGGTTGTTGCGGCTGTAGCCGTGCTGGTTGCTACCATCTGGATGCCCGTACTGCAGATCTACGGGTCTTCCATGACGCCCACGCTGAAGGAGGGGGATATTGTCCTCTCCGTCAAGGGCTCGGGCTTTGAACCCGGCGACCTGGTGGCGTTCTACCTGGGAAACAAGATCCTGGTGAAGCGCTGTATTGCCGGCCCCGGCCAATGGGTGGATATCGACGAAAGCGGAAATGTATCCGTGGACGGAAGGCTGCTGGAGGAACCGTACCTGACGGAAAAAGCGCTTGGAGAATGTGACATTACGCTGCCTTATCAGGTGCCGGATAACCGTTACTTCTGTGTGGGCGATCACCGTTCCACCTCGGTGGATTCCCGCAGTACCGCGGTCGGCTGCATTTCCGATGAGCAAATCGTCGGAAGGATCGTATTCCGGGTCTGGCCTCTGCCGGACTTCGGCGCGTTGAGATAGGAAGGATGGTGAAGGGATATATGAAGTATGATGTTCTGCGGGATGCGGAAAAATACACGAAGGTGCATAAGAGGAAGCGCCTCCGGCATCGGGTAGTGACCGTGCTTGCCGGTGTGGTGGTATTCTGTACCACCTATGCGCTGATTCTGCCGGCTATCACACTGGAAAAGCAATGTGACATCCCGGAGCACACCCACACGGACGCCTGCTATGCGCAGGTGACGTCGGTTGAGAAAAGGGTTCCCGTGTGCAGCGCGAAGACGCTGGAAATTCACCGGCACACGGCGGACTGCTGTGATGCCGACGGAAATCCGAGGTGCGGGTATGCCGATTTTGTGGTTCACAGCCATGATTCCCGCTGCTATGACGAAACCGGGAATCTCTGGTGTCCGCTTCCCGAGATTGAGGCACACCGGCACACTGCCGACTGCTATGCCCTGCCGGAGGAACATACCCACGCGGAGGGCTGCTATACGTCGGTGCGGGGCGATCTGGTCTGCGGGGAGCATGTCCATACGGATGCCTGCTACACAGAGACCGCCGTGCTTGCCTGCGGCCTGGAAGAATCCGAGGAACACCAGCATGACGAGAACTGCTATGAGACGTCCCGGGAACGGACCTGCGGCATCGACAGCGACCATAGTCATACCGATGCCTGCTATGAATGGGAGCAGGTTCTGAGCTGCGACCTGCCCACGTTTTCGGCGGAAGACGCTCAGCCGGTGCTGGTCTGCACGAAACCGGAGATCGTCCTCCACCGTCACACGCCCGACTGCTTTGACGCTGACGGCAATCTGATATGCGGACAGACCCAGGTTCTGGAGCACCAGCACTCCGACGCCTGCTTTGAGACGGTGGCGGAGCCGGTGGACACCGGGACGCTGACCTGCACCGATACGGCGCACGTGCATACCGCCCGGTGCTACGGCACCTGGGAGCTGGTCTGCGGGCAGGAAGAACACACCCACAGCGAGGCTTGCACTCAGAATGAGCAGGAAGAAACGGTATTCTGCGGCAAGGACGCTCATACCCACGGGGAAGCCTGTCGGGATGAAAACGGGGAACTGGTCTGCGGGACGGAGGAGCACACCCACAGTCTTGCCTGTTACGCGGACCCCGGCGCGGACGTGGAGACGGCGGAGCTATGGGAGCAGACCTTCGCGGGGGTGACGCTGACCGGGAATTGGCGGCAGGATACCCTTGCCATCGCCGAAACCCAGCTGGGCTATGCCGAGAGTACGAAAAACTACGTTGTCGCGGAGGACGGCGAAACGGTTAAGGGCTACACCCGCTATGGCGCGTGGTGCGGGGAGCCTTACGGCGACTGGAACGTCATGTTCCTGACCTTCTGCCTGCATTACGCCGGGGTGGAGGGCGTCGACAGAGACTGCGGCGGCTGGGTCACGTCCTGGGCGGACGCCTTTGAACCGGCACAGTCCCACACCCCGGCGGTTGGAGATCTGGTGCTCTTTGACCGGGACGGGGACGGCACGGCCGACCGGGCGGGTCTGGTGGCGCAGATCACGGATTCCGGCTTCGCCGCCATGGAAGGCGACGCGGAGGACGCGGTGCGTCTGCTGACCTATGGGGCGGACGACCCCGGGATTCTGGGCTATATCAACCTGCCGGAGGGGCCGAAGGAATTTACCCTGACGGCGCAGACCGAAAACGGCATCACCGTGACCATCACCGGCGAGAGTGCCTCCCTGCCCTATCCGGCAAGGGAAATCACGGTAACGGTGACCGAGGTGACGGACGGGGAGCGTCGGGCGATTCGCGATCAGATTTTGGGAGAAGAACAAGCCGAACCGGAGCGGAGCTACCTGCTGGACATCACCCTGTGGCACGGAGAGGAAGAGATCGAGCCAACCGGCTCCGTGACCGTGACCTTCAGCGGCATTGACACGGAGGGGCTTTACCCCAAGGTCTACCACATTGATACGAATGCCCAGACCGCCACGGACATGGAAACGAAAACCGGAGAAAACGGCGATGTGACGGTAGACACGGATCACTTCTCTCTCTATGATTTACGGCTTCTGACCTTCCAAGATCTGTCCGGCTATGTCGGGGACGCATTCTCCGAGGGCGGCAACTTTAAGCTGACCGGCGATGCCTGGACGGCGGATAACGGCAGTAGCGCGAATTTGAGCATTACGCAGAACACTACCATCGATTTGAACGGGCATACCCTGACGATCAGCAAGGCCAATCAGTACTTTGATGTGCACGAGGGTGCGAAGCTCACCATTATGGACTCGTCCGACAGTATTCAGGATACCGAATCTACGGTCACTGGAAACCTGTACGGCAATAAGGCGGAACTGGAAAATGATACCCTGACGTATTACATCACAGAATCCACACCCACCGGTACCGGCACCACGGAAACACTGGTAAAGCATACCGTCCCCCTCACCGGCGCAGGAAAGATTCTGTGTCAGGAGGCTTCTGAACAGGTGATTCTGGTCAAGGGTACATTGGAACTACAGAGCGGTGTACTCCAAAACACCGGCGGCAAGCATATTGTCTTGGTGGACCGCGGAACGCTGGACGTAAATGGCGGCTATATTGTGGGCGGCGGCAGTGACGGCACGCCCGGCGGCGGTATTTACGTTGACAACGGAACGGTGAATATCCAGGGCGGTGTCATTGCGGCCAACCGTGGCAGTTCCGGCGGCGGTATCTTCTTTCAAAACGGAACGCTGAACATCTCCGGCGGTGCGGTGACGGGCAACTGGGTCAACAGTGGCCATGACAACGGCGGCGGTATCTACGTCAAAAGCGGAACGCTGAATCTGTCCGGCGAGGGCTATGTGACCAACAACTATAAGGCATGCGACTGCAACGACTGCCGGAACGATGTCAACAACACCCACGGCGGCGGCATCGCTCTGGCGAACAGTTCCGTTATGAACATGACCGGCGGCTATGTCACCGGCAACTATTCCGGTCTGGCAGGCGGCGGCATTTACGCGGGCTTCTTTGGCCACAATGTCGGCTTTACCATGAGCGGCGGAACCATTGCCAGCAACTGCGCCGAATATGGCGAGGGCGGCGGTCTTCGTATCGCCGGCGGCACCAACGGCGTGATTCAGGCAACGAACAAGGTATACATTACCAATAACATAACGAATTCCAACAATGACTGGGGCGGCGGCGGCATTTTCGTTCAGGAAAAAGGCAACCTGTCGATTGTCAACTCCCTGATCACAAACAACAGTGCGGGCGGCTTTGGCGGCGGCGTGGGTGCCTGTCCTACGGGTGAAACCCTGATCGTCAATAAAGACGGTGCGGCTATTTATGGGAACGAGGCTTCCGGCACAAATATGTCCGGCGGCGGCAACAACAAAACCTATGATTCCACTTTGGCGCAAACGAGCGAGGTCTTTACGCGAAACGGCTACGCGGATTACTTCTGTGTCCGCGCAAAAGACGGCGCAAACGGCCCGATTTCCCTTGTCACCGGTCTGATGGCGGGCGGCGGCGCGGCGAACTGGACGGGAAGCTGCGACGAACAGCCTGTTACCATCGGCAAGACCGGCTATGCAGCTGCAAAGTATCTGTTCGGATTAAATGCAAGGCCTGATGACACCGCCAAGAGCCAGGCAGTCGATGCCGCAAAGGTCATTATCACCGGCAACCATTCCAATATCCATGGCGGCGGTATTATGACCAACGGCGGCCTGATTCTGGGTGACCCGGGTGGAAAGGTTGTAACGGCCACGCCGGAGCTGGACATTACCGGTACCAAGGCTCTGCTCAAGGACGGCGTAAAGCAGAACGAGGGACTGAACTTCCAGTTTAAGTTAACGGACAGTGAGGGGAAGGAAGTCGGAACAGCAACATCCGATGCTGCTACCGGACAATTTTCGATTTCGCCCGACGTGCAGTATTCCCAGACCGGAACCCATACCTACACGCTCAGCGAGGTCAAGGGCGATCGAGCCGGTGTCACCTACGATACGAACGTACATACAATCCAGGTGACAATTGAGGAGAAAACCGTTTCCCTTTTGGGCGTGACGTTCAAAAGCTACAATGTGGCCTCCGTTACGCTGGACGGCAGCGAAAGCGGCGGTTCCTCCGGCTCTGGCTCCGGAACGGGTTCCCAGACGGGGACGTTCAGGGTTCACTTTAAGAACACGCAAGGCTGGGAGCACGTGTACATGCACGTATGGGCCGATTCGAGTAATCCGCTTACAAGTTGGCCGGGAATGCAGATGACACAGGGTTCGGACGGTTATTATGTTGCAGAGCTAAGTGTTTCCGGAACGGGTACCTACAATTATGTTTTCAACAATGGTTCTGGTAAGCAAACAAAGGACATTACAAATGTCCCCTATGCACCGGGCAAAGAGGTGCGGTTCGACTATGAAACCGTAATAGAAAACACCGCCACCGGCTCTTCGGGGTCGGGCGATGCGGTTGGGCATGGGAGCAATTCGGACGGGTCTTACACCCTGACCATCCCGGGAGACGCCTTTACCAACACCATGACGCCCCAGCTGAATCTGCAAATCACGAAGACGGACAGCGCGGACGCTTCGAAGCTGCTGGAAGGCGCAAAGTTCACCCTGAAAGAACAGGGGACAGAGAACTCTATGGAGGTCACCACCGATAAAGACGGCATCGCGCTCTTTTCCGGCATCCGGCGCAATACCACCTACGATCTGCGTGAGACACAGGCGCCGTCAAATTACATGACGGCAGGACCCTGGATTCTGGAAGTGGGGGAGGACGGCAGTGCCACACTCTACCCGGCTACGGAGAAAGCGGGCGGAACGTTGGAAAAGGCCAGCAACACCGGAACGGCTTTGACCGTTACCACCGGCACCGACTCCAAGGTGTTGGAGCTTCCCATTCAGGACACCCTTTGGGGCTACAAGCTTCCCGACACCGGCGGAGCCGGAACAACCTCTTATACCGCAGGCGGCCTGGCGCTGATCTTCGGCGCGGCGACCCTGTTGTATAGCCATTGCAGGCGTCGAAAGGAGGATGAGGCATCTTCCTGATACGCGGAAAGCCACCATTCCAATTCAAAATTACGATGAAAGAAGGAGCACAAAAAATGAAACACGCAAGAAAACTCGCCAGCCTCCTGCTGGCACTGGTCATGGTCTTCGCCCTGGCCACCACAGCCTTTGCCACTGAAGCAGGAACAACAACCACCACCGGCACCATTACCGTTGCGAATCCCGTTGCAAATCAGGAGTACAAAGCCTACAAGATTTTTGATGTGGTCTATGATGCGGCTAAGGAACACTATTCTTACACCATTGACAGCACCAGCGAATGGTTCAACACTGTCAGTGCCTATGCTACAGGGGCGCATGGCCTGACGCTGACCCAGGTCAACGGTGGTGATACTTATGTCGTTACTACCGGCAACGGCTTCAGCGCGCCCGACTTTGCCGTGGCGTTGAAGGCGGCTGTCGATGGTATGACCGGACTGCAACTGTCCGGAGACGCTAACTCTGTCTCTGTTTCCAACCTCGACCTGGGCTACTACTTCGTCGCCAGTTCCACCGGCGCACTGTGCAACCTGACCACCACCAACCCGACTGTCACCATCCACGATAAGAACGACATGCCCTTTGAGAAGACCGATAATAAGGTTAGCGCCGATGTGGGCGAGACGGTCAACTACACCATTACCGGCAAGGTACCCGATACCATGGGATTTGAAACCTATACTTACGAAATCGCCGATACCATGAGCGAGGGATTGACCTTTAACCGGAACAGCCTTGCGGTAAAGGTTGGAAGTGCTGATGTGACCGCTGACACCGACAAGTGCACGATCGCCTATGATGCTGAAACCGCTCCTAATACGTTCAAGGTGACCATTCTTGTCAAGAATTGCACTGTTGGCGATGCCATCACAGTTACTTATACGGCTACCGTCAATGAAAAGGCAATTGCGGTGGTCTCGAAGAACGAGGCAAAATTGACCTACAGCAACGATCCTACCGATTCGACCCATACGACCACCACGCCCGCGCAGAAGCAAGAGGTCTACAGCTCCAAGATCGTTATCGACAAGTTTGAGTCCGGCAGCAAAACCACCAAGCTGCCTAACGCGAAGTTTGTCCTGTACAAGGAAGTAACCACTGATGCTGGAACCTCTCTCGTGTACTACAAGTGGAATACCGATAAGAAGGTCGAATGGGTTGCAGACAAGAATGCTGCCACTGTCATGACAACCAACGCTCAGGGCGAAGCCACCTTCGGCGGCCTTGCCGACGGCACCTACCACCTGGTAGAAACCGAGGCTCCCGCCGGCTACAATCCGCTGACTGCGCCTGTTGAAGTTAAGGTAGCGGGCAGCAGCACGGATACCACGAAGCTTTCTGTTACCGCTGAGGTCGAAAACAAAACCGGCACGACCCTGCCCTCCACCGGTGGTATGGGTACTACCGTCTTCTATGTACTGGGCGCTGTCCTGGTGCTGGGCGCGGTCGTTCTGCTGGTCACCAAGAAGCGCATGAGCGATGCCAATCGTTAATTCCTGAGAGTACACACCCTGTAATTCCGCTTTCTATACCTAAGTCCTGTGCCGGGGAGCGCCCCTCCCCGGCACACAGCCACAAGGAGAACCCTGTATGCGAAAACATCTATCCACCATTGTTCTGGTGATCCTATTGCTCATAGGGCTGTCCCTGTTGCTGTACCCCACCGTCAGCGACTACTGGAACTCCTTCCACCAGACCCGCGCCATCGCCACCTACGCCGAAAACGTGGCCGCTCTCGACAACGCCAGCTATGACGCCATCTGGGACGCCGCCCGGCAGTATAACCGGAACCTGTGTAGTCGCAGCAACAGCTTCCTCCTCTCCGAGGAGCAGAAGGCCGAATACGAAAGCCTGCTGGACATATCCGGTCAGGGGGTCATGGGCTATATCGAGATTCCCGAAATTGACGTGAGCCTGCCCATCTACCACGGCACGGAGGATCCCGTCCTACAGGTGGCCGTGGGCCATCTGGAATGGACCAGCCTGCCGGTAGGCGGGGAGAGCACCCACTGCGTCCTCTCCGGTCACCGGGGTCTGCCCAGCGCCAAGCTGTTCACCGACCTGGACAAGCTCCGGGAGGGGGATACCTTCCTCCTGCGGGTGCTGGATGAGATTCTGACCTATGAGGTGGATCAAATCCTCATCGTGGAGCCGCAGGATACCGCCGCGCTGGAAATCGCGGAGGGGGAGGACTACTGCACCCTGGTGACCTGCACCCCCTACGGCATCAATACCCACCGGCTGCTGGTTCGCGGACACCGCATCGACAATATCGAGGAAGTCAAAACCGTGCGGGTCACCGCCGACGCCGTCCAGTTAGAGCCCATGCTGGTGGCGCCCGTCGTGGCGATCCCCATGCTGCTGATTCTGTTGATCCTTCTGCTGCTGCCCAGGCGCAGAAAGAAATAGGAGGTTTTTTCATGAGAAAGCATGTTATTTCCGGCCTGCTGGCGCTGCTTTTCCTGCTTGCTCTGCCCCTGTCCGCCGCCGCCCACGCGGTTCCGGATGAGAGCCGGAACGGCCATTGCAGCATCACCGTCTCCATGACCTACAAGGGAAAAGCCGTCCGCGGCGGCACGCTTGCCCTGTACAAGGTGGGCGACGTGGCGGAGGACGACGGCAACTACAGCTTCGTCCCCGTGGAAGAAATTCAGGCGGACATTCCCGAATTCGGCGACATCGAGTCCCCGGATCTGGCGGGGCGGCTGGCGGAGCTGGAAGGGAAGCTGACTCCCGTCACCTCCGATCCCGTGACCGTCGATAGAGACGGCAACGCGACCTTTTCCGACCTGACCTTCGGTCTGTATCTGGTGGTGCAGAAAACCGCCGCTCCCGGCTACGGGAAAACCGCTCCCTTCCTGGTGAGCGTGCCTTACCTCTACCGGGACGAATACCAATACGACGTGACCAGCCAGCCCAAGACCGATCTGGAACGGGAGGTCAAGCCCACCGCGCCTCCCTCCCCC
>OHSI01000791.1_pt1 | contig 18614 bp, 15 predicted proteins | sample 1578641 | NCBI WGS metagenome assembly OHSI01 (sample SAMEA3879535, study PRJEB24766) | human gut metagenome | biome: human-associated habitat; feature: feces | place: USA | collected 1985/1987 | reverse complement strand
ATAGTTATAAAAAATAATCCGAAAAAGCGTCGAAAATTGTCTAAAAAATATGTAATTTTCGGCGCTTTTATTATGCAGTTTTCACAAAGTTGTCTCCGTGTGACCGTTGTGTGACCATTGTTTTGTATAATGGAATGAAGAGTGGGAATATAAATAAAATCGTAACGGAATAGTTACAAAAAATACTATAGAAAAGGAGATATGAGAGTGTTTAATAAAAAACTTAACAGGTTACTAGCAATCATGCTAGCTTCTGTAATGGGTGCGACATCGCTTCCGGCAACACAGGTAAGTGCTGATACACCCTCTTCAGAGTATGATATATCTAACGACGCAGCTTCGGATGATATATCTGACAGTAAAATTCCAGATGAACAGGATTCGGATAATAATGCCACCGAGGAAAAACAGCCACAGCAGCTGACGGTAGAGTATACACCGGCGGATGATATTTATGTGGGGAACAAAGTTGTTCCGGTGGTAAAATCCGACAGGGCGGATGCAGCCGTTGACAATTTAAAATACACTGTTGTAGAAGGCAAAAATCTGATTGAAAAGGATACAGACTTTGCATCAAACGGTATATGGACAGCAAAGGATACCGGAACTGTAAGGATAAAGGTGACAAAAGCAGAAGATGACAAATATAAGTCAGCAGAGGCAGAATATACTGTTACCATCAAAGAATATGATTACAGCAGTATGAATAACAGCCTGACAGGGACAATGCTGCAGGGTACACAGTTTTATGTAGAAGCACCTACATTATCGCTGGCAAGTGACAATCAGGCGGTATATGTGGTTAGAAAAGGTGATGAATGGATTGAAGCTGATAAATATCAGCTTATGCCACAGCAGGGTGATAACAGACAGACTCTTGTAATAGCACGTAAGGACAAGGAAAGCGGAGCTATCACAGATATTGGAAGTCTGCGGCTCGACTACAAATATGATACACAGCCTCCAAAGATAACATTGAATCCAAAGGAGGATGATAAACCTGCTTTCACAAAGGATGCTGTGGATTATTATGGAAATGTCAGAAAAGTAGACATGAATATCCACGATGTCTCTTTGGATGATGGTTCCACACAGCTTTGGGTAAAGGTTGATGACTGGGAAGAATTCGATGTATTTGATGTCGATAATGCCCAGAAGCTGATTGATGCAGGAATAGAGTATAGTGAGTGGATCGTGACAGGGGCTGATTATAGCAGCTGCATCACATTTGGTACAAAAGCGGATGAGGAACACAAATATCAGATAATCGGAATGTATGCGAAGGATCAGGCGGAGCATGAGTGTAATGATACAAGCTCAATAGAGCAGCCGTTTTATGTGGATAGAAAAGCGCCTTCAGGTACTATTGGATATGATGCTGATTTAATAGACGAGCAGAATATGGTCAGTCAGCAGGCATCAAATGTATATGGACAGCTGGAGGATATCAGCGGAATAAAGCAGGCATTCTACTATGTGAATAAATCAGATGAAAGTGGCAGTATTTTAAATGATGAGCAGGTAAAAGCGCTTGATGATTCAGCATGGAAGCCGTTAGAGCTTATTGAGGATACATATGATGCCCGATATAAGTACAAGATTAATACATCTGATCTGAAGGATACTTCATATAACGTATATGTAAAGGCTCAGGACAATTGTAATGGCGAGACAGCATTTTTCTCCACATCGAAGCTGGTTGTTGATACCCTGCCACCGGAGCTTACAGTGTCCCAGGATACCATGACAGCAGCCGATGAAAAAGGCTGGCATAAGGATGATATAAGCTATATCGTTAAGGCTGATGACAGCTTATCAGGAATTAAGAGTGTTGAATACACTGTATTTGATGGGAAAAGGAAAATTGTATCAGGACAGACTGTTGAGCTTGACGCAAGCGGGGAAGGAAGGATAACCATTCCGGCAGCAGAGCAGTTTAACGGAATTGATCTGATGCTTTCAGTAAAGGCAACTGATTATGCCGGTCTTAAGACAGAGGTTAAAGGTGACAGCTTCAAGTTCAGCATGGACAGTCAGTCACCTGATGTCAGTATAGAGCCTGAAGCGGGCAAAAACAGAAAATATTTCAATGACGATGTCCGTATAAAAACAAGTGTAGCTGACAGCATTTCAGGTGTTGTATCAGCAAAATACCAGATAGTGACAGATGATCAGTCAGTATCGGATGATGAAGGTGCATGGAATGAGCTTGATGAATCAGGAATCATAAATGTATCGGCTGAGGCTTATCTGGATAAAAAGACAGATGTATATGTTAAAGCTGTTGATGAGGCAGGAAACGTGACTGTAGCGGATTTGACAGCAAGCGGCAGCCAGCCATTTTATATTCACAAGGCAGCGCCTGCAATAACAGTGACATATGGTACACCGGAGCAGCCGGATCCACAGTGCATCAGCAGTGTAAAAGGCACTGAGTATTACAGGGAAAACAGGATTGCAACCATTTCGGTAAAAGAGAATGAGCTTTTCTTTGACCCAGATGAAACAAAAATCAATGTAAAGGTTGATGGAAATGAACAGACACAGTCAGATGCGTGGTCTGAAAAGTCATACTGGGTAAAGACAGGCGAGGGAGCAGAAGCTGTTTACAGTAAGCAGCTTGTATTCAATGCAGGACACAAGTATGAGCTGAGTGTCAGTGCAAAAGATTTGTGTGGTAATTCAGATAATGGATTTGAGATAGAAGGAGACAAATCAGCAGAGTTTGTAATTGACGTACAGTCGCCGACAGGAAATATCAGGTTTGACGGACTTTCAACAGGCATGGATACCGTGTGGGATTTATTGCTGCCAAAAGACAAATATGAGATTTCAAGATTTGCTGCCAAGAAGGTCAATATTGCCGGACAGCTTGGAGATGAGCATGGCGGCATCAAGTCAGCAGAGTATTTCGTTTCAGCAGAGGATGCAATAATTGACGTAGACAGTATTCAGGAGGCTGACTGGAAGACACTTGACAGCCTTAATGAGGATGGCACCTTCAGTGAACCGATAGAATGCGAGAACAAAAACTGCGTGGTATATGTCAGGGCTACAGATTTAAGCGGTAATGTTTCATATATCAGCACAAATGGATTGGTAGTTGATACATGCGCACCGGCAATATCAGTCATCACACCTGAGACAGCATCAGGAGTGTACAGTGCAGATGTGCCGGTAAGTATAGAGGTATCAGATGAGAATGCCACAGGAGTTGCATCAGGAATAAAGAGCGTAAACTATACGGTAACAAATATGGGACAGCCGACACAGGGTGGAACATTATATAGCTATGATAAGACAGCAGCGGGCTTAAAAGATCTGGAAAATCATGTAACAGAGCAATTTGACATAAGCGCGGCTTTAAACAACAGTAATGAAGTGCGTATAGATGTTACCGCAACAGACAATGCAGGAACGGCATACACAGTAACAAAATACATAAAAATAGATACAACGGCACCAACAGTGCAGGTAAGCTATGACAATAACAGTGCAGATACATCATTTGGAGACACAGCATACTTCAAAGCACCGCGAACAGCAACCGTAAAAGTAACAGAGCGTAACTTTGATGCATCAAAGGTAGCAGCGGAAATAAAAGCTGCAGCAGGTAAGGCACCTGCTCTTTCAAACTGGAGCACAGAAGGTGGAAGCGGTAACGGTGATGATACAGTACATGTTGCCACAATATATTACGGACATGATGACGATTACACATTTGGAATCGGAGTAAAAGACATTGCGGGAAATGCCGCAGCAGGAGTGGATTATGCAAATTCGCTTGCACCGACAAAATTTACAATTGATACGACAGCACCTGTTATTTCGGTAGCATATGATAACAACAGTGCATCAAACGGAAACTATTATAATAACAAGAGAACAGCAACTGTGACAATCACAGAGCACAATTTTGATACAAGCAGAATAGCATTGAGCATGACTGCGCAGGATGCAGGAAAATCAGTAGCAGCACCGGCATTTGGAAGCTGGTCAGATAATGGTGATATACATACGGCAACATTAAGCTTTGATGCGGATGCCACATATACATGGTCACTTGCATATACAGACAAAGCCGGCAATAAGGCAAAAGACCTTGCAAAGCAGGAGTTCTGCATAGATACGACAAAGCCTGTTGTAACAATCAACGGAGTAACCCCGGGCTCAGTAAACAATAATTCAGGAAATATGTCATTTGTAATAGAGTGCACAGATACTAATCTTGAATACTTTTCACCGGTGCTTACAGTTGAGGTATATGAAAATAGCAGATTCGTAAGAAAAACGATTACCGGAAATGTGATATCAATTACAAACGGACAACGTGTAGAGTTTAGAAATCTCAATGAGGATGGAGTGTATTCACTGACATGCCATGCACAGGATAAGGCCGGAAATTCTTATGAAACAGTCAATATTATAGATGCAGGCGGAAAGCAGGTGACAGAGACTGCAGGGCAGGGAGGAAAATTGTTGGATTTCTCCATAAACAAAGGCGGTTCAATCTTCTCGCTGGATGACAATACGATGAAGCTTGTAAAGGATTACTATGTGCAGAAGGTATACCATGATGTGGTAGTCAGAGAGATAAATCCGGATGAAGTTACCAGCTGTACTGTCAAAGTAAATGGAAAAGCACTTAAGCAGGGAACAGACTTCAGTGTGAATAATGTAAGTGAAAGCGATGGCTGGCATAAGTACGAATATGTGATATCAAATGCGGTATTTGAAAAAGAGGGTCAGTACAATATCGTTGTGGAGACAAAGGACAAAGCAGATTCAGTTGCCTACAGTGATGTGAAGAGTGTAAATATTGAATTTATTGTGGACAAGACAGCACCTACATATACATTGACAGGTGTAGATAAAAACAATGAAAACTATATTGGCTCAAAGAATGCAGTATTGATGCCGAAGGATGATGGCGGAAAGCTTGGACGTGTAAAGATTACTGTAGTGGGCAAGGATGACAAAGAAAAAAAGGTTATCAAGGAAATGTCGGGAGACGATATGCTTGACTATCTGGACAAGCATGACGGAAAGATAGAGTTTGAAGTACCTAAGGAGGTGCTCTCTGCAAAAGACGGTGATTCAAGGCTTATGGTAGAGTGTGCAGACTGTTCTGTTGACGAAGGTGGAAAGACCAATAAAGTGAAAAAAATATATGGTAAGGATACAGAAGCAGATACAGAGATTGTCGAAGATGATGTACCTATGGAATCAAATTCGTCAGATGTCAAATCAGTAGAAACAAACAATGATAAGGCAGTATATATAATTGGAGCAATATTATTATTTGTACTTATAATTGCGATATTGATAATCGTTTATTATATGAGAAAAAAGATGAAAGAAAAGAAAGACAATGATGAGCAATAAGATAATTACCTATGTATTTACATCACCATGTGGTGGTGTGGGAAAAACAACAATGTCTGTGGCATGCGCGAAAGCGCATGCCCTTCAAGGCAGACTTGGCAACGAAGATTTTGAATTCTGGGAGGAGTGAGTATGAGATTTGAAATAGCAGCTGACACGGACAGAGGAATCGTAAAAGAAACTAATCAGGATAGTCTGCTGGTAAAGTGCTTCTCAACATGCAAAGGAGACATGGCATTTGCAGTATTATGTGACGGCATGGGCGGCTTATCGAAGGGTGAGCTGGCCAGTGCCACTGTAGTCAGAGCATTTGACAGATGGAGTGACGAGCAGCTGCCTGAGCTTTGCAAATCGTCGAACCCGGATATTGACAGTCTGATTCTGGAAAGACAGTGGGATGAAGTAATACAGCAGCAGAACAAAAAAATAAAAGCATATGGCAAAGCACATGCAGTAAACATGGGAACAACAGTGGTAGCGCTGCTTGTCACGCAAAAAGCCTACTACATTATAAACGTGGGCGATTCCAGAATATATAGCCTTTCAGACCATATAGAAAGGCTTACGACAGACCAGACATATGTACAGCGGGAAATTATGAATGGAAATATGACACAGGAGCAGGCTATGAAAGACCCGCGAAGGAATGTACTGCTGCAGTGTGTCGGGGCATCAGCAGAGGTAAAGCCGGAGTACAGGACCGGGGCAATGAAAAATGGAATGTCACTTCTGCTTTGTTCAGATGGCTTCAGGCATGAGGTATCAGAACAGGAAATCTATGAGATGCTGAAACCGGCAGCAGCTGTAGACGGGCAGAATATGCACGACAGACTGGAGCAGCTCATCAGACTCAGCATGCAAAGAGGAGAGCGCGATAATATAACAGCAGCGCTCATAAAGGCACAGTAGGAGGAACAGATGCTTGAAATAGGCTCTTTAATTGACGGAAAATACAAGATACTAAACGAAGTTGGACACGGCGGAATGAGCGTTGTGTACCTGGCTATGAATGAAAGGGCAAACAAACAGTGGGCAATAAAAGAGGTCAGAAAGGATGGAGTAAAGGATTTTGAGGTGGTAAAGCAAAGTCTTGTTGCGGAGACCAATATGCTCAAAAAACTGAGCCATCCCAGTCTTCCTGATATTGTCGATGTCATAGATGAGGATGACAGATTCCTTATCGTAATGGATTATATAGAGGGAAATTCTCTCAAGACAGCATTGCAGGAGTACGGAGCCCAGTCGCAGAAAAATGTGATAAAGTGGGCCAAACAGCTATGCGATGTTCTTGGATATCTGCACTCACAGAACCCGCCAATCATATATCGTGATATGAAGCCGGCAAACATAATGCTAAAGCCTGATGGGAATGTGGTACTTATAGATTTTGGAACAGCAAGGGAATATAAGGAAAATAACATAGAGGATACAACATGTCTTGGCACGATGGGATATGCTGCACCGGAACAGTTTGGTGGAATGGGGCAGACAGACGCGAGAACAGATATATATTGTCTGGGAGCCACAATGTATCATCTTGTTACGGGAATGAATCCCTGTGAGCCACCTTACGAAATAAGGCCGATCAGAGAAATTGACCCAACATTGTCAGGTGGTCTTGAACGTATTATTACAAAGTGTACACAGCCGGATCCAAACAACAGATATCAGAGCGCAGCTGAGCTGATGTATGACCTTGAGCACTATACAGAGATTGATGACATGTATAGGAAGAATCTAAAGAGAAAGCTTGCGGTATTTATCACCACATCAGTTTTGACGATGCTGCTTGGAACAAGCACAGTATTAAGCTATTGTGCGGCAGAACACAAAAAAAATGAAAACTATAATAGCATATTAAAAGAAGCGGATACCTATGACAATTATGACAATGGATATTACACGGCTATAGTCACCGACCCGACAAGGACGGAGGCATATCTTAAGCTGAATGACAAACTGACAGACGATTTTGTGCTGGACAGGGATGAGGCGCAGATATTGAACAGGCTGATGGTAGGTATAGATTGCAAGGACCACAATGGCCGGGTGCATACATATGATGTCATGGCAAAGCTGAAAGAAAAAAATCCAAAGGGATATGAGGATGTATGCTATAAGATTGGTGAAAGCTTTTTATTCTACTACGAAATCAATGTGGAAAAAGACAGATACTCCAGTGCGGCGCAGTGGTTCAAGGAAGCGAAGGAGAATCATCCGGAGGCAGGAATATACTGTGAGATATCAGATTGTCTGACATTGATTAGCCAGTATGATGGAGCAAAGATACAACAGACAGAAAAAACATATGAAGAATACAAAAAGCTATGGAAGCAAATAAATGAGCTATATGCAAAATCAGAGGATTTTGACAGCTTAGACGCAAAGATTCAGGTATGGAATGAGATAGATGATATAGTTGACACAAATATCACATCATTTATAGCAGTGACAGATAAGGATAAAGTTATGGATTTATTACAGACAATAAAGGACAAAACAGAAAAGCTGGATAAATCCATAATGCGCGAGCAAATAACAGGATTGCAGGATAATATAGACAAAACAATTGAGAAGGCACAGAGCGTGAAGGAGGAAAACAAAGATGACTTATAATCAGTACAGGATGATATTTTACGTATCCTTCACCGCATTTGCCATAATGCTTATAGCTTCAATAGTCATACTTATAGTGCTTGAAATACCTAAGGTCATAGGTGCACTTACCGGAAAATCTGCCCGGAAAGGAATTGCAGCAATTGTACAAAAGCAGACAGCGGGACATATTGACATAACATCGTCCGGTCCGATAGCACCGTCATATAACCTGGCAGGGGAGAATAAGAAAAAGCCGGGATATACACAAAATATAGATGAAACTACTGTGCTGGATGCACCGACAGAAGTATTGCAGGATGAAACCACAGTATTGGAAGATATAACCGAAAAGCTGCAAAAAACCAATATCAGGTTCGAAGTAACAAAGAAAATAGAATTTTTACATACGACAGAATGTATCTCATAAGGAATGGAAAATAGCGAATGTCTAAATTAAAAGTAAGCATAAAAAAATCGACCGTTACTGCCATGATGAAGGCAGGACGAAAGGAAAGAATAAATGAAACCGAACTAAGCCAGCTAGCCAGAATAAAACCATGTGGAATCATGCATGTGACAAAAACAAAAAAAGACAGTGTCATATATACGTGCCCTGCAAATATAAATCTTACCGATAGATTGAAAAAAGCCATAAGCAAATATGATTTCTTTTTCATGATTGAGCAGATAGTAATAATGGTTGAGGATGTATACAATAACGGACTGAACGTAAACAGTGTTCGTTTTAATATGGATGACGTATACATAAACGAGATGACAAAAGAGATGTACTTTATATATTTTCCGATAGTAGGAGGACAGGAAAGTGCAGATATTGTCGGGTTTATAGAAAACATAATTTATACAATGACACCTGTTATCAATGAGGATACGAATTATATATCCAGATTTATGTATTATGTCAGAAGCTTCCATGGCTTCAACGGCAATGCAATAGAAAAATATATCTCACGCGAAGAGCGTGCAGTTGTGAACGTGCTGAAAAACAAAGCAGTGACAATGCAGCAGACAATGCAGCAACAGATAATGCAGCAACAGACAATGCAGCAACAGACAATGCAGCAACAGATAATGCAGCAGGTAATGCAGGGCAGCATGGATGGAACTACAGTGTTGTCAGATGATGGCATATCCGTACAACAGATACAGCAGATGCAACCGGTGAACTATCATTTTGCAAGTCTTACAAGGCAGGTAACAGGTGAAAAGATAGAGCTTGGCAAACCATCGTTTGTGCTGGGAAAGAATCCGGAAAAGTCAGATTATGCGGTAGCAGACAATACGAATATCAGCAGGGTGCATGCAGTGATAACCATGCGAAACGGACGTTATTATGTAATGGACCAAAATTCTACCAATGGCACATTTATCAATGGAAGGATAATAAAGGCGGGGCATGAAACAGAGATATTACCGGGAGACTGTCTGATGTTAGCTAATGAGGAATTTATATTTAATGAATAGCTTTAAATATAAAAGGTGAGGAGAATAATACTATTATGGAACTAAAAGAATTAAGTCGCAGAATATCAAGGTACCGGGCAAATGTAGAAAATCTGCAGCTTGAGAAAAACAGGCTGCTTAATGAAATAGATGCTTTGGATCAGGAAGCATTGAAAATAAAGGAATATAAATGGCAGGCGCAAAACCGGTTTAAATGCAGAGTTGATAATATAGCCGGCATGGACAGATATAGCAGTCGTAATATAACAAATCTGAAGGGCAGACTTAAGAGTATTAATTCATTAAACGACGGAAAATCGTATGTAGCCAATGCGATGAATGCTATAGATTCAATGCTGAGAGATGTAGAGAATGCAATCAGGAGCAGAAATGACAGGATATATGAAATAAATCAGCAGCTGTGTACATATGAGGACAATATAGAGCAGCTGAGAAGAAAAAAAAGAAGAATGGAGAGTAAGTAATGGGACAGTACAATTTAAGGTTTGAGCAGGAGGAATTTACAGAACTTGTGCGTTTATACTCAGAACTTGCAAAGATTGCAGATAGACAGATGAACGAATATCAGATGATACTTGATATTATAAACACAAATGCAGTTATAAGCGGTGAATTGCACGATAAGCTGGAAGTGTACGAGGATGCTGTTCATACATATCAGAGTATACTGGGAGAATCCTTCAGGGAAATGTCAAAAAAACTTAATGAATTTGTGAGAGATGTAGATGAGGCAGATGGAGATATATATGGTATAGGAACTTATGAAGCGTATTAGAAGGAGAGGTGACGCATAATGAAATTTAAGGATTTTACGCAGGAAGCATACGATGACATACAAAGCTATATGGGAGGAGAAGAACAGTGGGAGGAAATAAACAAAACCTACGGTGTAGTGGAAACCAAAGGTATATTTCAATACGATTATGAATCACAGCTAAGAAACGCGGCAACAGAATATCAGAGACAAAATGAAGAGGCAAGCAATAGTGTAAGAAGGATGTTTGATAATGTAAATGGAGTGGATGATCTATATGCAGCCAGGTTTCGGGACGAATATATGGACTTGGAAAGATTCAGCACTGCAATTAAAGAACTGGCAGCTCTGATTAATGTAAGATCCGTTGAGAATATATATACGATGGATTGCCAGACATTGAAAACAAAAGCTGGTAATATACAGGCAAAAGTGGACTCGAAGATAACAGAGTATTATAAAGAGCGATTCTATTCAGTGGATTCTAATGGAAAGACAGTTATGAACTGGGACGAAATAAACTATGAGATGCGGAAGGAATTTGTACCAGATGCAGAGCTGCAGGCACTTGTATCAGTATTTCCAAAGCTGTCCACAGATGATGAGGAAGAAACCATAGCAAATATAGAGAACATGCTGCGCGCAGGTTATGGAAACGCCAAGGATGATGAGTGGATAGATAATGCAGATCTGGAAGACCCTAAGTATTACAGTGTGAGTGTCACGAATACATTTAAGAAGGCGGTAGATATATATAAGACAAGTATGGATATAATTGACTATTACAGCGAAAAATGTGCATACAGAAACGACGAGATTAGTGATGAAGCGCTTGAAGAGATGAAAGAGCAGTACAGAGTGTCATCCCTGTTTAAAGCAATGGTTGATAGCTACCCGACAATAGGAGTTGCATATAATGGAAAAAACGATGGATTTACAATACATTCCGATAAAGAGAAAAATGTGACCGTATCCGTATGCCTGAAAGAGCTGCCGTTTGATGTAAGCATATGCAAGATTACAGACAGCAATGACAGGGAGATATTGGACAAATATTATAACGTCAAGGTAACAAATGGAACTATTAATGAAAAAGTAGGAAAAGAAAATGAGAAGGTCAATCAGATAGATGCGTATGGAATGGTAGATAATCAGATTGTAAGCCATGTACTTCCACACGGCATGATTGAGAATACAAAGCAGAATCTTGAAAATCAAAAGGAAGAGGAAAAGACTGAATGCAGAGTATTTTTTGATGTAACAAGTAATACTTTAAAAGGTAAGATTATTGATGAAGCTATAGGCCTTTCAGCGGTAATAATAAATGAAACCGTAGGAGATAAGATTAACAAGGCTAACGCAGCAATAAATTATTTGAATGACTTAAATGCAGCATATGATGAAAATAATGAAAATGTACAAAATAATGCAGAAATTGATGAAGCAAAAGACAGACTGACAGAAACAGACTTTACATGTCAGGACATGATAGAAGATGCCAATTATTTCGGCATGGATATGGAGATAACCAGGGTAGGTGACACCTATATCTGTGAGAATATCACGATGGATGTGGAGAAAGTGACGAAGATGGTGGATGCATATAATGCACAGGCAGAGCCGAAACAGCAGGTAAGTATTGATGACTTGGAGGACTATGCCAGGGGAGCAGGTGATAAAAATCAGAGAGAGGATGACGAAGACTATAAGGCTTTGTGCAACAGAGTGTCAAACTATATTGATTACGTTATAGAAAATTGAGATAACAATAAATAGGCATGAATGCAACGCATACAGAAAGGAAAATTTATTATGAAGAAAGCAATATCAGTTCTTATGATAGCAGCATGTATGTTATGTATGGTGACAGCATGTGAAAAAAAGGATAAGAAGGAAAATGACACATCAGCAGCTCAGGCAACAGAAACAGATTGCACGGCAGCAGAGCGTGTGACCACAGAGCCGGAAGGTGAAATCACGATATCAGAGATGATAGATCAGAGGATTAAAGAGGAAGGAAAGATAACTTTATATAGGATGTGTATTGCCGAATCAAATACACCTGTAGAAATAACAGAGGATTTAAAAGTTAATATTATCTCATATGATGGAGAGAAACTAAAAAGCTATGATAATCCTGATGATTTCCTTATGGAGACCAGACTTGGTGACATAATACATAATAAAGTGGATTATTCAACATATAATATAGGCGCATATGGTGGAAACTGGAAGCGACATCGTTATGTGTCTGGTGGAGACGAAAAGTATGTGGAAGAAGAAGGCTATGTACAGCGCGAAATCACTACAGATGATTCGGGAAATAATACCCAGATGGAGACACTGTATTCGTATTCAAAGGGAACTCTTTATAGCAGGGATGCTGGAAGTAAAGAATGGAACCAGACAGAGAAAGAGGACAGTCTAGATATAGTATCATTTGGAACATTTGAGAGGATAAAGCTGGATGGAAAAACATACATGACATTCTGCGTAAGAAATAATCTGGATTTGATAGAGTATGATATAATTCCGGACAATAAATTCACAGAGAACAAGACAGTTGTATATGACACTCCGGGAACAGAGAAAACCACAGTCAATACAGTGGATTACCTCAAAAAATACCAGGCGGTTCCCAAAGAAGAACTGGAGCAGATGATAGTTTTCCCGGGCAGCAAAAAAGCGGAAAGCTCACAGGCTGCAGATTAAATACGGTATGATTGCTTATGCAATTATATATAAAAATTATTTTAAGGAGGACATGAAAATGGCATCAGGACAGATCAGAATGACACCTGACACAATGAGAGAAAGGGCAGGAGAGTACAGGACAGAAGCAGATAATGTACAGAGCGTAATCGACAAGATGGACAGATTACTTGAAACCCTGCTCACAGAGTGGGAGGGCTCAGCATCAGAGGCATATGCCAACAAGTTTGCAGAGCTCAGACCTTCATTTGTAAAAGGAAAAGAGCTGATCGATGATATCGCAGCGGCACTTGACAAGACTGCAGAGGCAGTAGAGTCAACCGATACACAGATAGCAAATCAGTTCAGCATGTAAAATTCATTCAATGCCGGATTCCACACCACAGGCTGTGGTGTGGAATTGTATTGTATTTGTATTGTGGCTTTATTTCAAGAGCAGCAGAGCTGCTTTTAAAATAAGACCATAATTTTATACATTAACAGGAGGAAGGAAGATCATGATAAAAAGCAGAGACAGTAAAGAAATAAGACTTAAGGAATTTAGCTATGCGCTGGGGAGAATGGAGAGTTTAAAATCAGGAAATGAGCTGACTAATAAGATAGTTGAAACACAGGGAACCCGGATATACAGCAAAGGAGACAGCGTGCCGGAAATAGAGAGCATAAATACTTTTCTGACAACGATTTCATTTGCCGTGGAGGATTTATTTAATAATACATATGAGGTATTGAATAATTCGCTAGAGCAGTATATAGCCTCTGATGAAGCGATTGGAAAATTATGGGAACAAATACAGAACGATAATGACGAAAAGGACAGTTCGGACCCATTCAAGGATGTAGTTATTAATTTTCAGTCAGGACATGATTATAGATTAAATGAGATATTAGGTGACGTTAAATTGAAAAAATAATCCGGAGAAATTACATCATGATGAGATTGTTTAGGGCTTTGTGTAACAGAGTAAAGGAATATATGAAGTACATTTTGGAAAATTGAGATAACAATAAATAGGCATGAATGCAACGCATACAGGAAGGAAAATTTATTATGAAGAAAGCAATATCAGTTCTTATGGTAGCAGCATGTATGTTATGTATGGTGACAGCATGTGAAAAAAAGGATAAGAAGGAAAATGACACATCAGCAGCTCAGGCAACAGAAACAGATTGCACGGCAGCAGAGCGTGTGACCACAGAGCCGGAAGGTGAAATCACGATATCAGAGATGATAGATCAGAGGATTAAAGAGGAAGGAAAGATAACTTTATATAGGATGTGTATTGCCGAATCAAATACACCTGTAGAAATAACAGAGGATTTAAAAGTTAATATTATCTCATATGATGGAGAGAAACTAAAAAGCTATGATAATCCTGATGATTTCCTTATGGAGACCAGACTTGGTGACATAATACATAATAAAGTGGATTATTCAACATATAATATAGGCGCATATGGTGGAAACTGGAAGCGACATCGTTATGTGTCTGGTGGAGACGAAAAGTATGTGGAAGAAGAAGGCTATGTACAGCGCGAAATCACTACAGATGATTCGGGAAATAATACCCAGATGGAGACACTGTATTCGTATTCAAAGGGAACTCTTTATAGCAGGGATGCTGGAAGTAAAGAATGGAACCAGACAGAGAAAGAGGACAGTCTAGATATAGTATCATTTGGAACATTTGAGAGGATAAAGCTGGATGGAAAAACATACATGACATTCTGCGTAAGAAATAATCTGGATTTGATAGAGTATGATATAATTCCGGACAATAAATTCACAGAGAACAAGACAGTTGTATATGACACTCCGGGAACAGAGAAAACCACAGTCAATACAGTGGATTACCTCAAAAAATACCAGGCGGTTCCCAAAGAAGAACTGGAGCAGATGATAGTTTTCCCGGGCAGCAAAAAAGCGGAAAGCTCACAGGCTGCAGATTAAATACGGTATGATTGCATATGCCAACAAGTTTGCAGAGCTCAGACCTTTATTTGTAAAAGTTTATCAGAACAAGAGGAGAAGCAATATGGCAAGTCTGTTAGAACGATTAAAATATATAATAGAAGATATTTTTGGAAAGAAAACCTATGCAGAATCTCAGAGAGATAAATATAAAAAAGTAGTAAGGAATTTGGAAAAAGAGTTAAAGAAAACAGACAATTTAAGTGATGTTATGGCTCAATTAGCAACAGATTACAATACAATGGAGATGAATCCGGATTCTGCTCAGGGAAAACTCAGCGACACTTTTGTAACAAAGGAAAGTGAAAATCGCGAGGCAGTAGAAAAACTGGGGGCTGATTTTAAAGAAATAATTGCAGAAGTAAAATCAAAATTGGAATTTGCAAGAGATGAATATAATTACTGGTGTGACGAAGCAAAACGTGAAGATGATGAAATGAAGATATATCAGCAGCAATATTATGAAGAGGAAGAGAGATTAAGAAGAGAAGCTTTGGAGGAAGAGGCAAGGCGAAAAAGAGAAGCGTCATAGGTTGATTAGTTAGTTATGGGAAAGGAGAAGGTATGCAGGATTTTAAAATGTCAGGAAGCAATATGAATGAACTGCTGACTAACATGAAAGCAATAAAGGAAAGAATAGATGATTCCTACGATGAATTGACCCTGCTTATGTCGCGTATTGAGAGTGATAAATTGTGGAAGGGAAAAGAGGAAACTACTTTTATGGCATATATGGGGCTGATGCAACAATATCATAAAAGTTTTTCAAAGGCTAACGGTGACAATCCGGTGCAGCAGGCAATCGATGCATTAAAATCTCATGGTGACAGAGTAGATGATTTTTATGATGAATTTCAGGAGTATAAGGATATGGAGGACATGTAATGAGATTTACGGAGCATGAAATGGTGTTTTTTAATAGTATTACAAAAGGAAATGATGTATTTGGAATTCCGTTAAAGTTCCGACCACAGAAAGGTCATGAAGAGGAAGTTAAAAAAACTATAAATGGACTGATAGAAAAGGGTGTGCTTGCATCTGAAACGGAATTGACGAAAATGGGATTTTTGCCGGCAAGAGCATTGGAATGTTATAAAGAAAGTCGGAATCATATTATTATAAATTATTTACATATTGCACTTTTGGAACAAAGAGAGGCAATTGTGATCATTCCCTTGAAAAATAGAGAATATGAGATGTTACGGCTGCCGAGAGTCGCTGTCTTATATTTATTATTGAAAATATATCCGGTATTACAGGCTGGAACAGTATCAGAAAAGGAGCTTTTACAGCTGCAAGACATTGATTCTTTTTTAAGAGAAGTAAAAGACTGCAAAGAGAATATCATGATAGGAGAATTTCAGGATAATGCATTAACAAAAGAATGGCTTTATTATTGGAAGAATAATCGGATATTTGAGTATGACCTGAATCGGCAGATAAAAAGAGAAGTGGATGCAGTACAGGTAAGAAGAGAATTACTGAGACTTCTGGCAATTGATGAGGAGGTAAAAAATTATGCGTAGTAGCGTAGATACGGCCTGCAGCGGATCCTCAGAAGAAATAAAAATAGGTGCCGGTGTTTTGGATTATATAAGTGAATTGGGAAATATCCAGGCAAAGATTTTGGAGGCATATACCTATAGTGAACAGTGTGTACAAAATATAGAATCAGAGGATACATATCAGGGGGAGGCCAGAGAGGAGATGCTTGCATTTTTTAAATCCCTAGCCAGTAATATGCAGAAAATGACATTTTTGTATCAGGCGGCAGGAACGTACATTCAAAATGCTTATAATACTATGTATTATAATGAACAGCAGGTTGTGGAATGGGTCATTGGACAAATTGGAGGAAATGAATAAAAGTTATGGAAGAAGAAATAAAAAAAGCATACATGGATTGGAGTGAAAAAGGTGTAAGCTATTTAAATTGTATGTATGTGTATGATATAATGATGGATGTGGACGAGGCACTGCAGACCTGTGATACCATTTTAGATGAAATTGACCTGGGAATTGACTATACATCTAGGAAAAAGGATATTGACAGGCTTTTAGAGGGGCATGGAACCCTTCACCGTTATATTGATGTCTTAAATTGTTACGTGGATGATAAGCTGGATCAGCCTTTAAAGAAAGATTTCAAGAAAAATGCTACAGAAACAATCAGCCGAATCCATCTGGAAGACTTTGAGGTAGATAATACGCTGGGACTGACAGAAAATAATTACATAACCGGTGGAATGGGATATGCCGGAACCATGGTAGAACAGGAAAAAGCAAAGCTGACTTTTGCAGATTTTATTGGAACTTCTGACGGAAAGGCGGATGGAAATGGGCTTCATATGGCATATACCAATGGAAGTGTAGAAGATTTTGCAAGTATCTTTGCAGCACAGTATGAGGCAATGAAAGCATCTGGAGCTTTGGGAGAAGACAATAATCTTACCCAACAGGAATTTTTGGAGCAGTTTTATAGGCAGGGAGAATTTACCCATGATAGCAGTAACCCATTTTTAAACTTTGTTTCGTCCGTATTGGATATCACAATTATCAAACCTATCATAGAGGCATGTACCGGAGAAGATTTGATAACCGGAGAAGACCTGACAGACATGGAACGTGGACTTAAAGTGGTTTTTGCAGTGGTGGATTTGGTTACACTTGGAGGAGCCATTGCAGCAACAAAGTTCTCGGAAATGGGATTAAAAGAAGGACTTAAGGCATTTGGAAAAACAGCCCTGATAGACTTTGCGGGAAATACAGCAGCCTGTGGTGTGGGAGCACTGGGAGAAACCTTTGACTGGCCGGTGCCTATAACAATGATGCTGAGTCTTGCAGCAGGAATCACGGTAAGTATTTCGGGAAATAAGCTGTTATTTAAAAATGCAGATGGGATAGAGATTGGGTCGAAGACGCTGAGCGATGCTGAGGGTAAAAAAATCGGGGATGTGTTGGATGAAGGACTAGATATAAATTTTGTTAGCGAAGATCTTAATAATATATTAAAAAACAAGGGAGTAACGTTGGAAGAATTTAATGCATTACGATTACGGGATGTTTCAACATTGTCTGAAGAAGAAAGAGTAATGCTTAGGGAAATAGGGGAACAGCTAACAGAGGATGAGAGACTAAAACTTATTGGAAAAAGTACATGGGATAAAATTGTTAATTCGATTAGTAGTGAGGATTTGAAAAAAATCCAAGGCTGGAAAAACCCTCCAAGTGAAGAAGTGTACTTAAAAAATAAAAAAGTATTTGATAATCCTAAATATTATAATCAAACAACAGGAGAACCTATTTGGCCAGGACAAAATGGAGACCCTAATATAGATGGATTCCTTAATGGAAAATATGAAGATACAAAGTTAAGACCAGGAGAGCAAATAGACCGTTATGGTGGTAATAATGGAACATTTTTTGGAGATGAGGGAACTTCAATTCCGGAAAGGGCAATGGCTCCAAATTCGGATTTTTCAAAATACAATAAGTATGTAGTAGCGAGAGAGATGCCTGTTCGTAAGGGGAAAATTGCACCATGGTTTGATCAACCAGGAGGTGGAATACAGTATCAGATAGATCCAGGCTTTGTAGAAACAATAAGAGCTAAATTGAAATTGGGGGAAACATTTATAGATGGATTGGTTCGTATGGGATATTTAAAACGTATATAGGAGAGAAGAATGAGTATTAATTTAAAAAAAG
>OHSI01000772.1_pt1 | contig 18944 bp, 16 predicted proteins | sample 1578641 | NCBI WGS metagenome assembly OHSI01 (sample SAMEA3879535, study PRJEB24766) | human gut metagenome | biome: human-associated habitat; feature: feces | place: USA | collected 1985/1987 | reverse complement strand
TTCTTGAAAACGCACGTGCGGTTTTCAGCAAAAACTGCAAGGCATGCCCCGTCTGCAATGGCAAAGCCTGCGGTAACCACATTCCCGGCCCCGGTGCCAAGGGCGTTGGCGACACCGCCATCCGCAACTACGAAAAGTGGCAGAACATCCGCGTCAATATGGACACCATTCATCCCTATGTGACGCCGGATACCTCTCTGTATCTGTTCGGCAAAACCTTCCGCTATCCCTTCTTCGCAGGCCCCGTGGGCGCCGTCACCGTCCACTACAGCGACAAATATGACGATATGGCTTACAACAACATTCTCGTAAAAGCCTGTGCCGACAATGGCATTGCCGCCTTCACCGGCGACGGTCTGAACGGCGAGGTCATGAAGGTCGCTTGCAAGGCCATCGCCGCCTCCGGCGGCACCGCCATCCCCACGGTGAAGCCCTGGAACCTGGAGACCATTCAGGAAAAGCTGGGCTATTGCCGGGAATCCGGCTGCTTCGCCGTGGCTATGGACATTGACGCGGCGGGTCTGCCCTTCCTGAAAAACATGAATCCCCCGGCGGGCAGCAAGACCGTGGAGCAGCTGGCCGAGATCGCCGGAATGGTCGGAAAGCCCTTCATCGTCAAGGGCATCATGACCGTGGCAGGCGCGCTGAAAGCCAAAGAGGCCGGGGCTTCCGCCATCGTGGTCAGCAACCACGGCGGCCGCGTTCTGGATCAATGCGCCGCCACCGCCGAAGTTCTGGCGGACATCGTGGACGCCATGAAGGGCAGCGGCGTAAAGATCTTCGTGGACGGAGGCATCCGCAGCGGTGTGGACGTCTTCAAGGCGCTGGCGCTGGGCGCCGACGCGGTGCTCATCTGTCGCCCCTTCGTCCCCATGGTCTACGGCGGTGCCGAGGAAGGCGTGAAGCTTTACATTGAGAAGATCGGCGCGGAGCTGAGCGACACCATGGCCATGTGCGGCGCGGAGAATCTGGCGTCCATCAATCGGGATATGGTGCTTGTGAAGTAACATCGTCTGCGTTCCCTCTCCCGGATACCGGAATACGGTATCCGGGAGGTTTTTCGCTGGATTCAAAGAAAAAATGCCCTTTCTTTTTTCTGAAATCTATGGTAAAATATATGGACTTTCTATAGGAGGCCGGGTTATGGCACATTTTTTGCTGCGTCTCTTTGTTAAAAACGCCGACCAGACCAGCGACCCCAAAGTGCGCGCCGCCGTGGGTACTCTGTCCGGGATCGTGGGCATTCTCTGCAATTTCTTCCTTTTCCTCGGGAAAGTCATTATCGGCACCCTGTCCGGCTCCGTTTCCATCACTGCTGACGCCATGAACAACCTGTCCGACGCGGCCAGCTCCATTGTGACGCTGGTTGGCTTCAAGCTGGCGGAGCAGCCCGCCGACGCGGAACACCCCTACGGCCACGCCCGGTTTGAATACCTGTCCGGTCTGGTGGTCTCCGCCATGATCGTCATCATCGGCTTCGAGCTGGCAAAGACCTCCGTGGGGAAAATCCTCTCCCCGGTGCCGGTGGTGTTTTCCGCCCCGCTGGCGGCGGTGCTGGTGCTGTCCATCGCCGTCAAGCTGTGGCTGTGCCTGTTCAACCGGACGTTGGGCAGGAAAATCAACTCCACCACTTTGCTCGCAACCTCCGAGGACAGCCGCAACGACATCATAACCACCGCCGCCGTCCTGCTGGCCGCCGTCATCGAGGCCGTTTCCGGGCTGTCCATTGACGGCTTCGTGGGTCTGGCCGTGTCGCTGTTCATTCTCTACAGCGGTGCCAAGCTGGCGAAGGAGACCATCAGTCCCCTGCTTGGCGAAGCTGCCTCCCCCGAACTTCAATCGCGTATCGTGGACTACATCAGCGCCCAGCCCAAGGTTCTGGGATATCACGACCTGATGGTTCACGATTACGGCCCCGGCCAGCGCTTTGCCACCATCCACGTGGAAATGGACTGCAAGGAAGACCCCATGCAGTGCCACGAGCTGATCGACGATATGGAGCGGGAGTGTCTGAAAAGCCACAACATCCATCTGGTCATCCACTACGACCCCGTGGTAACGGACGACCCGGAGCTGACCCGGCTTCACATTCTCGTGGACGAACTGCTGGGAGAAATGGACGCCCGGCTGAAAACCCACGATTTCCGCATGGTGCCCGGCGGCGGACATACCAACCTCATTTTTGACATTGCCGTGCCTCAGGACACGAAATTTACGAAGTCGGAAATTCAGAATAAGCTTGAGGAAGCGCTGTGCGCCCGGGATGGAAAAATCTACCATACGGTCATCACCTTCGACCCCCTCGCCTTCAATCAGGAATCCTGTGAGCACCAATAACCGTCGATTTTCGGCAGATTTCAATTTCTCGTCTTGCACTTTTCCAAAAAGCCGTTATAATATCTCTGCTGATAGAAAGAAGGTACTCATTTGAACCAGACGAACAGAAACATGCTGGAAGGGCCTCTGTTTCCGAATATCACCCGGTTTACCATTCCCATTATTCTGACCAGCGTTTTACAGCTGCTTTTCAACGCGGCGGACCTCGTGGTGGTGGGGCAGTTCTGCGGCAGCGTGTCCGTCGCCGCGGTGGGCGCTACCGGTTCCATTACCGGTCTGCTGGTCAATTTCTTCATCGGCCTGTCCGTAGGCGCGGGCGTGGCCGTCGCCCACGGCCTTGGCGGCCGGGAAAATGAGGTCGTTCACCGCACTGTGCATACCGCGCTGCCCACCGCCATCTTAAGCGGCGCGATCCTGACGGTCGCCGGCCTTACCTACTCTGAGACGTTTCTTATCATGATGGGGACACCTGATACCGTACTGCCCCTCTCCACCGTTTACATGCGGATCATCTTCTGCGGCGTCACCTTTAACATGGTGTACAATTTCTGTGCCTCCATTCTCCGCGCCGCCGGTGATACCAAAAGCCCGTTGGTCTTCCTGCTGTTCGCGGGCATCCTGAACGTGATTTTGAATCTGGTTTTCGTCATCCAGTTCCAGATGAATGTGGCCGGTGTGGCGCTGGCTACCATCATTTCTCAGGCGGTTTCCGCTGTGCTGGTGGTCATCGCTCTGATGCGCAGAACCGACGCCTGCAAGCTATACCTTAACAAGCTGCGCTTTTACAAGCCCCAGCTGGCGAAAATTCTCCGCATCGGACTGCCTGCGGGCATCCAGAGCGCCCTGTTCGCCATTTCCAACGTGCTGATCCAGTCGTCGGTAAACTCCTTTGGTGATGTTTTCATGTCCGGCAACGCGGCGGCAAGCAACCTTGAGGGCTTCGTCTATGTCTGTCTCAATGCGTTCCACCAGTCCGCCGTCAATTTTGTCGGGCAGAACGCCGGCGCGAAGCAGTACCACCGGGTGCGGCAGACCCTGTGGATCTGTCTGGGGTGCGTTACGGTGGTGGGACTGGTGCTTGGGTCGCTGGTCTACGTGTTCGGCCCCTCGCTGCTCTCCATTTACATCACCGACTCCCCGGAAGCCATCTCCTATGGCATGACCCGTCTGGCCTTCATCTGCCTGCCCTATTTCACATTCGGCATGATGGACGTGACCACCGGCGCGCTTCGGGGCATCGGCGCGTCCTTCGTTCCCATGATGATCTCCATTCTCGGCGTGTGCGGCTTGCGCATCGTCTGGATCTACACCATTTTCCAGATTCCCCAATACCACACGCCGCAGTGCCTGTATCTTTCCTATCTTGTCTCATGGGTCATCACCTTCATTGTCCAGCTGGCCGCTTTCTTGATCGTGTTCCGAAGGTATCTGAAAACAGCAGAATAATGCAGCATCGGCTTCCCGGCTTTTGATAGGCGTTCGTAAAACAATGAATGGGGCGTATCGGCACAGATACGCTCCATTTTTCAATCCAAAATGCGCACACCCCCTTGGCTCTCCCTCTTGGAGAACTGTCTGATGCTCCCCGCCCATTGGCCTGGGAGCCATTTTTTCATTTTTCTGAAAAAATGGGCTTGACAATTCCCCAGTGCTGTGTTATTGTATTAATGCACTAATACAGTGGTACAAATCAGGAGGTGTCTATGAACTGGAAATTTGCCGGTGACCGTCCGGTATATCAGCAGATCATGGCAGCGATCCGCGGTGCGATCCTGAAAGGCGAGCTGCCCCCGGGAGGAAAAGTCCCCTCCGTCCGGGATCTGGCCGCTCAGGCGCAGGTAAACCCCAACACCATGCAGCGCGCCCTGACGGAGCTGGAGCGGGAAGGTCTTCTCGTCAGCGGCGGCACCAGCGGCCGCAGCGTCACGCAGGACGAAGCCGTTCTCGTCGCCATGCGGGAGCAGACGCTGGAGGAACTCGCCCGGGAATGTGCCGAGAAATTTATGACGTTCGGCGTAACGCCAACACAAGCGGCTCAGCTTTTGCTGGGTCTGGAAACGAAGAAGGAGGAATAACATGGAACAAACTGTTCTGACCGCCAGCGGCCTTACCATGCGCTATCACAGCACGCTGGCTCTGGACAATCTGGATCTGACCCTGCCTCAGGGAAAGATCGTTGGTCTTCTTGGCCCCAACGGCAGCGGAAAGACCACCTTTATCAAGCTGGCCGCAGGTCTGCTGACCCCCACGGCGGGCGAGATCACCATTTGCGGCAACAAAATCGGCACGGCCACCAAGGCCGTGGTCTCGTATCTGCCTGACCGCCCCTATTTCAGCCGTCAGGTTCGGGTGGAGCAGCAGCTGGATTTCTTTCAGGATTTTTACGCGGACTTCGACCGCACCCGGGCGGAGGAAATGCTCTCCGCGCTGAACATCTCCCTGAGCGCCAAATTCAAGGCGTTGTCCAAGGGCAATCAGGAAAAGGTTCAGCTGGTTCTGGTGATGTCCCGCCGGGCAAAGCTGTACCTGCTGGACGAGCCGATCGGCGGCGTCGATCCCGCCGCCCGGGATTACATTCTCAACACCATCATTACCAATTATGACCCCAGCGCCACGGTGCTGATCTCCACCCACCTGATCGCCGACGTGGAACGGGTACTGGACGAGTATCTGTTCCTGTCCCAGGGCCGCATTTTGCAGGGCGGAAACGTGGACGCCGTGCGGGAGGAGACCGGCAAGTCGCTGGATGAACTGTTCCGGGAGGTATTCAAATGTTTGCCAAATTGCTGAAAATGGAATTCCGTTCCACCTGGAACGTGCTGGGCATTCTGTGCCTGAGTCTGGTGGGCGCGGGGCTTTTGGGCGGCCTCGCCATCCGGTATCTGGTGGGTGCCAGCGCTCCGAAGGAGTGGCTGGAGGTTTTGTGTACGCTGGCCATTACCGCGGCCGTGCTGTTCTTCGTCGTCTGCGGTGTGGCGGCGCTGATCGTTCAGATCGTCCGCTTCGACCGCAGCCGCTTCACCGATGAAGGCTATCTGACCTTCACCCTGCCCGTCACCACCCATCAGGTGCTGCTGTCCAGCTTCGTCACCAGTGCCGTCAACCTGATTGCCGTGGCTGCCGTCGGCGCTGTCGGTCTGATCCTGATGGGGCTGTGCGCCATCCCCGATTTTGAGATTCTCCGGAAAGGCATGGAAATTTTCTGGCAGGAGTTTCCCGAACTCTGGGCGCGGTTCACCCAGGCGGATGTGCTTCAGGCCTTCGGGCTTCTCCTTGTGAACGCAATCGTCGCTTTTTCCAATGAGCTGATTCTCATTATGCTTGCCGTGACCATTGGCTACCTCGTTGCCAAAAAGCACAAGAGTCTCGCCGCCGTCGGCTTCTATTACATTCTGCACCTCGTCGATCTTACCTTTACCGGCGTCAGCATGGTAAAGCTTGCGGAAAGTCCCGACAGTCTGCTGGGTCTTCTGGCGCTCGTCAATCTCATCATGGCGGTCGCCGGGTATTTCCTGATGTACTTCCTTGTAGACAAAAAACTGAATCTGAACTGACCCTTTTCCCCACATCCGAGCCTGTTTCAGGCTCGGATTTTGCATATTTTATCACATATATTTGTTCATCCTCAATAAAAAACGACTTCCCCCGATTTGCACACTGTGACAATTTGTCCACCAATCTTCAAAATTTCCTCACATTTTCTGTCATTATTTCATATTGTATTCTTAAGGGATCAATGGTATCATAGCAATAATATACATTTGTCTCCACAACATGGACGCTGTATAAAAGGAGAGAGGTTATGAAATACATCGTGATTCTGGGGGATGGGATGGCCGACGAACCCATCGATGCCCTCGGCGGAAAAACACCCCTTGCCTGCGCGGAAACGCCCGTAATGGATGAACTGGCATCCAAGGGCGAAATGGGCATGGTGCAGAATGTCCCCACCGGGATGGCTCCCGGCAGCGACGTGGCCAACCTGTCCGTTCTGGGCTACGATCCCGCCGTCTGTTACTCCGGACGATCTCCCCTGGAAGCACTGAGCGTAGGCGTCGCCATGGAACCGACGGACATCGTTTTGCGCTGCAACATCGTAACGCTGACCGAGGAAGAACCCTACGCCAAAAAGACCATTCTTGACCACAGCTCCGGCGAAATCTCCACCGCCGACGCTGACGTTTTGATGGACGCCATTCGGGAAGCCTTCAACAGCGACGAATTTCAGTACTACACCGGCACCAGCTACCGCCACATCACCATCTGGAAAAATGGCACCATGCCCCAGCTGGAGCCGCCTCATGACCATCTGACCCACGTCATCGGCCCCTATCTTCCTCAGGAAACCAAGCTGCGGGCCATGATGGAAAAGAGCTTTGACATTCTGAACACTCACCCCCTGAATCTGGAGCGGGCGGCCAAAGGCAAAAACAAGGCCAATTCCCTCTGGTTCTGGGGCGCGGGAACAAAACCCTCCCTGCAAAACTTTACTGAGAAAACCGGTCTGAAGGGCGCTATGGTGTCCGCCGTAGACCTGCTCAAGGGCATTGCCGTGGGCGCGGGGATGAAGGTTTATCAGGTTCCGGGTGCTACCGGCTCCATCGACACGAATTTTGAGGGCAAGGCGCAGGCCGCCATCGATGCCCTGACCAAGGACGGCTGCGATTTCGTCTACGTCCACGTGGAAGCCCCGGACGAAATGGGTCATCAGGGACTGCTGAAAGAGAAAATCCAGTCCATCGAGTATCTCGACCGCCGACTCATTGCCCCGATGAAGAAGGCCATGGAGGACGCGGGGGAGGATTTCCGGATGCTGGTGCTCCCCGACCATCCCACCCCAATCCGTCTGCGCACCCACACCGGCGACCCGGTACCCTACGTGCTGTACGACAGCACCCGTCAGCGCAAATCCATCCGGAAATACACCGAAGCCGAAGCGGAAGCCACCGGCAATTATGAGCCGAACGGCTACAGGCTCATCGAGCGGCTGCTGAACAAGTAAGCCGGTAATTAAGGGAGGAAGAAACAATGTCCAGAGTCTATAATTTTTCCGCAGGCCCCGCGGTCCTGCCGGAAAGCGTTTTGCAGGAAGCCGCCGCTGAAATGCTGGATTACCGGGGAACCGGCATGTCCGTCATGGAAATGAGCCACCGCTCCAAGACCTATCAGGCCATCATCGATCAGGCGGAAGCTGATCTGCGCACCCTCATGGGAATCCCCGACAATTACAAGGTCCTGTTCATGCAGGGCGGCGCAAGCCAGCAGTTCGCCATGGTGCCGATGAACCTGATGAAAACCAAAGTCGCCGACTACATCATCACCGGCCAGTGGGCGAAAAAGGCATGGCAGGAGGCCAAAATGTACGGCACCGCCAACGCTGTGGCCTCCTCCGCCGACAAGACCTTCTCCTATATTCCCGACTGCTCCGACCTGCCCATCGACGAGAACGCGGACTATGTCTACATCTGTGAAAACAACACCATTTACGGCACCAAATTCTGGCAGCTGCCCAACACCAAAGGCAAGCCGCTGGTCTCCGACGTTTCCTCCTGCTTCCTGTCCGAGCCGGTGGACGTGACCAAATACGGAATGCTCTACGGCGGCGTGCAGAAGAACATCGGCCCCGCCGGTGTGGTCATCGCCGTCATCCGGGAAGACCTGATCACCGAGGACGTACTCCCCGGCACCCCCACCATGCTCCGCTACAAGACCCATGCGGACAACGGCTCCATGTACAACACGCCCCCCGCTTACGGCATTTACATCTGCGGCAAGGTGTTCCGGTGGCTGCTGTCCATGGGCGGTCTGGAAGCCATCCGGGAGCGCAACGTGGCAAAGGCCAAAGTCCTTTACGATTTTCTGGACGCCAGCCGGCTCTTTCACGGTACCGTGGTGAAAAAAGACCGTTCCCTCATGAACGTCCCCTTTGTCACCGGGAATGCGGAGCTGGACGCAAAATTTGTCAAGGCAGCGGAAGCCGCGGGCTTCGTCAGCCTGAAAGGCCACCGCACCGTCGGCGGTATGCGCGCCAGCATCTACAACGCCATGCCCATGGAGGGCGTCGTCAAGCTGGTGCAGTTCATGGAACGCTTTGAGAAGGAAAATCGCTGAAAAGAGGAAGAATATGTATCACATTCACTGCTTAAATAAGATTTCCCCCAAGGGCACCGCCCTTCTGACGGACAATTACGCCATCACGGACGACCGGAATCAGGCCGACGGCGTTCTGGTGCGCTCTGCCGACATGCACAATGTGGCTCTGCCGGAAAGCCTTCTGGCCGTCGCCCGCGCCGGTGCCGGCGTCAACAACATTCCCCTGTCCGACTGCGCCGAAGCGGGCGTCGTGGTGTTCAACACTCCCGGCGCCAACGCCAATTCCGTGATGGAGCTGGCACTGTGCGGTATGCTTCTGAGCAGCCGGGACGTGATGGGCGGCATCAACTGGGTGCAGGCCATCAAAGACGATCCCGATATCGCCAAACTGGTGGAGAAGGGCAAGTCCAAATTCGCCGGTCATGAGATCCGCCACAAGAATCTGGGCGTCATCGGCCTTGGCGCAGTGGGCGGCCCTCTGGCCAACGCCGCCAGAAATTTGGGCATGACCGTCTACGGCTGCGACCCCTTCATCTCCATTGAGGCGGCGTGGCACTTGGACAGCCACATCGTCCGTGTCAACAACCGGGATGAAATCTATTCCAAGTGCGACATCATTTCCCTCCACACTCCCCTGCTGGACGACACCCGGGGAATGATAAACGCCGAGGCCATCGCCAAGATGAAGGACGGCGTCATCATCCTGAACTTCGCCCGTGACCTGCTGGTGGACGACGACGCCATGGCGGCGGCGCTGGCCTCCGGCAAGGTCGCCCGGTACGTCACCGACTTCCCCAACGGGAAGACCGCCAATATGCCCGGCTGCATTGCCATCCCCCATCTGGGCGCTTCCACGGAGGAATCCGAGGACAACTGCGCCAAAATGGCGGTGCAGGAGCTGATGGACTACTTAGAAAATGGCAACATCAAAAATTCCGTCAACTATCCCAACTGCGACATGGGCATCTGCCGCGCCGAGGGGCGCATCACCCTGCTGCACCGGAACATTCCCAACTCTCTGGGTCGGTTCACCGCCGCCATTGCAGGCGAAAACATCAACATTGACGGTCTGATGAACAAGAGCCGGGGTGAATACGCCTACACCATGCTGGATCTTGATCGCCACCCCTCTGCGGATGTTGTAGAGCATCTGAAGCAGATCGATGGCGTTCTGAAAGTCCGGGTCATCAAGTAAAATAGTTTTCGGGAGGGGCTTTGCCCCTCCCGAATTTTTTATTGGGAATCCTTGTCTTCTTTTTCCCTCTGCATTTTCAGAAACTGCTCCTTCATTTTCTGTAAACGGCGGCGTTTTTTCCGCTCCCTGTTCTGCTTGAACCGGGATTGCAGTTCCGGCGGATGATCCTGTAACTTTTCCTCCGGGATGTTCCGCTGGGCAAGGCGCTTGTCCGTAAACTCCCGCGCCAGGGTGTACAGCACCGACGCCAGCGGGATCATCAGCAGCATACCGAACACGCCCATCAGCTCGCCGCCGATGGTGACCGCCACCAGCACCCACATACCGGGCAGGCCGATGGAGGTGCCCACTACTCTGGGGTAGATCAGGTTGTTTTCCAGCTGCTGCAAAATCAGGAACATTGCCACGAAAGTCAATGCTTGCAGCGGGTTATCCACCAGAATGAAGAACGCGCCCAGCACGCAGCCCACAAACGCGCCCACCACCGGCACCAACGCCGTCACCGCGATGATGACGCTGACCAGAGGAATGTAGGGCATCCGGAAAATCGCCATGGTCACGGCGAACAGGCCGCCCAGAATGCAGGCCTCCAGACACTGCCCGGAAATGAAGTTGGAGAAGGTGCTGTTGGTCAGCCGCAGAATCCGGATAATTTCATCGCCGGCTTTCTCCGGAATCAGGGAATAGAGAATCCGCCGCCCCTGCCGCGCCAGAATTTCCTTCCGCGCCAGACAGTAGATGGCAATGACCACCAGATTCACGATACCGCTGGTCACGCTGCCGATCACATTCACCGCGCTGCCCATCACCGTGGACATCTGATTGCCCAGAAAGCCCATGGAATCCTTCAATATTTTCGTCCATTCCAGACTTTCCAGATTGGCAATGTCCATGATCCAGGCCTTCATGTCCGGATTGTCGTCCATCAGCTGCATCAGCTTTGCCGACGTCTGCTCGATGAATGTCGGAATCCGCTCCGTCAGGGCGGCCACCGTCACCTGAATCTGGGGTGCCAGCATCTCCACCACGAACATGATGACCAGCGCCAGCGCCGCGATGGTCAGCACAATGGACAATACCCTTCGCAGTCCCTGCTTGTGAATGCCGTCCAGCTGCCGCTCAATGGCGCGCATCGGCACGTTGAACACGAAGGCGATGACCGCCCCCGCCACGAACGGCGATATCAGATTCCACACCGATTTCGCCGCATTGCTTGCCTGCGGCGTATCCAGCAGAATCCACGCAAAAACGAGACACCCCGCCGCCAGGAGAAACAGCCTGCGCAGCAGCTTTTTGTCTATCTGCATTTTCAATACCCCCTTTTTGCTTAGTATACCGCAAAAATTTATAAATGTCCAGTAAATGTCCGGCGAAAGCTTTGCCGGAGCGGCATATTTATTCTTTTAGGCGCATATGGATGATGCGTAGCACACAGCATCGGAGGGGTAGCATATGACAGACACCATTGAGAAGCGAGCCTGTGAAGCGGCTGTGTACATGATCGAAACCGGTGCCACCGTCCGGGCCGCCGCCCGGCACCTCGGCATTTCCAAATCCACGGTGCATAAAGACCTGACCCAGCGCCTGAAGCAGTACAATTACGCGCTGTACCTCCAGGTTCGGGAAATTCTGGACGAAAACAAACGGGAGCGCCACATCCGCGGTGGGATGGCCACAAAACGGAAGTATCAGCATCAATAGCGGGAATGCGGAATGCCGGTCTTGAGGCATTCCGCATTTTTGTGCTATAATGCTGTCAGGATTCCTGCCGGCAAATCGTATTATGGTCAGAGGCCTCAATAAGCGAAAGCACACATAAGGACGGTGACACATTGATGGATGAATTTCACGCCAGACGGCTGGTAGACCTTTACGCGGACACGATCCTGCGTATCAGCTACAGCTACTTAAAACAGACCTGCGACGCAGAGGATATCTGCCAGACTGTCTTTCTGAAATATCTAACCAACGATTGTACATTTGACAGCATCGACCACGAAAAAGCATGGATCATCCGAACCACCATCAACGCCTGCAAGGACTACCTGAAAAGCGCCCATTTCCGGCGCACCGTGGCGCTGGATGAGGCTGCGGCGGTTGCCGCGCCGCCGGTGCCGGACACGGAAGTTTTAGACGCGCTGAAGCGGCTGCCGGAGCAGTACCGGATATCCCTGTACCTGTTTTATTATGAAGAATACTCCGCAAGGGAGATTGCTCAGGTGATGGGCAAGTCGGAAGCCAACATCACCCAGTACCTGTCCCGCGGGCGGCAGAAGCTGCGCACGCTGCTGACAGAGGAAAGGAGCCAAGTCGTATGAACTACAATGTAAAATCGGAACTGCGGCGTTCCATGGACGCCATTCACTTTTCCGGAGACGATAAAGAGCGCATGGTGGCGCTTCTCATGTCCGCCGAAGCCCCGCGTCAGCGCCGGAGCGGGAAAAGGCTTCTGCTGCTGGCTCTGGCGGCCACACTGGTGGTGGGCGCCCTCACCGGCGCGGCGGTGTTCACCCGCTGGTCGAGAAGCGCCCAGACGGCCTACAACCCGCCCCAGCAGGTCAAGGAGCAGGCCGAGAAAAGCGGCCTGTCCGTGATGCTGGAGGACAAGCAGGAGGAGGTAGCCCCCGGCGAGGTGCTCAGCGCCACCGATCAGGGCATTACTATTACGGCGGTGCAGTCCATTGTGGATAGTTACGGCGCCGATCTGTTCTTCCGGGTCGAGGGCTTTACCCTGCCGGAGGGTCGGAATCCCGAACTTTTCTGGGACCGTGGCGATGTGACAATCGACGGCTCCACGGAATTCTACAGTTCCATGACCGGCTGGTTCTATGACGGCACCACCCGCAATGAAGCCGGGGAATGGGTCTACGCCTCCAACGGCCAGCCCGTCGAATTCGGGAACGACAAATATCAGTCCGCCATTTACCAATGGGTGGCCGATGACGGAAGTCTGGAGTATCAGATGAAAATCCGATTCCGGGATAGCGGTGAACGCTATTGGGGCAAGGAATTTTCCATTCACTTTAACGGCATTGGCGTTGGGGCTGAAAAGGGCGGCATCATGGAGGAGCCGCTGGTATCCGGCAGCTGGGATCTGCACTGGACGCTGACCGGCGCGGACAGCACGAAAAACTCCGTCACCCTCACCCCCAACATGGAGATCGGCGACAGCGGCCTGACCCTATTGGAAGCGGAAGTCGGTCAGAAAACCATCCGTGCGGTCTATCAGTCGGATCACGACTGGGACGGTTGGAAGCAGCTGGAGATGCTTTCCCCCGGCCTTTATCAAATCTGCATGAAAGACGGCAGTGCGGTTCGGGTTGTTCCCACTCAGGAGAACTATGCAAGATGGGAAGCAGAACGCATCTGCGAAGTTACATACGAAACCTTCGACGGAATTCTGGATGTCTCTGCGCTGGATTCTCTGGCCTACGACAAGGGTTCTGAGATTGGCGCCGACGGGAAACGAGTCCACACCTTTGACTACATTCCCATTTCATAAGTTGGCAAACCGGCAAAGAAATCGGGGCTTTGCCGTGAACCAAACACCCCCTTATGTAGGTTTATCACTACATAAGGGGGTGTGTTTTCTATTGTCCGGCTTTACCGGTGCTGTTCACACTGTCAGAGAGTATTTTTATCATTTCCGAAGGAACTTCCCGGAATGTCAGCTCTTAAGCGTTCCACTCCGCCGCCCATTTCCGGAAGGCGGTTTTGCCGCTTTCCTGCCGCATCCGGGCGAGCCATGCCCCGCACTTTGCCTTGTCGCCCCGGTTCCGGGCATCCATGGCGAGGACCTGCAGAAGTTCCAGACTCCGGAGCTTGTAGCCCGCCCGGTTCAGCTGTTCCTCCAGCTGCTCCCGGTCAACGGGCTGTCCAGCGGCGTCCCGGCGGGCTTCCAAAAGGGACAAGCTCTCCTGAAGATTTTTCCGAAGCGCCGCTTTTCCGCCGCTGAGAGCGATAATTCCCCGCAGCCCCTCCATCGCCTCGTCAGCATTCTCTCCCAGCGCCAGCTCCGCCCGAGCAAGGTCGGCATACCACACCCCCGCCACGGGGGCATCCGTATAGAAGCGGGCGGGAAGCTCCCCCAGCACAGACTTTGCCTCAGCATAGCGGCCCGCCGCGAAATAGCTGTCGGAAAGATAAAACCGGCAGACCATACCGTCCCGGCTCTCCCCGGGGATCCGCCGGGCCACGGGCAGGAACTGCTCCAGAAACGCCTCCGGGTCCAGATCCATGTGCAGAATACCCAGCATTCCGGTACAGGCGACGGAAGCGGTGATGTTCCCCAGCAGCCGTGCGGCCGTGCAGCCGATGCCCAGCAGCAGTACGGAGGCAAGAACAGGAATGTACACCGCCCGCCCCCGGTTTCGCATCCACACAAAAACCGTCAGAGCCACGGTAAGAGCCAGCGTCACGCCCATGACGATCCGGCTTCGACGAAATCCTCGATACATATCCATTCCTCCTGTTTTCTCCGGCGCTCCACCGTCAAATTGCTGTCCAAGTCTCTGTGATCCAAGCTGTTTTCTGTTACAGATGCACAGTGATGGTATTATAACAGCCCCGGCAGGAAAAAGCAACGGCGGCCGGTGAAAATGCAGACCCAGCACAATAAGGTGTCGATTCCTGACGCGGATTTCAGGACGAGTCACAAATAATCCCTATTTCTTTTTTCGGCAATATGGTGTATAATGACAATAAATCAAGAAAACAGCAATCAAATTTATGCAAGACCATCAATAAATATGTATGAATTATGACCGAATGGAGGGCTGATATGGTACGGGTCACAGCACTGATGGATGACCACGCTTCGGAGCACAAAGCGCTGACTGCGGAGCACGGACTTTCTTACCTTGTGGAAATGCCGGAGCTGCGGCTGCTGTTCGACTGCGGTGCCTCGGCGGTTCCTATGGCCAACGCCCACAGACTGGGGCTGAGCCTGAAGGAGCTGGACGCCGTGGTTCTGAGTCACAGTCACTACGACCACGCCGCCGGATACCGGGATCTCATTGAGGCGGGTCTTGGCTCCCGGCACCTTTATATAGGCCCCGGCTTCTTCCGGAAGAAGTTCGCCTTCGACGGCCTGCGCTACACGGATCTCTCCGCCGGGTTCGGCGAGGACTTTCTGCAAGATCACGGGATCACCGCCCATGTGACCGACGGCGTTTTGGAACTGGACTTCGGCGTATATCTGGTCTCGGGCTTCCCCCGGGTGACGCCCTTTGAGACGATCCCGGAGCGGTTCGTCTGTCTGACGGAAGACGGCTTCCGGCGGGATGATTTTCCAGACGAACAATGTCTGGTGCTGGAGCGGGGCGGAAAGCTGTACCTCTTTGTCGGCTGCTCTCACCCCGGCATTCTGAATATGGTGCGGCACGTCTTTTCGGTGCTGAATAAGCCCGTGGCTGCCGTGTTCGGCGGCACCCATCTGGTGGAAGCCGGAAAAGATCGGATCCTGAACACCGTGAACGTGCTGCGGGAGATGGGGATGGAGACACTGGGCCTGAGCCACTGTTCCGGCGACGCCGCCGAAGCATTGGCCAGAGACGTATCCGGCGTCCGGGTGTGCCATCTGGCCTGCGGAGACAGCATTTTCCTGGAGTAACGGCCTATGCTGCTGGAAGAATTGGCGGAAGATCTGGTCAGCGCCACCTCCGGGCTGCTGGACGGGCGGATCATCAATATCATGAATCCGGATGGTATCATCATCGCCTCCACCCAGCCGGAGCGGATCGGCACCTTCCACAAGGGTGCCCGGGACGCCGCCGTCAGCGGCAAGCCCGTCAGCATCCGCCCGGATCAGATTCAAGAGTACAGCGGCGCCCGGGAGGGCTACAACATGCCGCTGCGGGTAGGCGGAAATATCATCGGCGTGGTGGGTATCTACGGGGAACCGTCCGAGATCCGTTATCTTGCCCATCTTGTGGAGGTCTACACCGAAAAATATTATCAGCTGGAAGCGCTGATACGTCCCCAGTACGCGCAGGGCGCGCTGAAAAGCATTCTGCTTTCCAAGCTTCTGGAGGGCAGCGCAAAGAGCATCGCGGAGGCAGAGACCCTGATCAAGTCCCGGAACCTTACCCTGCGCTACCCCGTCCGGGTGGCTCTGCTGGCAGACAATGATGGGAAAAACCTCACGGCGCAGCAGGCGGAGGCGGAATTCCACCGCTGGGAAAGCGCCGGTGCGCTTTTGGGGACGGAAGATCTGTGGAGTCTCATCGACGGGCGTCTCATCCTGCTTCTTTCCGACAGACCGGGCCGCAAAGCGGAAGACGTCCAGACCGCCCTTCGGCTGAACCTGAGTCTTCCGGTTCAGGCTCCATGGGAAATCCAACGGGCCTATCAGCAGGTGCTTCTGCTGGACTCCTTCACGGACAGCGGCCGCAACCTTCTGAGCGATCCGGATACCCGGCTGCGGTACATGCTTCGCTGCACGGCGGTGGAGAATCAGGATTTCGCGGAGGAAATGCTGGCCCGGCTGGGCCGGAATTTCTCCCCCGCGGAACAGAAATCCCTGCTGTACACGGCGCAATGCTACTATGCCTGCGAAAAGAGCGTCACCCGGGCCGCTGCCCAGCTGTACGTCCACAAGAACACCCTGCTCTACCGGCTGCACAAGCTCTGGAGCACCCTCGGTGTGGACGACAGCGGCGAATTCCAGCAGGAGTTCACTGTGCGGCTGATCCTTGAATACTATCTTGGTAAACAAGGCCCTCGGGCCTTAAAATAAGGGCATTGGAAAAATGTCTAAAAGGAGGATACATTCATGCAAACCTTTTTCCTGTTCGCACTCATCATAGCGTCAGTCGGGCTGATGGTCATCGCCATTTCAAAATGGAAGATCCATCCTTTCATCGTCATGACGGTCATTGCGCTTCTGGTCGGTCTGATCTGGGGCGCCGTGTATCCGGAGTCTGAGCTGACCCCCGCCAAGGTCGTAAACAGCGTCAAGAGCGGCTTCGGCGACATTATGACGAGCATCGGCATCGTGATTCTCTGCGGTACCATCATCGGCACCATTCTGGAGAAGACCGGTGCCGCGCTGACCATGGCAAACGCCATCCTGAAACTGGTCGGCAAGAAAAGGAGCGTGGTCGCCATGGGCGCCATGGGCTATGTGACCGGTATTCCCGTATTCTGTGATTCCGGCTTCGTGGTCCTGTCCCCCATCAGCCGTGCTCTGGCTGCACAGTCCAACGTCTCTCTGGCCGTTATGGGCACCGCGCTTTCCGGCGGTCTGTACGCCACCCACTGTCTGGTTCCTCCCACCCCCGGCCCCATTGCCATGGCCGGTACGCTGAACGCGGATCTGGGCCTGACCATTCTTGTCGGTCTGGTGATCTCCATTCCCGCCGTTGTGGTTGCCGTCCTGTATGCCAAGCTGGTAGCCAGCAAGATCGACATCCCCGCCAACTCCGAGTATACGCTGGATGAGCTGAAGGAAAAGTACGGCAAGCTGCCCGGTACTCTGCACAGCTTCTCCCCCATTCTGCTGCCCATCGTGCTGATCGCCCTGTCCTCTGTGGCCGCCTTCCCCGGCAGCCCCTTCGGCACCGGCTTCCTGTACACCTTCATCACCTTCATCGGCAATCCCGTTGTGGCTCTGCTGCTGGGTGTGTTCCTTGCCATAACGCTGATCCCCGCGCAGGAAAAATCCCATACTCTGGAGTGGGTCACTCAGGGCGTTACGGACAGCGCTGCCATCCTCGCCATCACCGGTGCAGGCGGCTCCTTCGGCGCCATCCTGAAGCTCCTGCCCATCGCTGATTCCGTCGGCGGTCTTGTCAGCACCGGCATCGGCATTCTGATCCCCTTCATCATTGCCTCCATCCTGAAGCTGGCCATGGGCGCTTCCACTGTCGCGATGATCACCACCGCCGGTATGATGGCGCCTCTGATGGAGACCATGGGCTATACCTCCCCGCTGGCAAAGGTTCTGGTCGTTATGGCCATCGGCGCCGGCTCCATGGTTGCCTCCCATGCCAACGACTCCTACTTCTGGGTCGTGTCTCAGTTCTCCGACATGAAGACCGAAGAGGCCTACAAGTGCCAGACCGGTATGACCGCGGTCATGGGTATCACCATCATTATTCTGCTGTTCGTGATTTCTCTGTTCATCTGATCATACATCCCAAGCCGGGCCGCCGCTGCGGCGGCCCGGCACTTTTCTTTTTCTGAGGAAATCAGAAGCTCCGGCCATGCGGCATTAGAGGCCGCGCCGCCGGTTTTGTCCCTTCGGACTGAAAATTTGAATTACGACCCATTAAAGGAGCATGAACCATGCATATGGAAGACCAGAAAATCCGGGAGGACGCCCGGAAAATAATGGATGCGGCACTGCACGCGGCGCTGCCGGATACCGCCGTGGAGAAGGCGCTGGCGGAGATGCCCGACGCTTCGGGCAGACTCATCCTTGTGGCCGCGGGCAAGGCCGCGTGGCAGATGGCCGCCGCCGCGTACCGGATCCTTGGGGAAAGGATCGACGACGGCATCGTCATCACCAAACACGGCCACGCCATGGGCTCCATCGGCAATCTGACGATCCGGGAAGCCGGGCATCCGGTGCCCGACGCGGACTCCTACAACGCCACGGAAGCGGCCCTGACCATGACGGCCGGATTGAAGGAAACGGATACAGTCCTGTTTCTGCTGTCCGGCGGCGGCTCGGCGCTGTTTGAAAAGCCCCTGATCCCGCCGGAGGAAATGGATGACATCACCCGGCAGCTGCTGGCCTGCGGCGCGGACATTGTGGAGATCAACACCCTGCGCAAACGGCTGTCCGCCGTAAAGGGCGGTAAATTTGCCCAGCACGCAGCCCCCGCCCGGGTGTATTCTGTGGTTCTGTCGGACATTCTGGGAGACCCGCTGGACATGATCGCATCCGGCCCCGCCTATCCGGACAGTTCCACCGCCGAACAGGCCCGGGCCGTTGTAAAAAAGTACGGGCTGAAGCTTTCGGCAGCTGCTCTGGAGCTGCTGGACAGGGAAACCCCGAAGCAGCTGGACAATGTGACCACCCGCATCACCGGCTCCGTCCGGCAACTGTGCGCCGCGGCGTCCGAAACCTGTCAGGCGCTGGGCTATACCCCCGTTGTTCTGACGGCATCACTGGCCTGTGAGGCCCGGGAGGCCGGCGCGTTTCTGGGAGCCGTCGCCCAATACCATCAGGATTCGGCCCAGTCCCTCGCCTTTATCGCGGGCGGTGAGACCGTGGTGCATCTGACGGGAACCGGCAAGGGCGGACGAAATCAGGAAATCGCGCTGGCAGGGGCGAAGCTTCTGGACGGTCTTGCGGGCACGGCCCTGTTCTCCC
>OHSI01000769.1_pt1 | contig 18985 bp, 21 predicted proteins | sample 1578641 | NCBI WGS metagenome assembly OHSI01 (sample SAMEA3879535, study PRJEB24766) | human gut metagenome | biome: human-associated habitat; feature: feces | place: USA | collected 1985/1987 | reverse complement strand
GAGGCGGGCTTCGCCCCCTCGAGCTCCCCCTGTGAGGAGGAAAGACTGTACGCACAGCCGGGTTTCTCGACAAACGAAAATAACCGCCCCAATGCTGGGTGCCCATAAAACAGGATACAACATATTATCTATGATTATGGCATCTGGCAGTCGAGGTTAGCAAAAAACATAATGAGCGATACTTGGTTTGAATGACCAGGTATCGCTCGTTTGCGTATGCGACAAACTTCCCTTTTCCTGTTCCATCCAGTACAATCTATATGAAAACAGCAGATTGATTGGAGGTGCGATTATGGCTCAGAACTTAACTTATACCCAATGCGGTGATTACTATATCCCTGACATCAAATTAGTAAATGTAGAAACACAGATACTCGGCAAATATGGCAGGATGCGCAGAGCGTTTTTGGAACAGAACAAACCAATGCTTTTTAACGACATGATTCTGACGGAGAGCCTGTTCCCGCATCTGTGGGAAGTACAGCAGACCTGTGCGATGCGAATAGAGTTGCTGATGACGGATTTGTTGGCGAAGAATCCAGCACCGGATAAAGCAACACAGCAGCTTGAATGGGTAGCTCATATGAACAGCTTGAAAGCACAGGCAGAGGAAATCATTCTCTGTGAACTGGTTTATGGGGAGGATGTTGTATGAGATTGCTTGAAGAATTTTGGTACGGCAATATTGAGCCTACCGACTACGATACTTCTTCCTGTAAAGAGTATAAGAAATTACAGGAACTGATTTGCCGGAATGAAGAAAAACTCCGAGCGACGATGACGGACGAACAGAAAGAGTTGTTTGAGAAATACGCAGATTGTGTACGAGAGCATCAAACCATTACGGATTGCTTGATCTTCCAGAACAGCTTTAAGCTGGGTGCCAGAATGATGATGGAAGTCATGGAGGAATAAAAACGATAGATTTGCCACCCGTGGGAGTAATCCTTCGAGTGGCATTTTGTATCTATCAAAATGCCAGAAATATTTTCCGCCTGTCCAAAATCGGTGTTTTCAATCGTTATTATAGTTAAACGAATATGAGGGAGGTTTTGATATGTTATCCGAAGAATTACTTAAACAGACGGCAGAAGAACTGGCACTTGCTCTGATTGAGAGTTTACCGGAACCAGAACAATGTCAGCATCAGTTCTCTGAGGCATTTGAGAGCAAAATGCAGTTCCTATTGTCCTCTGTTCCAATCAATACGCAAATAGCAGTGGTTGCTCCTGAACTGAGTTACAACTAAACCCATGAATTGCAATGAAGGCTGGCCTATTTGGTCAGCCTTTTCTCTGTGGATTCACAATTCAAGAACCGTGAAAATCACAATGTAATAATACTGATTATAGTGATACTTATTCTTTCCAATCTGATTTTGGGAAAAGAGTATAGTATCACTTTTTTATTTCTGATTGTTGCTTATAATCCGTTGATTTATAGACCGTTTACTTTATAGAATTACTGTGTAGGAGGTGCTGGTTTATGATTACGGAACAATTGGGACAAAGAATTAAAGAATTACGTAATGCTACTGGATTAAGCCAAGAACGATTTGCACTTCAGATTGGAATGGATAGAACATATTTTGCATCTGTTGAAGCTGGGCGCAGAAATATTTCTATATGCAATATCAAGAAGATAGCTGATGGCCTTGGCGTATCTTTAAGCGACTTATTTAGGGATCTGTAGGAGGGGATAAAATGATATATGATATTACACAAGAACTAAGAGATTTTACCTACATTACCAGCGTCTATAAATGCATTGCCGCCTACAATCTGAAGGGGCATCAAATTGGTAGAAAAATTGGTGATATGCTTGAAATTCTCACCATGGGTGGTGTTTATCAGAATCCAGCGTTACTTTCAAGATTAGATACTGAGGGCAAACTGGAAGGTTACACCACTGCCGGTCATAAAGTAGAGTTTGGCTTTTACAAGAATGTACGTGAAAAACAAGGCTTATTTGGTGCCGTAGAATGTAAATGTGTAGGTGTCGAGGAAACAACAGCTGGGAAAGGTCAAAATTGTTTGCGAAAGATAAAGGTTGGTGAGAGTTTTTCGATTGATTTTAACGGTCGCTGGATGAACACTCAAATCTCTCAGACACTCAAGCTACTCAATCAAACTGCAGACGGAATAACTGTTGAATTAACAAATTCAAAAAATGCTTCAGTATATCAGATTCCGATGAAAATCGGAGATAATATAAAGCTGATTATTGATGAAAATCAGAATGTGCTCCATACAACACCGCATGGCAACATGCTTGAAGAAATCCCAGGACTTATTAGGGTATGCAAAACGATTAAATTCGATAAGGTTGATGGCGATGTTTATCAATTTTCGCTCTACAACTGTCTAACTGGCCCTCAGACGATAGAAAAGGCCAAGCAGGCATCTTTAGTTGCAATGGATCTTAGAAAGAAAATTGATGGACATTGGGGCAAAGAAGAGCTTATAGCAAAACAAAAACATATGAATTTCTTGCATGTGGTATGTGAATTTTCGCATTGGGAAGAAAAATCAAGAAATGTCATCACCACATGCATCGACCATAATATTATTGTTGCAGACGCTGTGCTAATCAAAGCATTTGAAGTTTTCGAAGCAAGATTTGGTATAGACCATATGTTAAATAAAATCAGCAAAAATCAATATGTTGCCAATGCAGACATAAGAGAAGCAATCAGCACTGTTTTTGAGCATTTTGAAAATCACATTTTCTATGATATTGCACTTAAATCTTATGTGAAATTTGATTATCAAGATGAGAAGCTGGTTGTGACACCCATTTAATACTATTTTAAAACTTTGTTTCTATTAGTTGTTGATGCAATAAACGAACATGCAGCGGATCGCAGATCTGCTGCATGTTCGTTGTTTTTAGGTTTTTTTGAGAAAAATGATAGCGTCCTGCTTGCCATCTTCCTTATCAGTATAATCAGCTCTGTGACGATATGCGTATCGTCCCATCCCGTAAGCAGTACTTCTATATGTAACTTTATCAACGACAAAACCCATATTTTCCATCCCGTGAATAAGCATTTTGTGAACGGAAAACAATTCTTTGTTTATGGTGCAATCGCCAATTACAACGCAGCAGTATCCACCCGGTCTAAGAGAATCAAAGATTACCTTATATGCATCCAGATTATGCTTGAAATAATTGTTCACAAAAGAATCTTTCGTGGCAGGGTAAGATCGGATCTCATCCGATTTTATCTCTTGATATGATAGCTTTCCGAAAATTTCATCAAAACCAAATGCCCATAAGAATTTCAGCTTATATACAGGTATGTAATCAAAGCAATTCAAATACGGTGGATGGGATACAACCAATCCCAACTCCTTTGAGTACTGACAGCTCAGTTCGGAAATAAAGTTACTTACATTTGAGTAATCACTGTTATCACAGATTATTGTTTGTGATAAAATCTTGGAACTGGTTACAGCATTCCAAGGTGTCATCGTTGAAATCATTTCAGTGATCTTTTTTTCAAATGATTCTATTGCATCTCGCTTCCTCTTCTTAGGGTTCACATGAGGACGTACCTCTGCATCATGCGCTCTGGATACTCTTCTTATAATTGCGAAGAATCCGAGAGCAAAAAATGCTCTATATTCATCTTGCGGCATAGTGAGCAAAAAGTATTTAATTACAGAAAGTTGATGAATGGTTTCTTCATCAAACCACTTGTCTATATCGGGAAAATCAAAATAAACCTGTTTGTTAATTTCAGAAATTCCTTTCAAATCTGCATCATCTAAACCGTTTGGTAATAAGAAGTTGATTTGATTATCTGTTGATGAGGAACTCTTAATTTTTAACAGCAATATAGAGAATATATCTTTGAGTTTGGCGACATCGTAATTATATGTCTTTACATTGGCAGCCAAAACACCGAAAGGATTTATATCTATTCCGCCAGAATGAAAACCTGCTATTTTGGATTCTACCATGGTAGTTCCTGAACCATTGTAATTGTCGAAAATGAAATCTTTCTCAGTGCTGATCTTTTGTTCGGTCACTAAGGTTTCGATTATGTATTTGGCAATTTTAGAAGGGAATTTCCCGTAGTACCTAAAATAATCATGTGTCAAATAAGATAATTCGGATATTGTTTCACTTACGTCTAAGAAATCCGTATGATAAAAATCAGATACCTTAAATTGGGCATCTGCAATATAATCTGCAATAGTATTGGTTTGTATGCTTTGCCAGTTCATTGTATGATCCTCCGTCAAGAATGTTCTTGATTGTTCGTGATTATTATACAGAAAGGCATCTCGAAAATCAATAATTTGCCTATCATTTTATGCTTGCACAAATTGGCAAGCAGTGTAAACCTGTACAGGTTCACGATTTTTGCAAATCCGCTTGTTGGGGCAACATCCCCAATCCTCTTCGAACATCATCTTTCGATGATGGCTGCTCGCTCATTCTGAGCGTTTCCGAGAGTGCAACTTCTGGCCAATTTGTCCAGAAGTAACATGAAAAAAATAACTTCTGTGCAACTTGCGCCGAAGTGAAAAATGTTTTTCCGATACTCCTCGACATACTTGTTTTTTCTACAATTATCCAGTAGAATAAACGCAGAAAATTGAATATCGGTTCGAGATTGATTTTATAGTTTTGCGGGATTACCCGATTTTGAGTCCGACATATTTGTGAAGGGACGAGTCCTTCTTCACATTGGCTGTTACATAGAACCATCAGATGAGTGCAGGTGTTCTTGTGCTTATTTCTTGATGCTCTGTGTGGCAGCTTTTTGTTTTGACTTCTGCCCAACTTGGGCGGAAGTTGGCAGACAATACACGAAGGAGGAAATAAATGACCAACGAATTTAATTTTGATGTAAAGCACGAAGATTACGAGGAATGGATCAACCAGATTGGACAGGTTTCGGATGTTGATTGCTCACTACTTTCTGAGCCAGACCCTTACGCTAAATGTGTACGTTCGCCAGAAATTCAGAAAAGTGCTGCTGCAAAGATGGATGCCAACGGAAATATCCACGCAGGCAATATTTCTGCATACTGGATACCGCAGATCACGCTCCAAAGGGAAATTGGCGGGACAGTCTATACCATCACCGGATATTACGAAGGGAAAACAGATTTCCTCCGTAAACTGGAACGAATGACCGTTGACAGAATGCGCAGAGCCATGGAGGACGACATCAATGACAAATAATAAAACCTTTGATACAATATCCTTAACTAACCAAGAACTGACAGTTGCCCCGATGAAGGAGGCGAGAGAAATGTTAAGGGCAACAGACAAAATTACCGCTTTATATTGCAGACTTTCTCAGGAGGATGCACTGGCTGGCGATAGCAACTCCATTGTGAATCAGAAAAATATCCTGCTCCAATATGCCAAGGATAATCGTTTTCCGAATCCGACTTTTTTCGTAGACGATGGCTACAGTGGCACTACCTTTGACCGTCCTGGTTTTCAGAAAATGCTGGATGAAATTGAATCCGGCAATGTGGCAGTTTGTATCACCAAAGACCTTTCCAGACTTGGCAGAAACTCTGCTATGACTGGCCTGTACACCAACATCACATTCCCGAAACACGGTGTCCGCTATATTGCCATCAATGATAATTTCGATACCAGCGATCAGAATGGCATGGGGATTGATATGGCAGGCATCAAGAACTGGATCAATGAGTTTTATGCCCGTGATACCAGTCGCAAAATCAGAGCCGTCAATAAATCCAAAGGTTCCCGTGGTATTCCACTTACAACCAATGTCCCTTACGGATATATGAAAAATCCGGATGATCCTACCCGTTGGTTCGTTGATGAAGAAGCAGCTATTGTTGTAAAGTATATCTTCAAGATGGCAATGGAGGGACGTGGGCCGAGCCAGATTGCAACGCAGCTGACCAAGGACAAGGTACTTACTCCAACAGCCTATAAGCAGAAGCAGGGCTTAAATACTCCACAGGCGACACCGGAGAATCCAAGTAAATGGCATCAGACCACAGTGAGAAAAATACTGGAACGCAGAGAATATACAGGATGTATCGTCAACTTCAAGACCTTTACCAATTCCATTTGGGACAAGAAAAAGCGTGATAATCCGGTAGAAAATCACTCTGTTTTCTATGATACTCACGAAGCAATCATTCCAGAGGATATATTCGAGAAGGTTCAGGTGTTGCGTCAGAATCGCCAACGCAGATCCAAGACAGGTAAAACAAGCCTGTTCTCCGGCATGGTGTATTGTGCCGATTGTGGTGAGAAGCTGTATTACTGCACAGCTAACAATTTTGAGAAGCGACAGGATTTCTTCGAGTGTTCCACCCATCGTAAGAACGATGAAAAATGCAAATCCCACTACATCCGTGCAGTCGTTTTGGAGGATATGGTGTGGATGCACATGGAAACTGTTATCAGCTATATTCTCCACTATGAAGATCACTTCCGTGCAGTTGTGCAGGAACAGCTAAAAATAGAAAGTAATGAAAAGACACAGGCATGGAGAAAGCAGCTGACACAGGCTGAAAAACGTGTTGCTGAGTTGGACAGACTGTTCGTGAAGATTTATGAGGACAATGCCAAAGGAAAACTGTCTGACGAGCGTTTTTCTATGATGAGTGGCAACTATGAAGCGGAACAGAAAAAGCTCAGAATGGACGTTGTAGAGCTTCAGAAGAATATCGAAGAACAGGAGTGTCAGAATGAGAGATTGGAGAACTTTATTCAGAAAGCAAAACACTATCAGGATCTGAATTCCCTGACTCCTGATGCGCTGCGAGATATGGTCAGTGCCATCTATGTAGGTGCGCCGGACAAGTCTTCCGGCAAACGTCAGCAGAAAATCGAAATTTACTACGATGGTGCAGGATTTATTCCGCTAAACTTATTGATGCAAAGAGAAACCGAAGTCACGCCGTACTCTCCCCGAAAATCGGGACTTTTAATTTTTCCCTGTTTTACGGGCACCGCCCCAAAGGGCGGTTATTTTCGTTTCTCACGTTTGACCTGCTTACGCAGCGGCGCGGGCGTCCTTGTGGGACTTCTTCATCTCGATCCTGCGCTCCAGCAGCAGTGCGCGGGCGGTGGAGAGGGAGAACACTACGGCCCAACCCAGCGTCAGGTAGTTGGCCATCACGCGGATCTCCACATCGGCGGCGGTCATCAGAAAAGCGGAAGCGACGACCATCATCAGGGAAACGATAGCGATAATGATTTGGATGGAAATGTTCTTCATGGTAATATCCTCCTTGTTATGGTTTTGTATGGTTATGTGTTTGACTTTTTTGTTTCAGGCTCTTGCGTTCCTGTTGATGCTATAGTAGAATATTTCACAGGAAAAGTAAAGCTGTACTTTATTACAGTGGTTGTAAGTTATACTAACAGCTTCCAAAGGAGGAACATTATGGAGACCGCCCGCTGCCGCGCCTTTCTGGCCGCTGCCGAGACCGGCAGCTTTTCCCGCGCCGCCGAGATGCTGCGCTACACGCCCTCCGGCGTCAACCAGCTGGTCACCGCACTGGAGAAGGAGATCGGATTCTCTCTGTTCAGCCGCAGCACCAAGGGCGTGGCACTCACCGCCAACGGACAGCTGCTGCTGCCCGTTATCCGGGAGATACTCCATCAGGAGGACAAGCTCTTCGAGCTGTCCGCCCAGATGAAGGGGCTCCTCATCGGCACCGTCACCATCGCCGCCTATTCCAGCATCGCCACCCACTGGCTCCCCGCCGTCATCCGCGCCTTCCAGCAGGACTACCCCCACGTGGAGATCAAGCTCATGGAGGGCATCTGGCAGGAGGTCTCCCAGTGGCTGGAGGAACGCGCCGCCGACATCGGCTTTTTCAGCTATCAGGAGAATATGCCCTTCGAGTGGATCCCGCTGGCGGAGGATCCCATGATGGCACTGCTGCCCCGGGATCACCCGCTGGCGCAGGCGGACTGCTACCCTCTCAAGGACTGCGAGCACGACAGCTTCATCATGCCGGCTCTGGGCTGCGACGACGACGTGGAGGCACTCTTTGCCCGCAGCCACGTAAAGCCCAACATCCACTACACCACCATCGAGAGCTTTTCCGTCATGTCCATGGTGGAGCAGGGTCTCGGCATCAGCATAATGAACAAGCTGATCACCGAAAAGCGCATCTGCGACGTGGCGATGATCCCCATTGACCCGCCCGCCAGCATTACGCTGGGCGCGGCACTCCACTCCCGTGCGGAGGCGTCTCCGGCGGTGAAAATGTTCCTGAAGTACGCCGTCCGTATGCTGACCAAAAGCTCCGTCTGACGGACTCTCCCGCTCCGCGCATAAAAAATGACCCCCACGGGGGTCATTTTTGCTATGCAAAAGCATAGCAAAATAAGGAATGTGCCATTTCCTCGCCCCTGCGGGGCAACCGGAAATGATGCACAAAAACTTCATGCACCGGCATTTTCGCATTTTCGTGGTGCAGCGTTCCTGCATGAAGTTTTATGCTCTCTTTTTCCCGCAGACCTGATACATCTCCCCGTCGGAGATCACCGTGTCCACGTCCAGATACGCCGCCATCAACGATTTCAGCTCGTCCTCGTGCAGCAGCCCCATGGATACGTCTCTGGCGCAGTCGCTGTGGTGCGCGTCCAGTGCCGCCCGGCTCATGCCGTGGGCGATGGACAGGTGTCCGCCCGCCTTTACCAGCCCCGCCAGCGTCCGTACCAGCCGCGCCGGGTCGGGGAAGTGGGGGAGGGCGTTGTACACCATCACCACGTCGTAGGGCGCGTTTTCCCGCACCCGCACGTCCGTCTCCACGTCGCCGCACAGCACCGTCACCGGCGACCCGCCGGTCTTTGCCGCCGCCCGCGCCGCCATCTCCGGCGAAAGGTCGATGGCGGTCACCTGCGCCGCGCCGCGCCGGACGTAGTCCCCGAACAGCACGCCCGTGCCGCAGGCAACGTCCAGCACCGTGCAGCCCTCCCGCACTCCGGCGTTGTCCAGGATCCGCACAATTACCGGCTCATTCCGCACCGTCTCCGCGTCCCAGCCGGGAGCCAGCCGGTCAAAAAATGCCCGTATAGCCTCCTTTTCGACCATGCCCCTGTCCTCAGCGGAAGAAGGCGGCGGTGTCGATCTGCTGATAGCCGCCGAAGCTGTTGGGCATCCGGAAAATATCCTCCGCGATCCCTTTGCCCAGGAACGCGCCGGTGATCTCGTTCAGCTTCTCCGTCATGTCAATGTCGCTGAACTGCTCCGGGTAGACGCACTTCCCGGCGAACCACGCATTCGCCAGCGCGATCTCGAAGTTGGTGTAGTAGGCGTTGTACGCCATCTCCAGATACACCTTTCCCTCCTGCCACGCCTTGCAGCTGTCGAACATCCCGCTGTCCTCGGCGAACAGGGGCTTGATGTTCTTCACCGCCGCCGCGTCAATGAGCATCACGTCCATGTCCGCGCCCAGAGCCGTAAATTTCTCCTCCTCAATGGGCTGGATACCCTTGGCACCCAGATCGGTCACAACGTTCTTGATATTCGCCACGGCGAACGTGCTGTACGCCTCCGCCGTCATCAGATGGTTGGTGGTGCCCCAGTTGCCCAGACCGCAGATATACACCGCCGGCTTGTCCGCCTCGGGAATGTCCGCCGTCCGCGCCTGAATGTCCGCTGTCTCCGCCGCCACGAAGGACAGCAGCTCGGCGGCACGCGTCTCCCTGTCCAGCACCTTGCCCAGCAGGGTGATGGAGGCACTGAAATTCTCGCTGAACACGCCGTCCACGCCGGTACGCAGGGTGATGACCGGCACGCCCACCTGCTGCTGCAAGGCGTCCGCCTTCTCCACGTCCTCGTACTGGGAGATAATGAGATCCGGCGTGCAGGAGAGGATCTTCTCCGCCTCCGCCGCCTGCGCGTTGGGGCCGCCCACGCCGCAGGAGGGCAGCGCGGCGAACGTCTCACCGTATGCGATCACGTAGGGACGCGCCACGCCGTCGAACATCTTGGGACGCTCGCTCAGCGTGGTGTTGTCGATGTCCTCCACGCCGCACAGCAGCCCCACGTCGCCCACATAGCTGTACAGCCGCAGCGCACCTGCGCCGATGCACACCACACGCTTATAGCTTCCGGGCGTCACCTCCACCTCGCGTCCGATCATGTCGGTGACGGTCTCCGCCGTGGGCGTATCCGCCGCGTCGTCCGCCGGAGCCTTCTCGCCGCAGCCCCACAGGGACAGTGCCATGACCACTGCCAGCACCAGTGCCAAAATTTTCTTAGTATTCATCCTCGTCCACTCCTATCAAAAGTTTTTGTCCGTCGATCTCCGCTTGGCGCACCCTCACGCCGAAAATATCCCACACCGTCTCCGGTGTCAAAACGCTGCCGTCCCCCTCGTACCTGATCCGCCCCTCCTGCATGAGAAACAGTCTGTCCCCATACCGTATGACCTGGTTCAAATCGTGGAGCGTACACAGCACCGTCATGCCCCGCGACCTCGACAGCTGCCGCGCCTGCCGCAGTATCCTCTGCTCGTTGGCGATGTCCAGATTGCCCGTAGGCTCATCGAAGATCAGCAGCCGCGGCTCCTGCGCCAACGCTCTGGCGATGGCGACCTTCTGCTTCTCCCCTCCGGACAGCGTCTGTACGCTCCGTCCGGCGAGTGCCGTCAGCCCCATGTCCTCCATGGCGGCCTCCGCCGCCACCCGATCCGCCGCTCCCGGCTGTATGCCGAACCGGCTCACCCGTCCGGCAAGCACCGCGTCGTACACCTGCAACGCGCCGAACTCTATCTCCTGGGGCACGTAGGCGGCGATCTGCGCCCGCCGCCGTCTCGTCATCTCCGTCAGCTCCTCGCCGTCGAAGGTGATGTGGCCCGCCTCCGGGCGGCACAGCCCCAGCAGCGTTTTCAGCAGCGTCGTTTTGCCGCAGCCGTTCCGCCCCAGCAGCACGCCCACCTGTCCCGCCTCCAACGTCAGGCTCACGTTGTCCAGCACCGCCGGGCTCCTCCTGTCGTAGCGAAAGACGATCTGCTCTGCGCTCAGCATACGCGTCCCTCCCTTCGTCCGAAGATCAGCGCGAGGAAAAAGGGCGCGCCCAGCAGGGAGGTGATGGCGCCCACCGGCAGCGCGGAGCCGCTGCCGATGCTGCGGCTCACGGCGTCCGCCGCCAGCAGCAGCGCGCTGCCGCACAGCGCGGAACCCGGCAACGCCCACCGGTGGTCGTGTCCCACCAGACGCTTCACCGCATGGGGACAGATGATCCCCACGAAGCCGATCATACCTAAGAACGCCACGCACACCGCCGTGATCAGCGATGCCGTCAGCAGCGATACCCACCGCAGCAGCGTCACGTTCACGCCCATGCTCCCCGCCGCGTCGCCGCCGCTGAGCAGCGCGTTGTACCGCCATGCCAGCACCGCGAACACCGCGATCCCCGCCGCCGTCACTGCCAGCATGATCAGGTCAGTGCGGTAGGTGGCGCGTCCCAAGTCGCCGAAGCTCCAGATCACGGCGGCGGACAGCCCCACGTCCGTGGCGTAAAACTGCATAATGGTGGTGGCAGCCGTCCACACGGAGCCGAGGGCGATCCCTGCCAGCACCACCACGTTGGGGGAGAAGTCCCGCAGCCGGCACAACGCCAGCATAACCAGCACCGATGCGGCGGCGAACACGAACGCCATAGCGGACGTGGCAAAGGGGTCGATGCCCGCCGTGTAGCTTGTCAGATTGTTTCCGGTGGTCAGGAACCCGCCCGCCAGCGCGATGATGGACAGATTCGCCCCGAACACTGCCGCATTGGAAACGCCCAGCGTGGCGGGGGAGGCCATGGGGTTGCCCAGCACCGTCTGCATGATCAGCCCCGCCGCCGACAGCCCCGCGCCTGCGATGACCGCCGCCAGCAGCCGCGGCGGCCGGATATACCGCATGATCCGCACCGCCGCGTTCTCGCCCCGTCCCATCAGCGCGGCAATGCACTGCTCCACCGACATTCCGGAGGAGCCTACCAGCAGCTCTGTCACCGCCAGCACCAGCACCGCCAGCACCAGCGCGGCGATGACCGCTGTTTTCTTTTTCTCCGAGGTATTTCCCATGACGGCCTCCTGCATTTTCTCACGGAATATCATACATCATTCCGCCCCTCCGTGCAACCCGGTAGGGGGGTTCCGCCCCGCCGCCCCGCCCCCTCCGCTTTTCCCCATTTACGAACAATTCTCCGACAATGCCGAACGCGCCCTCTTGCACTTTTCTCGTTGTCCTGTAAAATAAATAACGTCAAGCAAAAGGGAGGAGCCTTCATGTACACACCCCGTCACCCCCGCCGCAGCATCCTCATCGCCGCGTCAGCGTTGCTGACGCTTTTTCTGCTGTCCTTTGCGCTGGGACGTTACGGCGTCCCGCCGGTACAGGTGGTGAAGATCCTCCTCTCCCGCGTTTTCCCTCTCACCCAGACGTGGACGGACAACATGGCGATCGCCGTGTGGAACGTCCGCCTGCCCCGTATCCTGCTGGCGTGCCTCGTGGGCTGTGCCCTCTCCGCCGCCGGTACGGGCTACCAGACCGTTTTCCAGAACCCCATGGCTGCGCCCGACATCCTCGGTGCCTCCTCCGGTGCCTGCTTCGGCGCGGCTCTCGCCATCCTGACGGGACAGTCCGCCGTCATGGTCACGGTGTTCGCCTTTCTCTCCAGCCTTCTCTCCGTGGTGCTGGTCTATCTGGTGGGCCGGCACACCCGAGGCGGCAGAGTGGTGAACCTCCTGCTGGCGGGCATCATGGTGGGCTCACTGTTCTCCGCCGGCACCTCCTATATCAAGCTGGTGGCGGATCCCTCCAACCAGCTGCCCCAGATCACCTACTGGCTCATGGGCAGCCTCTCCGGCACCCGAACGCACACCGTCACCTTCGCCGCCGTCTGCATGGCGGTGGGACTTCTGCCCCTGTTCCTGCTGCGCTGGCGCATGAACCTGCTGACCCTCTCTGCGGACGAGGCGCGCGCCATGGGCGTCCACACGGATCGTCTCCGCCTTGCGGTGATCCTCTCCGCCACGGTGCTGACGGCGTCCGCCGTCTCCGTCTCCGGCATGATCGGATGGGTGGGACTGGTCATACCCCACCTGAGCCGCCGCATCGTGGGCAGCGACTGCCGCCGCCTCCTGCCCATGTCCTGTCTTTTCGGCGCGGCATTTCTGCTGCTGGTGGACAACGTGGCGCGCACGGCGGCGTCGGTGGAGATCCCCATCGGCATCCTCACCGCCTTCGTGGGTGCGCCCTTCTTCGTCTATCTGATGGTGCGGGGAGGTGACCGCCCGTGAAGCTCACTGTGGAAAACCTGTCCTTTGCCTACGGCAAGGGCGACCCCGTCCTGCGGGATGTTTCCTTCACCGCCGGCGGCGGCGACTTCCTCTCCGTGCTGGGAGCCAACGGCGCGGGGAAAAGCACCCTGTTCCGCTGCCTTCTGGGGGGGCTGGAGGGCTACACCGGCGCCATCTCTCTGGACGGCAGAGATGTCCGCACCCTCTCCCGCCGGGAGCTGGCGGCGCATATCGCCTATATCCCCCAGATCCACCGCCCCACCTTCGGCTACGCCGTGCTGGACGTGACCCTCATGGGGCTGACCCGCTTTCTCTCGCCCTTCCGCTCCCCCTCCAAGGAGCTGGAGGCGCAGGCTCTCGCCGCGCTGGAGCGTATGGGCGTGGCGCACCTTGCCCGGCGCAGCTTCGCCACCCTCTCCGGCGGCGAGCAGCAGCTGGTGCTCATCGCCCGCGCCCTCTGCCAGCACTCGGACATTCTCATCATGGACGAGCCCACGTCCTCTTTGGACTACGGCAACCAGCTCCGCGTGCTGGAGCAGGTGCGCGCCCTCTCCCAACAGGGCTATACCGTCCTCCTCTCCACCCACGACCCCCAGCACGCCCTGCGGTTCTCCCGCCGCGTGCTGGCACTGAGCGGCGGCGTGGTGGCAGCGGAGGGCGACACCTCCGCCGTCCTGACCCCCGCCCTTATCCGGCAGCTCTACGGCGTGTCCGCCGCCCTGCTGGAAACGCCCCACGGTGCCGTTCTAATCCCCACGGAGGGAGGCGGCGGCCATGTTTAACTGGACGGGTGACGCCATCCGCTTCATGGAGGATGCCTGCCGCCGCACAGATTTCCACGAGCACTTGACCGCCATGCTCCTGCCGCACCTGTCGGGCGCGTCCCGCGTCTGCGATGCCGGCTGCGGGCTTGGCTATCTGTCCCTGACCCTTGCGCCCCACGTGGCGCACGTAACGGCGGCGGAGCGGGACGACCGCGCCCTTGATGTCCTGCGCCGGGAGCTGACCACCCGATGCATCACCAACGTCGCCCCCCTCTGCACCGATGTCCTCACCTACGTCCCTCCGGAGAAATTCGACGCCATGGTGTTCTGCTTCTTCGGCAGCATGGAGGAGATCCTCTCCGCCGCCCGGGCACAGTGCTGCGGCACGGTGCTGGCAGTGGTGCGTGACGATGCCCGCCACCGCTTTTCCGGCGCGCCCCGGGGTGATTCCCGCCACGGCTTCCGCCGCGCCTGCGCCGTGCTGGACGAGCGCGCCATCCCCTACATGGCGCACCGCGCCGCCCTCCGCTTCCCCCAGCCCCTCCGCACGCGGGACGATGCCCGCGCCTTCCTGTCGCTCTACGGCGGGGGCGAGGCGCAGCTGTCAAGCCTTGTGTCCACCGGCGATCCGGACTTCCCGTGGCAGCTGCCCGGTGTCCGCCGCTTTGGAATAATCGCATTTTCGATGAAAGAAGGAGAACCCCAATGAAAAAGACAAAACGACTGCTGGCACTGCTGCTGGCACTGTCCCTGTCCCTGACCCTTTTTGCCTGCGGCAAGAAGGAACCCGACCCCGCCGGGAATAACGGCTCTTCGGAGCTTCGCGTTTTCACCGACTCCTGCGGCAGAGAGGTCACCGTCCCCGCCAATATCCAGAAGGTCGCCGTCTCTGGCCCTCTGGCGCAGATGGTGGTGTTTGCCATCGCCCCCGATAAGCTGGTGGGCGTGGCGAACGCGTGGGACGACGCGGCGAAGCCCTACGTGGACGCCAAGTACCTTGAGCTGCCCCTGCTGGGTCAGCTCTACGGCGGCAAGGGCGAGCTGAACCTTGAGACGCTGCTGGCGGTCGCCCCCGATGTGGTCATCGATGTGGGCGAGCCCAAGGGTAGCATCGTGGAGGATATGGACGCCCTGCAGGAGCAGACCGGCATCCCCTTCGTCCACATTGACGCCTATCTCGCCTCCATGGACGACACCTACGCCCTCCTCAGCGACCTGCTGGCAATGCCCAACGAGGGGCAGGCACTGGCGGACTACTGCCGCGCCGCCTATGACCGCGTGAAGGAGATCGTCGGCAAGGTGGATAAGGTGGATATGCTCTACATCACCGGCGAGGAGGGACTGAACGTGATCGCCAAGGGCTCCTACCACGCCGAGGTCATCGACCTCCTGTGCAGCAACCTTGCCGTGGTGGACGAGCCTTCCTCCAAGGGCACCGGCAACGAGGTGGACATGGAGCAGATCCTGAACTGGAACCCCTCCGTGGTGGTCTTTGCCCCCGGCAGCATCTACGCCACCGTGGGCAGCAACGAAAACTGGAAGACCATCCCCGCCATCAAGGACGGCAAGTATTACGAGGTGCCCTTCGGCCCCTACAACTGGATGGGCTTCCCGCCCAGCGTCCAGCGTATTCTCGGTATGCAGTGGATGGCGAAGGTGCTCTATCCCGAGGCAGCCGACTACAATATGTTCGAGACGACCCAGACCTACTTCACCCTGTTCTACCACTGGGATCTGACCGATGAAGAGTACAGTGCGCTGGTGGCAAACTCCCTGCCCGGCGTGGAAATGGCGGCGTGACCTGACGTAAAAATGTAGGGGGCGCACCCCCTCCCTTTACCCATTCGAAAGGAGCGTTCCCATGAACAACCTCTTCCAAACGCTGCTCTACCAGCGGGAAAAGCACCGCAGCGCCGTCCTCGCCACCATCGTCTGGGACGACGGCTCCGCCCCTCGCGGCAAGGGCAGCCAGATGCTGGTAGGGGAGAGCGGACTTCTCTCCGGCACCATCGGCGGCGGCGCGGTGGAGCTTCGCGCCATCCAACTGGCGCAGTCCCTTCTCTCCGGCGCGGCTGTCCCCGCCCTCCACGAGTTCCGCCTGAACACCTCCGGCGAGCTGGGCATGGTCTGCGGCGGCGATGTGACCGTCCTCCTGACCGCCGCCCCCTTGTCCGACCCTCTCTGGGATTCCCTCGCCGCCGAGGTGCTCCGCCGCGTCCGTGACCGCGTCCCCGGCTTCCTCACGCTGCCGCTGGACGGTGCCGCGCCCCGCGTCACCGACGCTTCCGAAACGTCCGATGCCTGCCTGTCCCTGCCGCTGCCGGTAGGGGAGCGCGCCCTGATCTTCGGCGCGGGTCATATCTCCCGCGCACTGGTGCCGCTGCTGCGGACGGTGGGCTTCCGCCCCGTGGTGTTCGATGACCGTCCGGGCTTTGCCACGCCGGAGAACTTCCCCCAGGCGGACGATACCCTCTGCGGTGACTTCGACCGTATCGGCGACTACCTGACCGTCACCCCGGAGGACTACGTGGTGGTGATGACCAACGGCCACGACCACGATTTTCAGGTGGAGGTGCAGCTCCTGCAAGGCCCCGCCGCCTACGTGGGCGTTATCGGCTCCCGGAAAAAAACCGCCTACGTCAACCGGCGTCTCCGGGAGGCAGGCATCACCGAGGAGTCCATCGCCTCCGTCCACACGCCCATAGGCACCGCCATCAAGGCGGTCACACCGGAGGAGATCGCCGTCTCCATCACCGGCGAGATGATCTGCGTCCGCGCCACCCGTCGGGAGGCGGCAGGGGAGGTGCCCCATGGCTGCCCCATGCACTGACCACCTTCTCCTCACGGGGGAAAAGGGCGTGGGCAAATCCACCCTCATCGACTACCTTCTCGCAGGCCGCACCCCCTGCGGCTTCCGCACCCGCCGGGTGGAGGGCGTCCTGTCCCGCCCCTCCGTCCACCTGCTGACGGTGCCGGACACCACGCCCACCGCGGACAATCTCCTGTTCTACTGCGGCGCGTTCTCCCCGGAACGCTTCAACACGCTGGGCGTGGCAGCCCTCGAAAACCGCAGCGGCGACGTGCTGCTCATGGACGAGCTGGGGCCCGCCGAATCCGGCGCGGAAAAATTCACCGCCGCGGTCCTCGCCGCGCTGGACGGCGAGCTGCCCATCCTCGGCGTGCTCCAGCAGGCGGACACCCCCTTCCTCCGCGCCGTAGCCCGCCATCCCCGCGTCCGCCTCGTCACCGTCACCCCCCAAAACCGCGACGCTCTCCGCACCACCCTCCGCTTCTGAAGCCCCCGGCATTCTCCCCCCACTGCCCATCTCCCGCCCTCTGCGCCTTGCCGCCGCCTCCAAAGTGTGGTACGATAGACACAAATCACCACTCAAGAGTGCGGAGGTAGTATCATGTGGTTCGTATTTGCCCTGTTGTCCGCCGTTTTCGCGGCACTCACGTCCATTCTGGCAAAAATCGGCATCGAAGGCGTGAACTCCAACCTTGCCACCGCCATCCGCACGTTGGTCGTCCTCGTCATGGCGTGGGGCATGGTTTTCCTCACCAACACCCAAGGGGGCATCGCCGACATCAGCAAAAAAAGCTGGCTGTTCCTGATCCTCTCCGGTCTGGCGACGGGAGCCTCATGGCTCTGCTATTACCGCGCCCTGCAAATGGGCGAGGCGTCCAAGGTCGTGCCCATCGACAAGCTCAGCGTGGTCATTACGCTGGTGCTGGCGTTTGTGTTCCTGCACGAGCAGTTTACCGCCAAATCCCTGATCGGCTGCCTTCTCATCGGCGCGGGCACGCTGCTGATGGTTCTTTGACCCTTGCCGCCGCCCCCGAAATATGCTATCATCAAACCACCCGGCGGAACGATTTTGATAAAGGAGCGTGAGCCCATGAAAAACCGCATACCACTTCTTCTCACCGTATTCGCCTGCCTTTTGGTCTTGACCGGCTGTGTGGATAAGACGGTGAAGCTTGCCCTGCCCTTCACGGCGGACGATATTTCGAGCATCGAAATGTACCGGTTTGCCGGAATACCCACTTCTGCGGAGAAAAAGACGGTGACCGCCAAGGGGGATATAAAAACCCTGTATGACGAGCTTGACGGCTTGCCCCTAAAGAGCGGCAAGCTGGAGGAAACCACCGGCGCGGTCGTGACCTCCTTCCGGTTCAACCTCTCGGACGGAACGAGCTATGAGCTGATTTACGGCTGCTTCGGTGTCAAGAAAGGCAATCTTAAATCGACCACAGGCGACTTTGAATACGCCACCAGCGCGGACGTAGGCGCATTATGGACGCTTCTAAGCGACCTTGAAGCCCTTCCCGCCGCCGAAAGCGACCTCCCCCAGTGACCCTCGCCGCCCTCCGCGGATTCTTTTTGTGTTTGCCTCCGGCGGGGTACTTTTGTCTCCAGCGACAAAAGTACCCAAAAACGCCGCTTGAAACTACGTTTCAAGACTTCCTCAGCGCGCTATGCCCTGCCGCGAATTTGCTTCATGTTCCTCGCGTAATCGCCTTTCCCGTGTGCCGCTGTCGGTCAAAAGGACTGTGCCACCACAGCTTTCCGCTACCGCTTCGCTGCCGCTGCCTGTTGCCACGGTAGGAGTTTCCCCCTCTACCGCCGTAACTTGGAGCGAATATCGCCGTTCCGCCATGCCGCTCCCGTTAGAACTGTCATTCCGAGCCAGCCCGCAGGCTGGCGTGGGAATCCGTCCTCCTAAAGCCCCCTCCGGGGGCTTTGAACAATGTTTGCGGCGCGCTGCGCCGCACCTACCTTTTGCGGTGCAAAGCACCGCAAAAGGCGCGATTTGATAATCGCCACACCCCACAGGGAGAGAGTTTCCAAAGGGAGAGGGCGCGCACGCACTTTCCCTTTGGACGCTTCAAGGGGATAGGATTTTTAAGGGAAGGGGGAAATTCGGAATCCCCCTTCCCTTAAACGGCGTTTTT